>Ga0163144_10024199_pt1 | contig 11925 bp, 8 predicted proteins | sample OliLak19BULKMAT1_FD_123175 | JGI IMG/M metagenome (GOLD analysis project Ga0163144, IMG submission 123175) | Freshwater microbial mat bacterial communities from Lake Vanda, McMurdo Dry Valleys, Antarctica - Oligotrophic Lake LV.19.BULKMAT1 | ecosystem: Environmental > Aquatic > Freshwater > Lake...
CCTGGGTAAAATCTTTTCTGGCATCGGACCGGAAATACTTTCGACTCCTCCCAGTCATGAAGGCACCCCGGCAACAACGGTTTCTCGCAATTGCGCTGACGGGTCTGTTGCCGGCGTTGACCGTTGCTGACCCCTCGACATCGCCTCGAAAGCCGGCCACGGTATTTAAATGCCCGGCAGTTTCCTCGTTGGGAATCAGCACCGCAAGTTTTGCGTGACGACGCCGGATGTGGCTCAACGAACCGGCGGCGGCGCGAGCGTAGATTTGGGCAGGAACTGCGGATAGATGAGGTAAGCTTGAGCCTGCGCTTCGCGCACCTTCAGCTGCCGCTCTATCTGGCGAAAGGCGCTGCGGGCAAAATCTTCCGACGGCCGGGAATAACGCGCGGGGGGTGGGATCACAAAATCGAGCGCGGGGTCATCATCGCGACTGATGATCGACATCTCCAGCGGTACCCGAATCCCCAACTCGAACAGTCGGGTCATGATGGCAACCGTCTGCAGACCTCCGGCGGAGAAGATCCCGGTCGGCCGCGGTCGCACTTTCATCAGCCGATCCATCGCCCGAATCGTGCCTACCGGGGTCCCGTCATGGACGAACGCATCCACCTTCAGAGGACCGCCCGGATACGCGGCCGCCCCGGCCAGAAATCCCTCCACCGTCATTTGATCCCCGGCCAAGTGCGAGTCACGAACCATGACCGCGACGCGCCGGTGACCCATCCGCCCGAAGGTCATGGCGGCGTGACGGGCCGTCGCCAGGTGATCCAGGTCGACAGAAGAGTGGGAGGTCGAGGCGAAGGCGCTGCCCAGCACGACATGTTTGTACTTCTGGCTCAGGAACCACGCTTGCATTGTCCGGGATGACTGTCCCAGCAGCCAGAGTCCGGGATGTTTCTCCGTACAAACCCGCTTGAGTGCCCGTCGAAAATTCGGGCCGTAACATTCTGGTCGCACTTCCGTTTCCAGCAGTATGCCGCGACGACCAAGCATCTCGCGCAGATAATCGAGACTCAGGACAAAAAACGGTTCCATCTCCCCGACGGGAATCGGCGAAATATGTACAATCCGTCGGGGTGAGTAGTGGTGGCGCCGGGTTTTGCGTGGCAGCAGGATCTCCCGACATTGCCCGGGAATCGTTCGGACCCAACCGAGGCGCTCGAGCTCCTTCAGTGCTAAACGGAGGGTCATCCGGCTCACCTGAAGCACGACGCACAATTTTCGTTCGCCCGGAAGCACTCCCCGCAACCGCCCTTTTTCGAACGCTTGAATCAACCGCTGCACGGCGGTTTCGGCCAGCGAGGCAGTTCGACAAACCATTTCATCGACCGCCGCTGGTTCAGTCCGACTGGACATGGAAATCATGGAGAATGCCGGTCTAACACCTAGACCGGGTCGCCACGATTGCCGAGAAATGCCGGCTGGCAACACTTCCGTACGGCGCTCCGAAACCGATTGCTGTTCCGGTGGCCACCCCCCTGCCGCGTACACCAACTGCCTTGGTCGGTTACCTCTCAAACCCATGAAAATCAGACACTCTGCTTGCTTGCTTGCCGGATGCCTCGTCCTGGTCCCCGGACTCCCGAGCACCGTGAAAGCCGCCGAAACAAATTTATCCGGTGGGCGGCCGGAAACCTCCACCGGCCGGATCGTCGGACGGGTGCAAAATGCCGCGACGTACAGTAATCTCGGCGGCGCTTCGGTTCAACTCACGGGCGCAAATGTCCACGCCATCACGGAACCCGACGGCACCTTCTCCATCATCGCACCGGCAGGAAACTACAATCTCGCGGTTTCCTATACCGGACTTGACCCCGTCACCGTTGCGGTGGCCGTCGAGGCCGGCACCGTGGTCACTCGCGACATCAAACTAACCTCGGACATATATAGATTGGACGCTTTTACGGTCAAAGGCATCCGGGAGGAAAATGCTCTCGCGCTGCAACAACAGCGTTATAGCGAAAACCTGAAGACGGTGGTGTCGACCAATGCGTTCGGCGCTCCCTCGGCGAATCCGGGTGAATTGCTCCAGCGACTTTCCGGCGTATCGGTGAATGCCATCGCGGGAGAGGTTAACCAGGTCTATATTCGGGGCATGAATCCCGGCTTTTCCAGCCTCTTGGTGGACGGGAATCCGGTGGCGGTCAGCTTCGGCAACTTTGGCGGTGATGGCCGTGGCTATGGCATCAATGAGCTAGGCACGGGAAATTTGAGTCAGATTGAACTGATCAAAGCGCCGACGCCGGATCAGGACGCCAACGCGATTGCCGGTTATATCAATCTCGTCACCAAACGATCATTCGATCAGGTCGGGCGGCGCATCGCCGTTAACGCCGGGTTGACCGGAAACTACCGCTCGGGAGTGGGCAGTGCATTCCGGAACGAGCCCAGCCGGCTAGATCGGCTTTCACTCGCGTACTCGGATGCGTACAGCGTGTTCGGGGGAAAAAACAATCTCGGGGTCACGGTGGATATCGCCAAATCGAATACCATCCTGCTCGACGAAGGGGTTGGTCCTGGCATCGCGGGAAGCCTTTCGGCGGCCTATGTCAATCCGGCCACAGATAATCCCCTGCAGCGGCTTTTCGGCGTGGATGATTTTAATGGTCCGATTGACAAATACACCTACAGCGCGAGTGCGGACTACAAGATTAGCTCCACCGCTTTCGTCTATGCCAAGTTCGCTCTGACCAACCAGGAGCGGCTCCAGCAGGATTTGATCGCGACGGTCGTCGCCGGTTCACCGGCGGCCGTGGCGTCGTTTTCACCGGACAGCACCTACGAACGCACCACGGTCCTGCCCCACGTGAACAATCGCGCCTCGATGACGAGCACCAATTCGCTCCGGAAAAGCACCACGTATACCCTTTCGACCGGCGGTGAAGCCAGACTGTTCAACCAAACCGCCAAGCTGACCCTGCAGGGAAACTATTCCTACGCGCGCAGCGCGAATCCCTTTTCCAGCCGCGTCGTGGCGACCGCCACCGGGGGGCTGGGATTTCAATTCGATCGTCGAGGCCAGGATCCCTGGTATCCGAAGCTGATTCAAACGGCCGGGCCGGATATCACCGCTCCTTCGACGTACCGGATTTCGACATTTGCCCGGACCGTGACCAGGGGCGCACCCGCCGAACTCATTGGCTACCGCGCCGATTTCCGGAAGGATTTCGCCACGGCAGCCCCGGCCTATATTAAAGTGGGGGTCAAATTTAACGACAACAAGCGTTATGACCGCCGCTGGAATGAAAACTACACCTGGTTGGGCGCCGATGGCATTCCGAACACCGCCGACGATTCGATGGCCTTGTACACCATGGGGAGCTACCGCCTGTCCAAAGGCGACTACGGCCCCTTCCCCTTTCTTCCCGCGGTCGACGTCAAGGAGAAGGTGACGGGGGATCGGCCGGGATATTGGGGCCAGACCGCCGCCCAAGCCTACGCCAGCTATAATTCCTCGAACGCGTCCAATGTGGACATCGACGAAATGACCCGGGCGGCCTATGTTTCCGGGCACGTCAACCTGGGCAAAGTGCGCATCCTGTCCGGAGTCCGCGTCGAGCGTACCAATACCGATGCGGTAGCCTGGGTTCGCAACCAAACCGCGGCCTGGGGCGGCAACAGCATCGGCGGCGCCAGCTTTCTGCCCAGCGATGTCGTCACGGATTTGGCGAGGGCTGAACGCTCATTTGTGGCGCGTAGAAAAACGGAAAATACCCATCAGGGCGTATTTCCCGGCCTGCACATTATCTTCGAACCGAGGGACGGTTTCATCGCGCGGGCGAGCTATAACAAGAGCATCACGCGGCCCAATACCAACGCCATCCTCCCGACGCTGACCGTCAATGAAGAGCGACAGCCACCCACCATCGTGGTGGGCAACCCTGAGCTGAAGCCCTATATGTCAGACAACTTCGAGGTTAATATAGAGAAATATTTCGAGCCGGTTGGACTCGTGAGCGTCGGCGTCTTTCTGAAAGAGATCAAGGACTACTTCCGATCGTTTGACGATGTGGTGGGAGCAGCCGGGATTGATGGCTCGGGCTTATATGCAGGCTATGTTCGAACCACCTCACAAAATGTTGGCGCCGCCCGGATCCGGGGAATGGAATTCAATTATCAGCAGCAATTCAGCTTCCTTAAGGGTGTCTGGCGGAATTTCGGACTGACGGGCAACTTCACCTATATTCAGACGGAAGGTAATTTCGGCACGCTGACGCTCACGCGGAAGTTGCCTAACATGACCCCGCGTTCCGCCAACGCCGGTCTCTCATACGTCAACCAGCGGCTGCAGATCCGGGTGTTGGCGAATTACCGAGGCCGAACGTTTGTGGGCACTTCAGGGACCTTGGACTACGTCACGGAGCCGCTCCTGAAGGTCGACTTAAAGCTGCAGTATGCGTTCACCAAAAGATATAGTGCGGAACTGAACGTGGAGAACCTCACCGCTCAACCAGGGCAGGAATATGTCGCCGAAGCGAACTCACGGTTGCGGTTTATCAAACAGAATCCCGGGACCTCCTTTATCGCCGGGGTGACCGGTCGGTTCTGAGCTGAAGAAACCCGGCAACGCTGCTGGATCCCCACTATGCATACCCATACCCGACGCAACTTCCTCAAAGTCTCGTTCTCGCTCCTGGCGATTGCCGAAGCGTCCCGGCTTGCTGCCGCCACCAAGTCCAGGACCCCGACGCTGGCCGAGACGGCGGCGATGTTCCATGACTTCGTGTCCACGCGAATGATGGATGCCGACGGCCTCTGCCGTTCCGCGCTGCATCAGGAGACACTTCGTCCCTGGACCAAGGAGCAGCTGACCAAGCTGGATCCGTTGGTGCTTGCGGATTGGTTTCAGAACTCGCCGGATCTGTCCGGCTGTCTCGCCTATGAGAATGCGTTGATGGCCACCGGCGAATTCGCCTTGAGCCAGATGGTGCGTTATCGCGTCATGGGCGATGTGGCGGCGTTGGCGATGGCTCATCGCGGAGTAAAGGCGATCTTGGCAGTGATCGAGGAAGGGCGGCACTACATGCCGGGCTATCTCCCCAAGCCATTTGGCGGACTGTCGAAGGCCCGGTACTCGCATGAAATCAGCCCGGATCAATATACGAAGGCGGTCGCGGCGCTGCATGCCTGGCGGCGTCACGCCTCGGCGCAGGAGCGGGCGGCCATCGACCAGTTTTACGTCGACGCCGCCGATTTCTTCGTCGCGCGGAAATTCCGCCATGCCTACCGGCACCGCACCATCGTCACGGCGGACACGCATCGTCACGCACTGGGCCTGTTTGTTCCCATCGTGGTGCTGGCGGCAAATGTATCGGGTAAGGCGGCCTACCGCGCGCATCTGCAGCGCTTCAGTCGAGCCCTGGATGACTCCGCGACGGACGAAAAGCTCTCGAACTTCAACATGACCTCGCTGCTGATTGATGGGTTCGATGTCGCGATGCAGGAAGGTTGTGACGATCCTCGTCTGCCCGCGCTGATCGAATCGCTCTGGACCCGCGCGATCAAGAATATCAATCCCGATGGTACGGCCTATGAAGGCGAAGATCGGAAGCACCTTAGCTCCGAAGGTACCCGCGTCGCCGCCTGCGCGACGATCGTGGAGCAGCTTCACCCCGCGACCAAGGCGACGGTGGTCGCGGAAAAGGTGCTGCGACGGTACACCAAGCTTCAGGAGATGACGCATTACCGGATTCCGGGCGCGATCTTCGAAGTGAGCGTGACTTCGTGGTTGCTCGCCTATTGGCGGCTCCGGGAAAAGGACAAAGCGACCGGATGAACGACCGCGAAGACCTCCTCATGCGATGCCGGCGGCGATCTCTATAGCGATGTCGGTCCATCGGGCAGCACGATTTGCGCCGGACCGGCCACCGTTGGAGCAACCATCGATCGGCGGGGGTCCTCTCGCCGAACAAGCGCTTCTGTTCAAGATCGCTTGGTGAATCCCCAATCTCATGAACCCGCTCGGTGCTGAAGTATCCCGGCGTAATTTTGTCACCGCACTGCTGGCGGCGGGTGTATCCCTGCGACTCGACGCCCGCATCGGTGCAGACGACGCCGAGCTCACGGCGATCGAGCAGACGATGCACGCTTTTGTCGTCGAGCGAATGCTTGATGGCGACGGTTTGTGCCGGTCGATGTTTTGCATGGCGACCCTGGCCCCGTGGACGAACGCCGACCTGGCGAAGGTGGATCAGTGGAGAATTACGGACATGTTCCAGAACTCCACCGACAAGGCGGGCTGTCTCTCGTATGAGAATGCCCTGATGGCGACCGGCGAATTCGCGCAGAGCCAGATCGTTCGCTATCGCGTGACGAAGGAGCCCGCCGCCCGCGAGCTGGCCCATCGGTCGATTCGTGGTATTCTCGCGGCGATCGAAGAGGGGCGTCACTATATGCCCGGCTGGCTGCCCAAGCCTTTCGGTGGGGTACGCAACGCGCGCAATTCGCACGAGATGAGTGTCGATCAATACACCAAGGCCGTCGTCGCCCTCCACAGCTGGCTTCCCCTGGCGAGTCAGCCGGAGCGCACCGTGATCAATCACTTCTTCATCGACGCCGCCGATTTTTTCATCGCACGAAAGTGGCGTCATGCCTACCGGCATCGCACCATCGTCACTGCCGGCACGCACCCGCACGCACTGGGCCTCTATGTAGGCCTGGCGGTGCTCGCGGCGAAGGCGTCCGGCGACAACCGTTATCTGGCGCAAATGGCCTCGTTCGACGACGCCATGAACGCGGCGGTCACGGATCCAGCGTTGAACACCTTCAATAGCACTTCGCTCATTGCCGAAGGCTATCATGTCGCCATGCAGGCCGGTTCACCGGACCCGCGCCTGCCGCAAACGATCGGATGGCTCTGGCAGATCGGCGCCAAATGCATCGACGAAAACGGCCACGGTTTCATTATTCGGAAAGTCCCGGAGTTCGATCCGCAGGGCACGCGCTTGGCCGCCATCGCCACGCTCGCCGATGCGTTGCGCCCTTCCACTCGTGCCACCGACCTCGCGCGAAAAATTCTGCTCGCCAATCGTGATCCGGCGCGGATGAGCCATACGGGTGATATGAGCGCAAGCCTGTGCGAGGTCAGCATCACCTCGTGGCTCCTCGCCTATTGGCGACTGCGCGAAGGCGTGACGCCGTAACCACCCTCGAAGCCAGCCCCGCGGATCACACCCAAGCATGCATCCATCCCTTGCAAATCGGTTCCGAAACGCGCTGCCTTTTTTTGCCCGTCATCCTGGCTTGAAGAGAGGAAATAGAGACGATGGCGTTTCCATACGCGGGAGGTTCCGCCGATCTCCGGTCCTCGCCTTGCTGGGCTCGATGTTGCTTGGGCTTCTGGTGCCGCCCTTGGCCGCGGAGACCCTTTACAACGGAATCGAACTTCCCAAGCCCTGGCCTCCTCGCGGCCGCGAGCTGACGCGCCAGCCCCTGGCCACCCCGCCGTATCTCCAGTCGCCGCCGCAAACCATCCCGATCGACACCGGGCGCCAACTGCTGGTTGACGACTTCCTGGTCGAGCAGACCGACCTGCGGCGAACGTATCACCGGCCAAAGTACCATCCCGCCAGCCCCGTGATCGCGCCAGACCGTCCCTGGGAGGACGGGCGCTCCGGCGTTTTCAGTGATGGGGTGTGGTTCGATCCCGCCGACGGCCTTTTCAAGGCGTGGTATCGGAGCAAGGCGGGAACGTGCTACGCGACGAGCAGGGATGGCATCCGCTGGCAAAAGCCGAATCTCGAGGTGGTGCCGGGAACCAACATAGTGGTTCCAGACCAAGCTCAATTTCCGCGCAACTCGTCCACCACGTGGCTCGATCTTTTCGAGCCGGATCCCGCACGACGGTTCAAGATGTTCACCGTCGTGATCGATCGTTCACCCACGGGAGACGGCGACAAGGGAAACCGCAAGTTCATCCAATTTCGCATCTCGCCCGATGGCGTCCCCTGGCGGGAGGCCGGGCAATCATTCAACTGCGGCGATCGCTCGACCGTGTTTTTCAACCCCTTTCGCAAACAGTGGATTTTCAGTCTGCGGGAGAGTGGCAAGCAGGTTAGCCGCGCCCGCGGCTACTATGAAGATCCGGACGTCATCGCGGGGCTGTCCTTTGGCGCGCGGCGGGGCGACAAGATTTGGGAAAATGCCCTCGCGTCCGGGGCCCATGAAGTCCGCCTCTGGGTCGGCGCGGACGAGTTGGATCCTTCGCGGGAGGATCTCCGGCTGCGACGATTGCCGGAGCGCCCGTGGGACCTGGTCCCATCGCAGCTGTACAATCTCGATTGCGTGGCGTACGAAAGTGTCATGCTGGGACTCTTTTCGATTTGGCGCGGACATCCCGAGTATGCGATGCGCCGGCCCAAGATCAACGAGGTCACGGTTGGCTACAGTCGCGATGGCTTTCATTGGAGCCGGCCCGATCGCCGGGCCTTCTTCCCGGTCTCCGAAGACCCGCAGGCATGGAACCATGGCAACGTCCAGTCGGTGGGAGGCTGTGTACTCGTGGTCGGCGACAAGCTGCATTTCTATATGGGAGGAGCCACGTTTTCGCGCGGCAGCCGGTTTGCCGATCCGAGCAGCACCGGACTTGCCACCCTGCGACGCGACGGTTTTGCGTCCCTCGATGCGGACGCGCGGAGCGGAGTGCTGACCACGCGGACCCTCCGATTCAGTGGCCGGGATTTGTTTGTCAATGCGGACTGTTCCGCGGGCGAGTTGCGGGTGGAGGTACTGGACGCCTCGGGCAACGTCCTGCTGCCGTTTTCCCGCGAGCGTTGCGCACCGCTGAAGGCGGATCAGACGGCGATGAAAGTGAACTGGAGCAACGCCATCGATCTCCGGGCGGTGGCGGGTAAACCGGTGAAACTTCGGTTTCACCTGCGCCAGGGCTCGCTCTATTCTTTTTGGACGAGCCCGGCTGCCCATGGCGCGAGTGGCGGCTATGTGGGCGCAGGCGGTCCCGGCTTTTCGGGTCCCACCGATACTGTGGGACCCGCTGGAAACCGGCTCTAATCGCGACCAGCGATTCTTTTTCATGACCACTTTCCGACTCTCCGGACTCATCGCCGCGCCGTACACTGCCTTCCATGCCGATGGCGCTTTGAACTTGGGCGCCATCGCCAATCAGGCCGGATTGTTCGCCCGCAACGGCGTCACCGGCGCCTTCGTTTGCGGCACCACTGGCGAGGGTCTTTCGCTCACCACTGTGGAACGTCAGGCGGTGACCGAGGAATGGCTCAAGTATGCGGGACCAGCGTTAAGCGTCATTGTAAATGTCGGGCATGCCGGCATGGCCGACAGCTTGGTGCTGGCCGCGCATGCCCAGAAAGCTGGCGCCGCCGCCATCGGATGTTTTGCGCCCTGCTTCTACAAGCCGGCGGGGATCGATGATCTTATCCGCTATTGCGCGGTCGTCGCGGCGGCGGCTCCGCACCTGCCCTTCTATTTTTATCATATTCCCTCGATGACCGGCGTGAATTTTCCCGTGATCGAATTTCTGAACGGGGCGGCGGACCTCATTCCCAATCTCGCCGGGGTCAAATTCACCTATGAAAACCTGATGGATTTTTTGGCCTGTCTCCACTTCATGGGCGGCAAATACGATCTCTTGTTTGGCCGGGACGAGATTCTGCTCGCCGGTTTGTCTTTGGGGGCGAGGGGGGCGATTGGCAGCACGTACAATTATGTAGCACCCGGATTTCTACGGATTATCGCGGCGTTCCAAAAGGGTGACATCGAATTGGCGCGCCAGGAACAGATTCGGGTCAACGCCGTTCTCGATCTGATATTCCGGCGAGGGGGATTGGCGGCCGGAAAGGCGGTCATGGAGTTCATTGGCGTCGATTGTGGCCCAACGCGCCTGCCCTTGCGTACCCTGAGCGCCAGCGAGAAGCGAAGCTTGCGGCAAGAACTCGCCGCGGTGGGATTTGAAAGTATTTGTTCAGCGTGAGCCAAAAGATATAGAAGCGAGCTCATGAATCGCAGGACATTCACTCAGTGGGCCGCAGCCTCCTCTTCCTGGGTCGCGTTGCGCCCGGGGGAGATCGTACGGGCGGCGTCCACGCTGTCAACGGAACCCCCGGCAGACGTCGCTCTTTTTACGCATGAAAACGGGCCGCACTTGAGCGGCTATATCGAATCGCTGGCGAAGACACCCGAAGTCGGTTCGGTGTACCTTTGTGATCCCCAGGGGCAGACGGTGGAGGCGGTCCGGAATGGGGTGGGGGCCAAATTCAGCGCGGCCTATCGATCGCCGCAGGAGCTTTTCAAGGCGCAGCGTCCCCGGGTGGCTCTCCTGTCGATGGAAGCGGTGCTGGCTCCTCCGGTGATCGACGCGGCGCTCGAGGCGGGTTGCCACGTTCTGGCGGAGAAACCGGCCTGCGTTCGCCCGGCCGATTTCGCGCCGCTGGCGGCGAAGGCCAACGGGAGGAAACTCCACCTGATGCTCGCTCTCACGAACCGGCTGGAGCCGGCGATGCTGGAAGCGCGCCGGCTTATTAAAGACGGGGAAATCGGCAAAATCTTCGGCCTCGAGCTCCATACCATTGCTGATCAAACTCGCGTGAAGTCCGCGAACTACCAGGAAGGCTGGATGGCATCAAAGGCGCGCGCGGGCGGGGGCCATCTAACCTGGCTCGGTATCCACTGGCTGGATCTGGCCATGTATATTTCCGGTTCACGCATCACCCACGTCGCGGGATTTTCCGGCAATGTGGGAGGGCAACCGATTGACACCGAAGATTCAGCGGCCCTTTCCCTGCGTTTTGCCAATGGAACATTCGGCACCCTGACCTCGGGCTACTATCTCGACCGAGGAAAACATCTCTTCGTCAAGGTCTGGGGATCCGCAGGGTGGTTGGAAATAAATTACGGGACCAAGAAACAGCTCGAATGGTACAGCACCAAATCCGGCCAGCCTAAATTGCATCGCTTCACGCCACCTTCGCAGTCCAGCCGTGGGCTCCTCGCGCACTTCATCCGGGCCGCCGTAGGAACGGAAGCGCCGGTGCTGACCGCCGAGGAAAGCCTTTACGTACTCCAGACGATTTCCGCTGCCTACCAGGCGGCGGAGACGGGTCGTACACAACCGGTCGCTTCGATGTAGTGGGACAAGCCGCACTCTTGCCGCTGACTGAGATGCGCCACGAATCGCTGGTGCTGGTGCCGGCGGTCACGGGTGACGCTTACTTCTTCGGCACGACCCACCCGGCTTTTTTAAAAATCTCACGCACATCCACTGGAGTTCCGCCGCGGGCTTTGCTCAACATGTCGGCTTCCACGAAGGCCATGATTTCAACCGTCTCTTCCTCGGGCACCGGGGAAACACCCGTCTGAAAGAACGTGATGATGGCCAGCAGCAGCGGCCGGTACCCATCCCATCGGCCGACGGTCGTCGATTCTCCTTTTTCCCCGATGGCCTTGCTGCCACTTCGCCCGCCTTCACGGAAAATACCAACCCGACCACCCGTCCAGCGTCCTTCCGTGACAATCGCTCCAGCCGTACTGCTCTTGCGTGTGACGGTCTCGATGCCGGGTCCAAAAACCGTGAAGAGCGATTCCACGCCGTGGACGCCGTACCAAAACAATTCCGGATTGGTCGGCTCCAACGTCGCCGCGCCATGCATTTCCGCCCTCAAGACTTTGCCGAGCTTTCCCTTACGCACCGCCTGCATTTCCTCACCGAACCGCGCGCCGGAACCACTGTAGAGAGGCGCCCGGTGTTTTCTCGCCAGGGCGAAAAGCTCGACGGCATCTTTCGTCGAAAGGACCATGGGCTTTTCTATATATAATGGTTTCCCGGCGAGTGACTGCACGGAGGGGGTCAGGCCGTTCGAAGTTCGACCGCACCCAAGGGCATACCGTGGGTTAGACAGATGCGAGCGTAGCCGTTGACGTCGAGACCCACTCAGCCCTGCAGGTGGCCCGACG
>Ga0163144_10024201_pt1 | contig 11925 bp, 9 predicted proteins | sample OliLak19BULKMAT1_FD_123175 | JGI IMG/M metagenome (GOLD analysis project Ga0163144, IMG submission 123175) | Freshwater microbial mat bacterial communities from Lake Vanda, McMurdo Dry Valleys, Antarctica - Oligotrophic Lake LV.19.BULKMAT1 | ecosystem: Environmental > Aquatic > Freshwater > Lake...
CTGATGCTGGTACGTCAGAGCCTGGATAAGACGGCTGTTCCCGGGGTCGCCCCCTTTGACTGCCGGGCCGGAATCACCGCCACGCTGCAGGCCTTCCGGGGTGTCGAGGCGCAGACCGCCGAAAGGAGATTTCAGCTTCGAATTGTGACAACCGTAGCACTTCTCAACCAGAACCGGGCGGATCTTCTTTTCGAAGAAATCCACCTGCGCGGAAGTCGGCTCCGGCGCCGCGTTAACAGCGCAGAAAGACACGACGATCAGGAGCGGCAGCCCAATCCGCATATGAGATGTATTCTATCCCTGGACCACCTTGTTGGTCAGAGTTCCGATTCCCTGGATCTCCACCTCCACCGTGTCGCCGTTCTTCATGGGCTTTGTGCTGCCCGGCGTTCCGGTGTAGATGATGTCACCAGGGGTCAGCGTCACGTAGCGGCTCGCATAGACGACTATGGCGTTGCAGTCGAACAACAGGTCCGACGTGTTTTGTTGTTGCACCACCTGCCCATTGAGCCTCGTCTGTAGCAGCAGATTGCCGTAATCGAGCCCTCGCACGATCGCCGGACCCGCGGGTCCGAACGTGTCGGCACCCTTGGCTCGCCACCACTGCAGGTCTTTTTGCGCGCCATTCTGCCAGTCCCGCTCGGAGACGTCGTTGCCGCATGTAACGCCGAAGATGGCCTCGCGCGCCTGTTGCGGCGTGGCCTGACGCACCGTCTTGCCGATCACGATCACCAGTTCGCCCTCATAGTGGGTGTTCTTCGAATCGGGCGGGATGCGGATCTCGCCGCCCGGATCGTTGAGACAGGTGATTGGTTTATAGAACAGTTCGGGTGCCGAGGGTGGCGTGCGAGTTCCCACATGGCTCTTGTAATTCAAGCCAACCGCGAGAACCTTGGGCGGCGCGCATGGACAAAGAAGCCTGACGTCTGCGAGCTTCACCTTTGAGCCGGTGGGCTTAAGGCCGTCGAACAGGCCACCTCGAACGGGCTGAATCGAGTCGCCGAAATGCAGTCCATACGACGGTTCCGCACTGCCTCGACGAAAGCGAACAATGCGCTGAGTGCCGGCGGTTTGCGCAACGGCGGAGGACTGCAACATGGACGCGGCGGTGGCAGCGCCGAGCAGGAGTTCGCGGCGGGATGTGGAGGGCATGATCCCGTGATGTTACCAAAGAGGGATGGCAAATCGCGTTGCGCTCGTCACGGGCGCCGGCAGTGGAATTGGGCGGGCAGTCAGTCTGGCGCTCTCGGGCGCGGGGTTTGACGTGGTGCTCGCGGGCAGACGAATCGCGGCACTGGAGGAGACGGCCTCACACGCCCCGGACACCGGCGCGAGACTGGTGCCTGTGGCCGCGGACGTCACCTCACCGGAATCGACCGACGCCCTGTTTGCGCGAGTGAAGGCGGAGTTCGGGCGGCTGGATGTGCTGTTCAACAATGCCGGGACTTCGGGCCAGGGAATGCCTTTTGAGGACATCACGTTTGCGCAGTGGACCGCGGTGGTCGACGTCAACCTGCATGGGATGTTCCTGTGCGCGCAGGGTGCATTTCGACTGATGAAGGATCAGTCGCCGCAGGGCGGTCGCATCGTAAATAATGGCTCGATTTCCGCCTACGCGCCGCGACCAAATTCAGCCGCATATACGGCGACAAAGCACGGTGTGAGTGGACTCACGAAATCGATCGCGCTCGACGGGCGGAAGTACGACATCGCATGCGGACAGATCGATATCGGCAACGCCGCCACGGACATGACGTCGCGCATGACCAGCGGAGCGATGCAGGCCGACGGGCGAATGGTGCCTGAGCCTCGCGTCGACGTGCGAGTGGTCGCCGATGCTGTCGTGTATATGGCGGGGCTGCCGCTGGAAGCGAACGTGCTGTTTATGAATGTGATGGCGACAAAGATGCCGTTTGTAGGGCGCGGTTAGTGGCCGCGAACGGGCACCGACGTCAACGATTCGGACTTGCTGAAGCGCGGCCAGTTGAAGCCGTAGAATGCGACAAAGATAAAACAGAACATCGGCACGATAAATCCGCGCGACATGTCTGAAATATCGGCGACGTATCCCATGAGCTTGGGGAGTATAGCTCCGCCCATGATCGCCATGACGATGAAGGAGGATGCCTTCTTCGCCCGCGCACCAAGCCCATGGATGCCGAGGGCGAAGATGGTGGGGAACATGATCGACATGAAGAAGAAGCTGAGGAATACGCACGCCACCGACACCCAGCCCAGCTTGAGAAAGACAACAAATGTGGCGATCACATTCAGCAGTCCGTAGAGGCCGAGTACTTTGTGGGCCGAGTATTTCTTCAGGATCATGGCGCCGCTGAACCGTCCTGCGAGGAAACAGACAAACCCGAGTGACGCCAGGTTCGACGCGCCTTTGTCGCTGAGTGAGAGTAGTCCTGTTTTTCCCGTCTCGAACCAGCCTGAGAGCCAGTCGCGCAGGAAGCCCAGGCTGGAAGCGGCGGCATTGACGCCGGATTGCAGAGCAGTGGGAATCGGCGGCAGTTCGGACGTCATGTAGTTGATGAAGAAGCTGAAGATGCCCGCCTGCGCCGCCACGTAGAAGAACTGAGCGGCCACCGCGAGGACGAAGTGGGGATGTGCCCAGATCGACCTTGAAGCACCCGGTGTGCTCGCATCGTCGAGGTGGTATTCGTCGTCGGATTTAATATCGGGGACTCGCGCGAACCAGAATATGACGGCCAGTACCAGGACCACTCCGGCAATGGCGAGGTAGGGAATGTACAATGTTTGGCTGCCTGTACTCTTACCCGCGGCATCGGTCGAATAGAAAAACACGCTGCCCACAATAGGCCCGAATATCCAGCCGATACCATTGCACGACTGCGCGAGATTAATTCGTGTCGCAGCCAGGCTCTTGTCGCCGAGCACGGTTGTGTAGGGATTTGCAATGGTCTCAAGGAAGGTGAGCCCAGTGGCGATAAGGCATACGCCTGCGAGAAACGCCATAAACGCCGTGTTCGACGAGACGTCACCAGTCTTCACCATGTTGCTGATCTGCGTCGCCGGGATGAACCACAGCCCACCCATGGCAACGATCAACAGCCCGGTGATAATGCCACCCTTGTATCCGAGTCGGCTGGCCAGCCAGCCAGCGGGAATCGACATCAAAAAGTAACCGAGGTAATGCGCGAACTGCACCCATGCCGACTGCGCGCGCGTCAGATGAAGTTCATCCTGAAAATGCTTGTCCATTACGTCGATAAGGCCATTGCAGAATCCCCAGAGGAGGAACAGGCTGCTCACCAGCACAAAGGTGAACAGCACATTCTGGCCATCATCGGTAACGAACAGGCCCTTACTACGAGTTTGGGTCGTGCGTGCGGACATAAAGTTAGCTTTTTGAGCTACGTTAACGTTATCGTACCCGGAAGCGGCGGTGGCAGAATCAGGCGCAGTCCAGCTCCACCGCGCTCACTGAGCTTGCGGGAAAGCGCCATCGAGCATCCCCGGGAAGGGCGGCTTCACGGGGCTTGAACACTTCGGGCTCGTCCTGAGTAACCATGGTCCGCAGACTGGGAGGTGCGATTTCCCATACGCGGCCGCCCTTCACGGTCATTCCTTTCACCCCGAGCGACGCTTCCACCGACCCTCGATAATTCGTGTTCGCGACGTGCAGCCAGACCCTGTTCCCGGTCCTGCTGGCAGCTACGTCGAGGCCGTCAGGTACGGTTGCCAGATCCACTCCCGTTGTGCCGTTGTGCCGCCCAAAGAGGCGCATGACGCATCCTGCAGGAGTCAGATAGCTCACGCCGGCCGGAACCTGCATGAGCAATGCATTCACGGTCCAGCGCGAGCCGCAGAAATCGGCGCACGTCGAGATCTTCACCTTCGCGCCGTGACGCTGATAGATATTCATGCTGCGCGCGTGGAAAACACCCGTCATCCACTCGAGCAATATCGCGTTGGCATTGTGCGGCGCCAGCGAAAGATGTCCCTCGGTGATCGCGATATGGCACGTCGGCTTCTTCGCGGCAACGGCTTCCTCGATGCTGCGGACGCGCGTCTCTATCCGCTTCGTCATTTCCAGCAACTCATCCCAGGCCTGCTCTGGAGCAGCCTGGTAACGACTCCCGCGAAGCACGGTGTCCTTCCGAATCGGCCGCTGCCCCATCATGTGAATGGCGATGTAGTCGAGGTGCTCGCCAGCCCGGTCCAGCATGTCCCAGGCCCACAGCTTCTCGTCTCTGCCGCGCCCCAGATCACCCCAGCCGATGAGCTTCAGTGACGGGTCGCGCTGGCGCATCGCTTTCGCGAAGTCGATGGTGTGGCCAATCGCCTGCTCCACGGTGAAGCGCTCCGTGCCGTACGATGTCTCATTGCCAAGCTGCCAGATCTTTACACCCAGTGGGTCGCGAGCTCCGTTTGCGCGCCGCTCCCTGTGGTCGGGATCGTTGCAGTACGATACCCAGTCCGCGGCCTCACGCGCGTCGCCGCTGCGGTTGCCTTCCTTCGTCGCCCAGAGGTTCTTTCGACCGTCGCTCAGGAAGTTGACACAGTAGAGCGGCTCGGCCTGAACACGCCTGCAGTAGTCGACGAACTCATGCGTGCCGACGCGGTGCGTCTCCCATCCGCCCCAGTCATAGTTGCGCATGCGCGGACGCGAGGCCACCGGGCCTACGCCTTCGCGCCATTTGTAGTAGTGGCTGTAATTCCCGCCGTATCGGACCATTCCCGGCGCCAGGTCGCGACTGAGTGCGATGAAGTCGCTGCGCCAGTCATCTTTGTCGTAGTCCCACGCAGCTTCCAGCGAACTGTCCGTTGTGCCCAGCGGCTCCATGAACTGCATGTAAAGGTGCGGTGAGATGTCGAAGCGGGGCGCGGGGTCGACGAGCAGTGACGCGGAGGCCTGTTGTAGTTGCGTGGCCGGCAGAGAAGCAGCTCCTGCCGCTGCGGACAGAGTAGTGCGGAGAAACTTCCGGCGGTCGTGGTCCATGAAAGTCGCGCCCATTGTATCGAGTGCCGCGATGTAATATCTCAAAGGAGCCCAGTCGTGAACACCCGCCCAGTCCCACGTCTTTTTGGAAAAAGGCAAGCCGACACCCAGCGATGATGCGCCCGCGGCTTTCTTCATGGTTGGCTGCTGCATACCAGCGAGGGCGTGGACCCGCACACCAAAGCAACGCTCCGCTATATCGAGAAATTAAAAGGAAAGCAAGGAATCGACTACGACAGTCACGGCAGCTATCGCTTTGTAGAAGCGGCCCCGGATAGATAGGCGGGTGGCCGTCAGAGCCATCCGTCCGCCGACCATTTTCGAAATCCCGCTTCCGTCAGTTGGCCCAGTTCGGCGAGCAACTCCGGTGACGGAACGGTTTTGAAATTGAAGCATGATTTTCCCTGCATACGTTTTTTCAGCGCCTGCGAGATTCCCTGATTTAACGTTGGACACATGTACAGGGGCATCAGGTAGAAACTGACGTAGGCAGCCCCCACTCGCACGCCGCCGAAGTACAGCGGCTGACCCTTATGTTGTGGGAAAGAGGACGCCGATTTCGAATGCAGGATGTACCCGTTTTCGTTGTCGGTGGTCACAGACAACTCCGGTGCCTGTTTTGTGAACAGGGACTTCAGGGCGGAGAACACAACGGCAAAGTCGTCGGACATACGCCGCATTTTACTTCATTTCTCCGCCAGTTGAACAAAGCGCCAGTCAGACGTGAACTTCCAGTGCCGACAGACTTCGCCGACAAATCTCTTCCGGAGATCCGCTCGCGACTACCGGGACCAGCAACCCCATTGCTGAGTAGAACTCGATCAACGGCGTCGTGAGCCGCTGATACGCTTCCATCCGCACCACAATCGACTCCGGGCGGTCGTCGTCCCGCTGGATCAGCTCGCCGCTGCAGCGGTCGCACATGCCCTCTCTCTTCGGAGGCTGCCCGGTTAGGTGGTACACAGCCTTACAGAGCCTGCAGGTGCGGCGGCCACTGAGCCTGGAGACAATTTCGTCGAGCGGTAGTTCATAGTTAACCACCGCGCTTAACGCTAACCCTTCCTCATCCATCAGTCGTTTCAACGATTCGGCCTGGTTCAGCGTTCGAGGAAATCCGTCGAGCAAAAAGCCTCCGCGGCAATGCAGGCAGACGCCCCGCTCGCGAACCATTTCCCAAACTGTCGAATCCGGCACCAACTCGCCCCGACGCATGAGATGCGTCGCCGCCGCCATGGCAGGCGTCTGCTCACATTCAGCGCGGCTGCCCGCCGCACGAAATACATCTCCGGTGGAAAGATGGCATGCCCCAAGGCGCTGGCTTAACAACTGCGCCTGAGTTCCCTTGCCCACGCCAGGCGCACCCAGCAGCAGCAGCCGCCACTGGGAGTGGACCTGAGGTGGCGTCGAGCAAACGGCAGCAGGTCCCTGCAGCCACGTGGCCCGATCGTTCGTGGTTTTAATGTCCATGAGATTAAAAGAAAACCGACTGTCTACAGTCTATTCCAGCTCTTCCGGGTCAGGTTGTTTTGACCCCGCCTGAGAGCACTCGCCGAACCAGTGCTACATTCTCCCGAACCTCATCGCGGTACCTGGGGAACATGCCAACGATGACGCCGTCCCTCGGTTTAATGTTTTCAAACGCAAAACGGAAAGCCTTCTCCACGCGCTCAGGCCGTGTGGCATTTCGACCAGCTCCCAGCAGCTTGAAGGCGAAGCACGTCTTTGACGTCCGCCGCACCATGGCCGTCATGCGGACCGGGTCGTTCTCCATGAACGACTCTCCCAGCGACGCTTCGCCGAACTCGGCGCGCGTTTCCTCCACTGTGCGGCTCACGCGGTAGAGGCACGTCATGTAGTAATCGACAGCCCATCCTTTGTCCTCGATGAACTCCATCACGGCTGGGTTATGCATGGACACACCGGCGGGCACGCCAGCATCGTGGACGGCTTTGGTGAAGTCCTGCACAATGTCCATACGCTTTTCGCGGAATCGCTCGTCCGTGCGGTTGCCATGATGACCGATGCCGATGGGCTGCAGTTTCGCGACCTCAGGCAGCAGTTTCCAGTTTTTCATCAGCTCGAAGTCGGCCAGAAGCAACACATTCATCTTGCCGCCTTCGGCACGATAACGCTTCCAGTCATCGACAGTCGGATCGTTGTAGTGGACTTGCCACAGATTGATTCCCGCTGCCTCGGCTTCCTTCAGCACGGCTATCCGGCGGTCCTGCGTGTACCACTCCCGCATGCAGGAATCCATGATCGGATTGAAGTGCGAATATCCGTAAAATGGATTCGAACCAATTGCGAGCCGGGTCAATTCCCGGCCGCGAAAGGGAATGCGAGGCAATTCACCAGCAGGGGGAGATGCCAGAGCCGGAGGGCCCAGGGAGGATCCGACACCAGCCAGCGCGGCTGAGGATCCCAGGAAACTACGCCGATCCATCTGCGCCGACTGTATCGCTTCCGGGGGGCGCGACGCAAGCCTGCCTCTCCTGGGGATTGCACCCGGACTGCGTTAACGATTACGATAAGCCTTCCAGCATGTCTCGAAGAACCATAATTGCAGCACTCCTGCTGACCGCCGTTTCGGCAGCCCAAAACCTGACGCCTCCGGGATCGCTCAACAAGCCGGAACGCCTCGAATGGTTCCGTGATTTGGGCTTTGGGCTTTTTATCCACTGGTCTGTGGATTCGCAAACCGGAGTCGTGATCTCGCACTCGCTGGCCGGGGCCGACGAGGCGTACACCAACCGGTTCTTCAACGATCTCCCGAAGACATTCAACCCCAGGAAATTTCACCCGCAGGACTGGGCCGCGCTCTCCAAACTTGCTGGAATCCGCTACGTCGTTTTCACGGCGAAGCACCACTCGGGCTTCGCCATGTGGGATACAAAGACCACCAACTTCGGCGTGATGAACACGCCGTTTCGACGGGACATCACGCGGGAACTGCTCGACGCCTTCCGGGCGCAGGGCATCATGCCCGGCCTTTATCATTCACCCGACGATTTCTGGTGGCTTTGGAAAAATAAGATCGATATCCAGAGAAATATTTCCTCTGTTCAGCCAAAGGCTAACCCGGGCCTGATGAAGCTCGATCAGGACCAGGTTCGCGAGCTGATGACGAAGTACGGGCCGATCGACATCCTGTTTTTTGATGGGGAACCGGAGGGTCTGCGCGACCTCGCGTGGAAACTGCAACCCAACACCATCGTCACGCGCGGCGCCATTCAGACACCCGAGTTGTATGTTCCTGGCATCCCGCTGGAAGGTGCGTGGGAAGCCAACTTCACCATGGGCACAGCCTGGCAGTATCAGCCGCAGAACGAAAACTACAAGACTGGGGGACAGGTCATCGACATTCTGGTGGAGACCCGTGCCAAGGGCGGCAATCTGCTCCTGAATATCGGTCCCAAGCCCGATGGCGAGCTCCCGATCGAGCAGGAAGAGCGGCTTCGCGAGGTCGCTCTCTGGATGCAGGTCAATCAGGAATGTATCTACGGCGTGCGCCCCTGGGTAATCACGAATGAACAGAATATCTGGTTCACCCGAGCGAAGAATGAAGACACTATTTACGCCATCGTGAAACAAACGCCGCAGCGCTGGACCCGCGGACAGTGGAAGGACTTCGTGCTGAAGAGCGTGCTCGCCACGGATAAGACGCAGGTCAGCGTGCTGGGTCAGAACGGACGCGTGCTGGAATACCGGCCCGAAGTAAATCCCGCGCCGACCTTCAAACAGGAGAGCGACGGTCTGCACGTGCGAGCCATGTTCACCCACCGGCTGCAGGACAACAGCCGATGGCCGAATCCAGTCGTTCTTAAGATCACCGGCGTGAAGCCGTCCCTGACGCCGCCGAAGGTTGAGACCAGCAGCGCGAAGTTCGACCGGGCAACCAGCACAGCGACTCTCACCGGCAACCTGCAGGATATGGGAAAGACAACCAGTCTGGAGGTCGGATTCGAGTACCGCAGTATCGTCGGCCTGGACGCGAGCGACCGTTCGATTCCATGGCAGCCGGGCCCGTCGAAGACCATGTCCGCGACTGGGCCGTTCACGCTGAGCGTGCCGAACCTCAACGCCGACGGTATTTACGAATACCGGGCATGGGTGAAGCACCCGTTGCTTACAATTTACGGAACGGATAAGCGGTTGCCGATGCGGTAACCGCGTCTACCGAGCCTCGGAAACAACCACCGCCGCACCACCACGCGCCGCGAGGGAAAGCGTCAGCACGTCGCCGCGCCGCACCGTGCTGACCGACTTGCGGATGTCCTTAGGCCCTGACCCGTCGGCGTACACGGTGGCGAAATATTTACGGCCGGACTCCAGCATTTCGAGCGGGAGTCTCACCTCGCGCGGCGACTCGTTTGTGACCGCACCGACATACCATTCGGCACCCTTTCGCCGGGCCACAACCGCAAACTCGCCTGGCTGACCGTCTACTACTCGCGTGTCATCCCATACGGTCGGCACACGCCGAAACCACTCCATGCCGGGGGACTCGCCAGCCGCTGTGAGTTCAGCCGGTCGGTCATACCAGTAGACGAACTGCAGAGGGCTGTAAATCACCACCGTCATTGCAAGCTGGTGGCCCCATGTGTTCTTCAGCCTGGGACTGAGCCAGCAGAATGTGTAATCGGCGGCCCCTGCCAGCATGCGGGTAAATGGAAGAATCGTGCTGTGAGTCGCATCGGGGAACCCCTCATTTCCCAAAATTCCCTCCTGCGTCAGCAGATTGGGCCAGGTCCTCGACATCCCCGTCGGCCGAAATTCATCGTGAATATCCAGCATCAGACCGTACTTCGCCGCTTTAGCGACAGCGTTGTACAACCACGTGGTCCAGCCCTGTGCATGCACGTTCACGAATCCGTACTTGACACCCGAAACACCCCAGGTTTGGTACAACGGCAGGATCTCATCCAGTTGCCGCTCCATCGCCCGCCGGTTCACGTACAGGAACACACCGATACCCTTCGACTTGCCGTAATCAATCACATTTCTCAAATCGAGTCCCTGATACTCGGGCTCCTTTCGCAGGCGCTGGGGATCGATATTCACGGTCCGTGCATCGGACTGCTCCTCATACTCGTGCCCGTACCAACCCGCGTCGTACTCGATATATTGAATTCCATTCTTCGCCGCGAAGTCGATGGCCTCCCTGCCCCCTCGCGTAGACAACGTTACCTCGCGAAGCACCTTCCCTGGTTTCACGAATGACGTGTTGGCGACCCGCGACTCCGGGCTCAGGTTCAGCAAAAGGTAGTTGTGCTCCAGCAAGGCTCCGGGTCGGGAGCCGATCAGCACCACACGCCACGGCGAGTGGAATGGTCCGTCGCGTCGAACCGGTCCCATCAGTCTCGAAATTACGCCGCTCGCCTTCGGCCCCAGGCCGGCGAGGAACATGGATGCATAATTTTCGACTCCCGCCTCCGCTACAGCAGCCCAGAGTCCACCCGGCAGTTCGAGCAGCAACGGCCGCTCGCTGGATCGCGACATCTGCGATACGTCAACCCGCTTATACAGCTCCTGTGCACGCTGCGTCTCCCACGCGAATGTTCCCGCCGGAAAACGAAACTCCGTGAGCTCCTCACCGACTGTGAGTGCGGCCGGGACGACGTAACGCAGGGCGATCCCTTCGTCGTAGGCCCGAAACTCCAGAGATAATTCCCGGCGCGGCGCAATATCCTCGCGCAAAACAACGGTCAACGATCGGTATTTATCCGGAATTTCCGACCGCTCTCCATAAACGGGCCGCCAGGTGCCGCTGTGCCCGGACGAATCGCTTCGCACCACTGTCATGCGGGAGTCGAGCCGCGCTGCCCCTTCCGGCACCAGTCCGAGCCCTGACGCTGCGATTACCTCCCGCCCACCGAAGGCAACCGAGTACACTGGCCGGCCGTCGCGGAGGTCGAATGACACGCGCACGTTGCCATCCGGCGACGACAATACCAGTGGCTCGGCGACGGCACAAACGGCCAGCGAGCACATCAACGAGAGCTCACGCAACATAGATCACGCTGTCCCTGGACGCCGACTCGTACGCGCCATAGACCAGCCGCATGGTCAGCAAATTGTCCTCTCCCGTAGTTTCAGCAACCTTTGCGCCTCGAAGCCCGGCAAGCAGATCCCGCTGGCACGGGACGATGCTGGAGTGCACCACGTCGTAGGCGGGATCGGCCCACGAATAGTGTGGCGGAACCGCGCGCTCCTCATGCACTCCGGCCGCGTCCACAACACGAATTACATAGTCGCGGGACAGGCTGATGGAACCGCCGTCACCTTCAATAAACGCGTAGGTCTGAGGGAAGCTGTCGTCCTCATGAGGCGAGCCCGGGTACCCCATCTCGCAAACCACAGACGCACCCGACTGCATTCGAAGCATCACCGTCGCGACGTCCTCGCCTCGGATATCTCCCTGATTCCGCGACAAATGCGCGTACACGGTTTCCGCTTCGCCAAACAAAAACCGGGAAACATCCAAAATATGGCTGCCTATATCGACAAGTAAGAACTGCTCCAGGTCCCGAAGGAATGGTTGATTTGCGAACACCGGGAAGCCGCTCACCATGCGAAGGCGGGCTCGAAATGGGCGTCCGACGCGTCCCTCGTCCAGAAGGGTTTTCAGCCGGCGAATGGGCGTCTGCCAGCGCCAGTTCTCGTTCACGAGGAACGGAACGCCCGCGCTGTGGCACGCGCCGATCATCGCTTCAGCAGTGTCGAGGCTCTCGGCCATCGGCTTCTGGCAGATAACCGGCAGGCCCCGCGACGCCGCCAGGTGGACCAATCCCGGGTGCGTGTCCGCGCTGGTACAAATGTCGACGAAGTCGACTTGTTCGCGGTCGAGCAGAGCCGATGGATCGTCGTACACTCTGGCCACACCGAACTCCGCTCCGAGCCGTTCGGCCCTGGCCAGCGTACGGTTATAGATGGCGACGCACTCCACGCCACCGACC
>Ga0163144_10024202_pt1 | contig 11925 bp, 9 predicted proteins | sample OliLak19BULKMAT1_FD_123175 | JGI IMG/M metagenome (GOLD analysis project Ga0163144, IMG submission 123175) | Freshwater microbial mat bacterial communities from Lake Vanda, McMurdo Dry Valleys, Antarctica - Oligotrophic Lake LV.19.BULKMAT1 | ecosystem: Environmental > Aquatic > Freshwater > Lake...
GCATCACTTACTGCGGGATTTGAGAAAAGCACGAGATTATCGGCAAACTTTCTGGCAGAGGTATGGAACTCTCTTGCGCCAGTTACAGCCTTTAGCGTAGCAACGTTGGAAGAGCGAACACCTGCGCCGGGCATAATGCTTATTCTGCCCTTCGCTTGGATTACCAAATTTTTGAGCATCTCCATGCCTTCGGGAGCGGTAGCGGCAAGCCCAGAAGTAAGTACCCTTTTGCAGCCCGCATCAATGAGGATTTCTAAGGCTTTGTAAGGGTTTGGCACTGCATCAAAAGCACGATTGCAGGTAATATGCATAGGGTAAGCAATTTCTACCAAATATTTCATCTTGTCGGCATCTATTTCCCCTTTGATGGTCTGCACGCCCACCGAAACCCCATCGCAATGTAGCTCTTTGCATATAAGTATGTCATTTACAACGATATTCCACTCATCATTGTCATATAAATAGTTCATGCTCCGAGGGCGAATAATAGGGTAAAGTTGGATAGATATTCTTTCTCTTACTCGCTTAATAGCAGCATAAGATGGCGTAGTGCCTCCCTCAATAGGATTATCGCAAAGTTCAACCCTTACCGCTCCAACTTTTTCGGCAGTGAGGCAACTCTGGATACCAAACGCACAAACTTCAAGGTCTGATTTTATTATACTCATTTTTTGTTAGCCTATTTTATGTGATGTGTTTTTGTCATATAAAAGTACCTTTTTTTTTAGATTTAAAAAATATCTACTAATTTTACCAATAATTTTATTCATCATTTATTTGGTTTGGCTGCAATTCGAAGATAGCCGCTAATGACTAACAATATTTATGCTATTAACAATCAAGAATTTAGGAAGTATTAACCAAGCAGAAATTGACCTTAGCAAGGCGTTAATTTTGCTTTGTGGCGAGAACGATAGCTGGCAAAATTATTTGACTTACACTATTTATCACTTATATAGCTTTGATACAAGTATGTTTTTAGAGCTTACCAAGCTTGCATCCTTAGAAGATACTACACAGTTGGCAAATGAGCTAATGAGCAATAATAAATTGGAAGTCAATCTTTTAGAAAAAGTGGAAGGCTATTTTTTGTCTTCAAAGCCTCAAATATTAGAGATGACTGCCTTGTGTTTGAAACAAAAATTAGCTGAGTTTTTTGAATCAGAAAACATACTCATGCCCGATACGGAAATTGTTCTTCATGCCGAAGACGATTTTATCAAAAAGCAAATCATGCTTTCTGTCTATGAAACACATTTCGGCAATATGCAAAAAGGGTATTTTTTGACTGCCCACAAGCCATCGCAGTCCGATGTACTTACTTTTGAAGTTTCGCAGCAGCACCAATTCACACCCGACCGCCTTGCAAGTGCCATAGCTCTCAACACCTTTATTAGCATGGTTCATGGCTTACTTGGTGTGCAGCCACAGATATTTCAGCCCAAGCAAAAATTTGCGGCAAACTCCGACCAAGAGGTGCAAGATTTGGCACAGAAAATATCGCCATTTGCTTATTTGGCAGAAAGATTGGCACAAATTTCACCTGATTTTCAGTCGCTTATCTTTTATCTCAAGCATTTGGCACAGCCCAAAGACTTGCTCATTATCAGAGAGCCAGAAAAAGAGCTGCACATAGATGCGCAAGTGCTTATGGGAAATTTTATTGGGAATTTGGTAAATCAGGGCTTTAAAGTGGTAACAAGCACCAATAGTATTCCTTTGGTAGAAGAAATAAAACGCATGACAGATACCGAGCAAAACGAAATACTTGCAACTGAAAGCACCATTTCCCTATTTTTCACTCGAAAGATAGAATGGGCAAAATTTAGTAATAATTAGACAAAGCAAAAGATATAAAAATGAATCAAATAGCAAAACAAGTAGCAAAGATGCTCTTGGAAGTCGGGGCTGTAAAGTTAAGTCCAAACCTTCCCTTTACGTGGGCTTCGGGCTGGCTATCACCTATTTACTGCGATAATCGTGTGGTCTTGTCATTTCCCGAAGCCAGAACACTCATTAAAAACGAATTAGCAAATCTTATAAAAATTCAATTTCCTGATGTAGAGGCTATTGCGGGAGTAGCAACGGCTGGCATTCCGCAGGGAGCATTGGTAGCAGATTTGCTGAATTTGCCCTTTGTTTATGTGCGTGCCAAACCCAAAGAGCATGGCATGGCAAACCTGATAGAGGGGAAAGTGAGTCCGAACCAGAAAATAGTAGTGATAGAAGACCTTATTTCGACAGGGGGAAGTAGCCTCAAGGCTGTAAAGGCACTTCAAGAAGCAGGCGTAGAAGTATTGGGCTTGCTTGCCATTTTTAGCTATGGATTTGAGCAAGCAACGCGAGCTTTTGAAGAAAACAATGTTCCTTTTTATTCACTAAGTAATTATGCTGCCTTATTAGTGGAAGCTGTTTATAGAGATTATGTTTCCGAAGAAGACATGGCTTCCCTGCAAGAATGGCGTGTACAACCTGATAAATGGGGTAAAACAGTCTAAATTTATTGATAGTAAAAAGGGAGAGCTATGCCAAAGACAGTTTGCTCTTTTTGGGAATTTACCAACCATATTCTTCCTTTTAACTTTTCTATGGCTTTCTTTGCTGTATAAAGTTTTAGCCCTGTGAATTCTGCTTTTTCACTTGAGCGATAGAACATATTAAATATTTTTTCGCTCACTTCCAAAGGAATAGGAAAGCCTTTATAGGAAATAAATATTTCGAAATTTTCTTCGTATGAGATAACCTTAATATGTATGGTTTCAGAAATAAGTCGCTCATTTACAGGTACTACAAGAGAGTAGGCAGCATTTTCCAGCATATTGCGCAGCATAATCTCTAATATATGCTTGTCTGCCTGAAAACTAAAATCTTTGTCTATTTCTACTAAAAATCTTACACCTTCGAAAAGTTCTTTTTTATAAGAATGGTCAGCTATTACTTCACTGATGATTTCTTGGATAGGCAGGGATTCAGGCACAACAAGCTGGTTTTTTAACTTATTAATAATCATCAGGCGAGAAAGAATATTATCAAGTCTGGTAGCTATTTTTTGGAGCATATCGAAGTAATTGAGTGCATTTGGCTCCACTATTTCCATTTTGGCTAAGTTACAAAGCCCCAGCAAAGTAGCTAAGGGACCTCTGAGGTCGTGGGCGGCTCTGTAAGTAAAGCTATCCAATTCCTCATTGATGGCAAGCAAATCAATATTTGCTTGCTTGAGTTCGGCGGTGCGCTCCTCTACTATGTCCTCCAAATTGTCCTTGGCTAATTCCAATTCTTCGTTGATGGCATGTAGTTTTGCCTGTAGCTTGTCGCCTACTTTGGTATGGATTTTCACTTCTTCCAAAAGACTTTCATAGCGCAAAGTAAGAAGCCCATAAGCATCCTTCATCGCCTCAAAAGAAGTGTCTTCCCTACTTAGCAAGTGTTTCGCATTGGTAAGGATGCTATCTTCGGTCTGAAAAAGTTGGTACTTAGCTATTTCGTTATCTTCGGGCATAATTAGTTACGGAGGTACTAAGTCAATTAGTTTTTTAACAAGCAAATATAAGGCAATTTTTTATTCAAAGTAAATTTTAAGTAAAGTTATAGGTACATGACAATAATTTTCTTTTATCTAAAACTTTAAAACATCAAAAATACTTATTAGTTTTATCCTGAATTTGCTTATTAAAGCGTAAATTACACAAACACTCAAATCGTAAAAAATAAAACAATGCTTAAAAATATTTTAATTATTTGCATTTTACTCATCAGCGGCTTTGCTTTTGCCCAAGACGCAAGCAAAGGAGGCAAATACAAAGGCACCTATAAAGCTGGTAAAAAAGAAGGACGGGGAAATTTCACTTGGGACAATGGGACGAAATACGCAGGGGAATGGCAAAATGACATGATGAAAGGCTTTGGTACGCTCTCTCTCCCCGATGGTGCGAGGTATGATGGCTATTGGAGAAATGGAAAAAGAGAAGGCTTCGGCACCTACAAATGGGAAAATGGAGACTCCTACCAAGGGCAGTTCAAAGATAACAAACGGATTGGAGATGGCATCCTCAAGATGAAAGATGGAAGTGAATATTCGGGGCAGTGGGCAAATAATATGGCAAACGGAAAAGGTACTTTTACTTGGAGCAATAAAACCAAATACATTGGCGAGTGGAAAGATGATAAAAGGCATGGGCAAGGCGTAACTATTTCTGTATCAGGGAAAATAGAGCAAGGAACTTATGCCAATGATACTTATATGCCCTGCCAATGCCGCCCCGAAGAGCTACTAAGTGCGGCACAAGCCTTTGAAAAATCTGATGCAGTTTTTGTAGGGAAAATTATGAATTTTGCGGGCGATATGGCTGGAGTCAAAATTACACAGTACTGGAAGGGAGAAATCTCGGCAGATATATCTTCTGTCATCAAAGTAGCCTACAATTCCTGCGATTGGATATTTTTTGAAGGAGAAACGTATCTTTTTTATGCCCAACAACATGTGTCGGGTGTGTATGCTACCAATCTCTGCACCCGAACTGCCAAACTGAAAGATGCAACGGCTGACATCGCTTTTTTAGAAAAAAATGTTCCTTGTATCAACAAATCAAAGGCAACTCCTATCACAGATTCGTCTGTTGTAGGCTATGTGTGCGGCTGCGATGGTGTTTCGTATCGTAGCCCCAATGAGGCTCGCAAAAACGGCATACAATCTTGGAAATTAGGGCTTTGTGGGAATAAAAAATAAGTTTTATTGCTTATTTTTTAGCTCTTTTATAAAATACAAACCCATTTTTTTCATACAATCTTTCCCACTCTGCCGCATTAGGTTTGATGAGGGCTGATAATTCTTGCTCACTTGTATTTTTGGTGAGTACATAAAAATCTTTGTCTAATCTGTCGTAAAACAAATGGTTTTGCCAGCGAATATCACCCTCAAAAAGAGGCTTTGTGGAGGGTTGAGTCTGCGCATAAAAGTATTGGGCATAGCTTTTATACCCGATAGTCATTACATAGCAGTCCTTATTTTGCAGCCCTTTCAAAAAATCTATGGCGGCACGTTGCGTATAGCGTTCTACCTTCCCCACATAAAAAATGAGTACGAGAGCAAGCATAACAGCAGTGCCTCCAAAAAGCGAAACAAAGCCCTTCATAGTTTCATTTTTCTTAAAAAAATAAACGCCAACTATCACGATACCAATGAAATAAACACCAATCAGACTTTCCCAACCAGTCCATAGCACGTCTGCCCCAAAGTTAGCCTGTGCAAATTTGTCATTTTCCAACAAAGATTGTATCAGTGCCGTATGCTGCCCTGCAAAAGGAATGACAGTGATAATGATGAACAGTAAGCCGCCAATCGCAAACAAAGCATAGCCCATCCAGTTTTTGTAAGGAATTTCTTTTTTTGCTATTTGGTACAAAGTAAGGGCTGAAAAATAGGTGAGCGGGTAATAACAAAGCGAAGAATAATGCACGATTTTGGTCTTTACAAAGGTAAATAAAAGCAATACAACCCAAAAAAGAATGAGCATAAAAATTCTAAAAGTAGCTTGATAATCAGTAGTTTGCTTTTGCTTACCAAAAGCATTTAATGCAAAAACAGAAGCAGGAAAGCCGCCAATCAGCAAGACAATAAAATGATAACCCAAAAACCCTTCATGCCCCGCATCATGCGTAGAAAGCATAGCATACTGCCGAAGTGTGAAATCTATAATAAATTCCTTGCCATGTAGGGCAAACTCAATCCCATACCAAACCAAAGTTACTACCAATGTACCTATCGAAAACAAAACATATTCATTGAAGAAAAAACCAAATCTGAGAGGCTTGATGAGTGAAAGAGGCTTTACTAAGCCAACAAGCCAATAAATTCCTACGCACAAAGAAATTACCAAAAATGCTACGGGACCCTTAGTCAGGATAGCCAAGCCAATGAAAAAAGAAGCCGCAGAAAGATAATACCATTTATTTTCGGTAGTAGGGCTTATTTTTTTAGCTGCCCACAGCAAATAAAATAGGAAAAAATAGTATAATCCCAAGAAGATAAACAAATTGAAAAATGGGTCTATAATGCCAGATTTGAAATAAAAATGAGGCAGTATAGAGCCAAAATAGCTCCCCGCCCAAAAGATACCAAACAGCTTATTGTACAGCTTTTTACCAATGTTAAAAAGCGCAACTAAGGCAATTATCCCGCAAATAGCATTAGGGAGGCGAGCAGCAAACTCACCAAGACCGAAAGTAGTCATAGCAATTGCTTGCAGCCAAATAAAAAATGGAGGCTTCTCGTTAAAAGGGAGATAGTCCATCGTCATGCGGAGGTAATCGCCAGTAATAACCATTTCTCTGGCGCACTCAGCAAAATTGATTTCGTCCCAATCAAATAAATGCAAATTACCAATGAAAGGAATAAAAAAAAGAACGCCCAATAGAGCAAAAATAAACTGATATTTGTATTTTTCTAATAAATTCACAGGTATATTGCGTTTTACTTCATTAAAATATTAAAAATTAGTGTTTTAAGGTCAAACAAACAATATTATTTTTTAATCGTTTTAAATAGAGTTTCAGTAAAATAAACATCAATGAAAAAAATAGTTATAAGACTCATTTTGCTTGTTTTCTTTAATATGTTTTACTTTTTTGCATATAGTCAGGGCAAAACTACACAAAATAATACATATTCTTTGCAAGCCTTTTACGACCAATTATTTTTGGGGCATCCGCTCATCAAGCAGGCAAACTTACTATCAGACTTTGGGAAGCAGGAAGTTCGCTTGGCTCGTGGCAATTTTGACCCAAAGCTATATTCTAATTATGATGAAAAGAGGTTCAAAGAAGTACAATATTATCAAACATGGGAATCTGAATTAAAAATTCCTACTTACTTGGGCATAGACTTCAAAGTAGGTTACGAGCGAAATAGTGGCGAATTCCTTGACCCTGAGCGCACTGTACCCACTTCGGGCTTGGCTTATGCGGGCATTATAGTTCCTATTGGGCAGGGCTTGCTTTTTGATGGTCGGCGAGCTGCCTTGCGTGAGGCGCAGTACGCTCGCAGCATTCTGGAGGCAGAGCGAGTCACAGTGATTAACAAAGCTATTCTCCAAGCAACCAAAGATTACTGGGGTTGGTATTTGGCTCACCACCAGTTATTTATCAATCAAAAAGGCTTTGATTTGGCACAAGTTCGCTACGAAGGTATCATTGAGAGGGTTATTCAGGGAGATGCCGCCGCAATAGATTCCATAGAAGCAAAAATTACAGTACAGCAGCGAGAAATCTCCCTGCAAGAGTCCAAAGTGGCGCTAAACAATGCAAAACTAATTCTTTCAAATCACCTTTGGGATGCCGAAAGCAATCCTATTTCACTCCTTCCAGAGGTCATTCCCACCCAAAATCTTAATGAGTTGGCAAGCATTGGCACTGTAGAAGAATTGCTGACTTTTGCCCAGCAAAATCATCCCGAACTACTCAAATTTGACTTCAAAACTAAGCAATTAGAAATCAGCAGAAAGTTGGCTATAGAAATGATGAAACCCGTTATTAATCTGAATTACAATCTATTAGGGCAGTCGCCGCTATTTGATAACAGCAATAAAGGTGCATTTTTTAAAAACAACTATAAATACGGGGTAGCATTTTATTTTCCTCTATTTTTACGGAAAGAGCGAGCGAAGTTTCAGCAAGCAAATATCAAGCTGGAGCAAAATCAGTTAGAGCGCACCCAAGCGAGCCGCGAGATACTCAATGACATTAATGTACTGTACAATGAGTTGAAGAACCTTGAAAATTTGCTCAAGTTACAAGAAAATATGGTAAATAATTACCAAATATTGCTGAACGGAGAGCAGGAGAAGTTTTTCAATGGAGAAAGTTCACTTTTTTTAGTCAATAGCAGAGAGAGTTCTTTGCTAAGTTCGGAACTGAAACTCATAGAATTGCAGTTCAAATACGCCAAGGCGAAAGCAGAACTCATTTGGGCAGCAGGGCGAAGCATCTAAAATTTTCTAAAAAGCTACTTAGTCCGCTTTATCTATGTACGCCAGCCACAAAAGAATATCTTTGATAGACAAATTAGCACCGCTAATGGTCAGGTGTGCTTGCTTGTAAAAATCAATACGAAGGTGGTGCTTGTCCGTAATTTGGGTAAGCAACTCTTCGGGCTTTACGTTGAGTAGCGGACGGGTATTAGATTCTTTGGAAAGACGATTGGCTATAATATCTAATGGAACATCTAAATAAATGGAGTACCCACTTTTATTGATGACCTGCATATTATCAAAAAAGCAGGGCGTACCACCGCCCAAGGCGATGATAGTACGATTAAAAGTAGTAGTTTGCAGCAATATTTTTTGCTCTACTTGTCGAAAATATTCCTCTCCATTGATGGCAAAAATTTCGTTGATAGTATGCCTTTCATGCAAAGCTATTAGCTCGTCTAAATCTATAAAATGAAAATCTATCTCCCTAGCTAACTGTTTGGCAAGCGTACTTTTGCCACTACCGGGCATCCCAAGAAGATAGATACGGTCTGGAAACATTAGTCTGTGGTTGAATAACGCTGACTAAAATCTCTGATAGAAGGTTTCATGCCAATTTTTTTGAGTTTTTGCTCATCAGGCTGCCCTTCCAATTTGTCATCATAGTTACCTATCAATACGTAATAATAAAGTTTCTTATTGTATTGGTCGGGCAGAAGAAAAACTTCTGTAAATTTACGGCTGCGAAGTTCCTCACAAAACTTGAGCGCACCCTCTACATCAGCATATTTATCTATCTGCAAAGAGAATTTACTTTTTTCTACTTTTTTGCCTTCCATATTATACAGAACAGATTCTTTGGGGTCAAAAGCAAGAATAGGCTCGTTGGAAACTACAGTTTCTATGACTTTGCCCTCGCCTCCTTTGAGCGGAATCATCCAATCATGCTGTAGAACCTCAAACTCCGTTACTTCGGCATCTCCCTTAGCAAGAATATAATACCCCTGTCCGGTTTTATTTTTTAACTGAGTAGCTTTGCCTAATCCAATCGTGTAAGCCGTAATAGTATAGATAGAACCGTCAGATTTCGGTGTTTTCCCTGCATTGTCCGCATCTTTGGGCATTGCCCTGACAAAATCAATCATGCCATCAAAATTGTAATCACCAAAAGAATCTTTTCCACCATGAATACTTGCAAAAGAAGTCTGCACAATCTGCCTTGCATTGGTAATATCAAACAAATTATAACATTTGTAGTTACACACACCGCCAGAGCAGTCATCTCTAAGACTTACCATAGCAAGGTACTTTTTCCCCAAATAAGCAAACTCATAGATGTCCAAGAAGTTGCTTGTATTTTGCCTAAAAGCCTTTTCTACATCACAGTAAAAAGAAAATCGTTGGCTGTTCAAATAAACCCCCGTAGAGTTGGCAGCGTCTTTGCCTTTTGGATTTACAAAATACATACGCATTCCTACTGATGCATTATTATAAGTCGTAAAAGTTGTATCTTTTGATTCCTTGACCCCCGCAGCTGTAGGTTGTTTGCCTTTGCTTATTTGTTCTTGCGTAAGTTTTCCCAACGTATATTTGTTATCACCTTTACCAAATTGGGCATAACTGATTAAGTGGGTAGCAAAAATAAAAAATAATGAAATAGTTAGAGTTTTCATATAGCTTATATATAGTTAATCTCAGTTTAGATTATGAACAAAATTAGTAAATAATTTTATCAGATTACACAAAAATCGAGCAAAAATCAAAATTATACTTATCTTATTTGCCAAATACTTTGTTTTTGTGCTTAATTTTTGTCAAATTTTTTATTGTAAAAAAATATATACTGTTGAAAAACAATCTATTGAATGAGTTTGTAAAAATTATATAATTTAAAATTGCAAATAAAATTGTTTTCTAAAAAATAAGTATTAATTTTGCACCGCTTTTAAGCATTATATGTGCCAATAAAGTAAAACAAATGCGGGCGTGGCGAAATTGGCAGACGCACTAGACTTAGGATCTAGCGGGCAACCATGGGGGTTCAAGTCCCTCCGCCCGTACTTCTTTTTTTGAGAATAAAAAGCCCTCAACTTTTAATAGTTAGGGCTTTTTACTCTTTAACAAGGTCAAGAAAAGGTTTTACAGTTTTATCAGCATCTGAAAAATTCAAAAATATTCATTATTAAACGTTAAAACTTTAAACATTTAAGTACGTTGGAAGTAACATTAGAAAAAAACGCAGAGGTACTCGAAGCCTACGTGAAAGTGAAAGTAAGTGAAGGTGATTATCAAGAAAAATATGATAAAAAACTGAAAGAATATGCTAAGAAAGCCTTTGTGAAGGGGTTTAGGCAGGGGAAAGTTCCACCAATGGTCATCAAAAAACTCTATGGGAAAGCGATTAAAGTAGAAGAGGTAAACCAAACGGCTTCTGACTCCTTGTTTAATTATTTGCGAGATGAGAATGTCCAAATTTTTGGTAATCCGATGCTTGCAGTCGAAAAAATGGCTAAAATTGACTGGGATAATCACAGCGAATTTGAGTTTATTTATGAAATAGGCTTGCAACCCGAACTTTCTTTTCAGTTTGATGATAGCTTTAGCATCAAAGAGTACGAAGTGCAGATAGATGATACTGACCTAAGTAACTATACAACTAATCTGCTTGAACGATTTGCAGACTATGCCGAAAAGGAAGAAGTAGACTTAGCATCTGACGTTTGGGGCAGACTTGTACCAACAAGCGATGAAATACTACTCATCGACGACAAAGAGTTTACCAAAGGGAAAGAATTTTTTGGTATCGTAGGTTTAGGCACTATCGATGAGGCGCACCAAGCTTTGTTTTTAGGAAAAAAAGTCAGCGATGTGCTTACTTTTGACTTGCGTACCATTTTCCCAACCAATGAGCAATTATCCTCTTTTCTGCGCTACTCGGCGGAAGAACTCAAAGACATAAAAGGAGAAGTAACATATACAATTAACTCCATCTCTACCCGCGCAATGCCTGAGCTAAACCAAGAAACTTTTAATAAAGTATTTGGTGCAGAAACAACCATAAGTAGCTTAGAAGAGTTTAATGCCAAAGTAAAAGAAGTACTACAGCAAAGGTATGCCATTTCTGCAAGATTGGAAACACTACTTAGCTTTGTGGAGCAACTTACTGAAAAAGCGGAACTTACGCTTCCTAATGCCTTTTTGAGAAGATGGCTCACTACGCAAAATGAAAATAGAGCAATAGACGATGAAAGCTACGATAATTTCCAAAAAGGCTTGCATACGCAGCTTGTCATCGATAAGCTAAGTCAGCAAAATGAGATACGCATAAGTGAAGAAGAGTTAAGAAACTATACCAAAGAAGTGCAAGTGCTTAATTTGTTTTCTATGGGCTTCTTAACAGGAATCACCAATGAAAAAGTGCTTGATTTATTTGTAGATAGGTACTTCCAAGACGAGAAAAACGAGCAGACTTTGATGAATTTTGAACGAAATATCAAAGCATCGAAACTATTAGATATTAACAAGGACAAAATTACGGTAGAAAAGTTAGTATTTTCGGGAAAAGAATTTGACTTGGAAATAAAATAACACTCCGACACAGCTTTATTTCAAAAAATGACATCTTTTCTCGAAAAGATGTCATTTTTTTATTTTAGCTTGCAAATGGATTACGCCCTACTTTTAGCTCATCTAAAATATTAATCAAGTCTTGAATTTGGTTAATTACTGTCATATTTCTTTCCAACTTCAAGTCTTGCCCAACTACTTGGTAGCCGCTTAACAAGAAGTGAGCCGCTGGAAATTTTTGCCCCAATGAAGTAACATACGCCTGAACATCTTCCGAACTCGGCGTAGAAGTGATGATAGAAGAAATAAAATCTGGTTTGTGTACTTGGTAAACATCATGTAAATCATTTATTGGCAAGCTCTGCCCCAAATAGATGACCTTGTTCCCTCTCGA
>Ga0163144_10024203_pt1 | contig 11924 bp, 10 predicted proteins | sample OliLak19BULKMAT1_FD_123175 | JGI IMG/M metagenome (GOLD analysis project Ga0163144, IMG submission 123175) | Freshwater microbial mat bacterial communities from Lake Vanda, McMurdo Dry Valleys, Antarctica - Oligotrophic Lake LV.19.BULKMAT1 | ecosystem: Environmental > Aquatic > Freshwater >...
GAACAACTATTTTGAATTCAAATGATTTTCAAATTTCAATGGATAAGCATTTTCAAGTCAATTATCAGCTTAAATCACCCCTATCCCCCCAGCCCCCTTATCCCCACTGCGTGGAGAAAGGGGTAGAAACCCATTTTAGGGCAGGTTTTAGCCCCTCTCCAATTTTTGGGGAGGGGTTGGGGTGGGGTCAAAACACGTTTAATGATGCGTTATTGACATAATCCTATGAATTTGTTTTCGGTTCTCCATTAGCAGTATTAGCCTTTAGTGCGCTTGATGCGACTAGCTGGCGGTTTTGAACCGCCAGCGAAGCCGATAACAAAATAAAATGGGCAATTAACAATTAAGCTATTTCACATAAGGCGTATGATAGTAACTGATAGTTTTTAGTCATCTCATCCCTACCCCGCCATTTTTATGAGGGGTATAATGAGCATCGTTTGTGAAAAAAATTGCGAGGCGAAGTAAACTATGCACGTACCACTTTCTCCGCATGAAGTAATTCAAAAACCACCCCTCCCACACGAAGAACTCACCGATGTCATCAAACTGGCGATGTGGGCAGGGCAGTTGCTTTTGCAATATGGTGCAGATACCGCCCGTATTGAAGAGACCATCCACCGTATCGGCACAGCACTCGGCTGTGATTGGCTGGATATTATCGTATTGCCAGAAGGTATTATCGCCACCACCGTTAGCGGGACAGAATTTCGCACCAAAGTCCGCCGTATTGTGCGGATGGCAGTGAATTTTAGTGTGTTAGATGAAATAAACACCCTTAGTCACCAAATCGTACAAGGCAAAGCCGACAGATTCACCACACGGGCAGAATTGCGCCGTATATCCGATATGGGACACTCCTATAACCGATGGGTAGTGGTGGGCATGGTTGGGCTAGGCTGTGCGGCACTGAGCCGCCTTATCGGGGGCGATTTTGCCGTATTTGGGGTCACATTTTTTGCCTCTGCGGGGGCGATGTTCATCCGTCAAGAAATGCTGAGTCGGCATATCAATATGATGGTTGTGGTCGTCACAACCTCATTTGTGGCGCAGATGTTGGCATCGGTGGGCTTATTACTCAATTGGGGCAATAATCCAAGATTAGCATTAGCGGCATCGGTGTTATTGCTGGTACCAGGGGTGCCGTTGGTCAATTCTGCCCAAGATATTTTTCAGGGATTTTTGACCACAGGCATCGCCCGTGCGATTAACGGCACGTTGATAACATTGGGTATCGCCATTGGCGTGGTCTTTGCCAGTAGCTTTTTGCGCTTAGGGGGATTTTAAGCATGATTTTATTCACCATATTAGAAGATGCGTTATGGTCGGCGGTGGTCTCTGTCGGATTTGCCATTTTATTCCAAGCACCGCGAAAAACCTTGTTTGGATGCGCGGTGGCGGGCGGATTTGGTCATGCTGTGCGCCGATTTTTTATCACATTGGGCATGGCAATCGAGAGTGCGACCTTTTTGGGCGCGTTGGTGATTGGCTTTTGGGCGCTGTATTTTTCTCGTCGCCATAAAACCCCATCCACCATCTTTTCGATTTCTGGATGTATCCCCATGATACCCGGTCTAACTGCCTATGGCGCAATTCAGTCACTCATCAACCTTACCAGCAGTACCCCCGATACAGGCGTATTTATTGTGTATGATGCGATTTTGGGGCTAATCCGCACAGGGCTAATTTTGATGGCGCTCACACTGGGTATCCTCATCCCGCGACTGGTATTCCAACGCGAGAAGCCTGTGGTATGAGGATTTTGGCGGATATGCGGGAATATCCGCCAAAAATCTATTTTTTCCTCATCCGCGAGGGACGTTCTAGGTGCAATTCTAAAAAATCGAACGTGTCGCTCATAATTTGCCGATGCCGATGCCGACTCTGCTCATCATCCATCTCTTCAAAAAAAGAATGTCCATGACTCTGTATGATATGCAGTTGGTGCGCCAATCCGCTTTTGGTGGTGGATTGCATCAATTCATTACGCAATTGGCGAATGGTTTTTGGCGGGATATGTTGCTCATACGCCCCATAAAACGCGCAAATTGGCACATGGGCATTTTTGAATTGTCCCAAACACCGTTGTGGAAATCCGCCATACGCCACCGATGCCTCAATTTGTGGAACGGTAATTGCCGCTTCAAAGGCAAAACTACCCCCCATGCCAATGCCCACCGCCGCCACACTGCGGTTGCACCGATGATGATTTTCTAGCACATCTAGCGCATCATTGACCACCGCAAACGCGCTATCTTGGTATTGTTGCACCAATTCCATCGCCAATTGGGGGGTATTAGCAGTTTGTCGCTCAAATAAATCGGGCGCGATTACATAATAGCCCATCTCTGCAAATCGGTCTGCGATACGCCGAATCACACCAGTTAGTCCCCACCAATCATGAATGAGGACAATTCCCGGAAATTTTTGCCCCAATTTAGGATATGCCCAATATGCAGGCAAGCGTCTGCCTGTGGGCAACACCACATCTATATACCCCACTTCAATATCGTATTCGACATGCTTTAAGTCAAATGAAGACATGCGTTTCTCTCTTTCTCTAATCGGTTAAATCTTTCGCATATACGACTTGTTGATAGGGCAATAATTCGGCATCTGCACCCAATAGCTTGGCGTTTGTGTCGTTGAGTACCATGGTCAATGTCCGATACCCGCCCCGATGCGCCCAATCGCGCAGGGCAACCAATAACGGCGGTGTCAGGGGCTTTGGCGACCAACACATCACATCAATTTTGCGAGCATCATATAATTGACGCTGAATACACACCAGCGCCTCATGCCCCGCCGCCGAAATATGCAGGCGGTTAATCGGTTGGGCATCCATGCCTTCTACGGCATCCCATAGGCGTGGAAAAAGTGTCTCCCAATGCAAGCGGGCGCTCTCTGCCCGACCAATCGGCATGTGCCACCCCGCGATTTGTGCGGGATTCGACTTGGTGTGTTCTGTCGCCTTATAAAACCCCTGCCCCAATTGGGCAGACACCCCATAATGACGCACACGGGCAATTTCGGTCATGCCAAACGCGCCAAAAAAATCTGCCTGTGCGCTATCATACGCAGAAAAAGCCACCGTGAGTCGTTTGGCAAACTCGCGGGTTAGTCCCAGCAAATAATCCATCAATGCCGATTGTGTGGCAGATGTCTCTGCATACCATTTGCCCAAATGCACATGCACCCCAAACGGCTCTGGTTCATCACCCAAATAGGCTTCTGCATAGCCCACAACCGCCTCATCGCGGGTAATAACAATGGGCAATCCGCCCCCGCGCAACAGGTGGTTAAGCCACAACACGCCACTTTCGATACTCATCCATGCCCCGCCATGCAACCATCGCTCATACAGGCTCAGTGCTTCGTATGGGGGAGATTCCACGCGACCTTGTGCATCAAAGCGTTGCCACACCTCAATTTTGGTGCGAAGTAAGGCGCTAATGGCGGTGGCATCTTCTAATTTAGCTTTGCGGACATGAATTTTGCTCAATTTGTTTTTGCCCTTATGTGTCGTCTCATGTAAACAGGTTAAATATCCCCGAAGGGAGAGGACTTTGCTGTAAAGCAGGTGTCCTCTAACCTACTCCGCTTGCGCGGGTTACGGTCACCGCGTCAATGTTATCGGGTGGTTTTGTATGTGAACGACACTGGCTAACACCCATTTCGACCTGTTTAATCGTTCACCGCAGAGTTCGGAGCTGGTGAAGCACCCCGAAGTGCCTATGTATTCACCCATAACATAGCCGTCATTGCCGACTGGCTGAGACTGGTAAGCATTGATGGCTCACAAGAGCCACCCACCTTTCGGCGTGGGGATACTTACGTTATGCTTGTGTATATATGATATATCGGCGGATATGATATATCATATAGATACTATGATAACCGATTTTGGGCGATTTTGCCCACCAGACGAAAGAGTTTTTGAATAATGACGGCGCTCACATTCGATATACCTGCCATGACCACCTTCCTCGTGGACTTACTCAATACGCCCAGCCCCACAGGCTATTATCCTGAAGCGATTGCCCATGTACAAAAGGCATTCGAGGCGCTTAATATGCCCAATTTATCGCTGACCCTCACCCGCAAAGGCGCGCTAATGGCAAAATTGACAGGCATAAAACACGATGCACCCATCGCTGTCACCGCCCACATAGATACACTTGGGCTGATGGTCAAAGAAATCAAATCCAACGGAAGGCTTAAATGCACCGCTATCGGTGGCATTTTATGGGGTGCGATTGAATCGGAAGGCGTGACCATCCGCACACACACCAATAAGCGCATACGGGGTAGTGTTCACCCCACCAATACATCGGTGCATGTGAATAGCAAAATCAAGACGCTAGAACGCAATGAAGAGACAGTCGAAATTCGGCTAGATGAACGCACCACCAGCGAGGCAGAAACCCGTGCATTGGGGATTGGTGTGGGCGATTTTGTGTTCATAGACCCCCGTGTAGAAGTCACCGATAGCGGTTTTATTCGCGGGCGCTTTTTGGATGATAAAGCGAGTGTGGCGAGCATCTATGGTGCATTAATCGCCATCAAACAAGCCAACCTCACCCCTCCACAGGATGTCTATATCCTCATATCAAATTATGAGGAAGTTGGGCATGGTGGCGCATCTAGTTTTCCCGATAATTTGGCAGAATTACTCTCGGTAGATATGGGCGCAATAGGTGTTGGTCAGGCAGGAGACGAATTTTCGGTGAGTATTTGTGTCAAAGATGGTGGCGGACCGTATCATTTTGAGATGAATAACAAATTACGTGGCTTGGTAGAAGCCCATAATATCCCGCATAAAGTGGATATTTACCTTTATTATTCGTCCGATGGCACAGCTTATTGGCGGGCGGGTGGTGGCGCAAAAGTCGGACTTGCGGGTCCTGGCGTAGATGCCTCTCATGCCTATGAACGCACGCATCAAGACGCATTGCATCATTCGGCACACCTTTTAGCGCGGTATATGTTAGTAGAAGGGGTATAAAACCATGTTGCTAGTGATTGATATAGGCAATACCAATATTCACATGGGGTTATGGTCTGCCAATTCTTGGAAACTCAACTGGCGGGCGCGGACGGTGACGGACAAAATGCCTGATGAATATGCGGTGCTACTCCGCAATTTTTTGAACAGTGCCGATATTGGCTGGAAAGCCATCACAGGGGTGGTCATCGGCAGTGTTGTGCCACCCCTCACCGCCAGTTTTACCGAATTGGTACAGCGTTACTTGAGCATGGAGCCAATTATTGTAACGCACAAGCTCGATACAGGCGTCAAAATCGCCATAGACCAACCCGAACAAGCAGGCGCAGACCGCATCATCAATGCGGCGGCGGTGGTGGCGCTGTATGGCGGACCCGCCATCGTGATAGATTTTGGCACAGCCACCACCTTTGATGTGGTATCGGCAGACGGGGCATATTGTGGCGGGGCAATTTCCCCAGGGATTGGTGTCGCACATGACGCACTGGTCAGCCGTGCGGCACGTCTGCACAAAGTAGATTTGCAACCCCCACCCGACCCCATCGGCGGAAATACCATTCACGCCATGCAAAGTGGGATTTTTTGGGGATATATATCATTAGTCGAAGGGCTTGTGACGCGCATCAAAACCTCGATGGTCAAAAATGGTTATGCTCCCACAGAGGATGCCATTCAGGTCATCGGCACAGGCGGGCTATCGGCATTATTTCAGGCACATAGCACTTGCATCCACAAAATCGCGCCAGAACTCACGCTCGATGGTCTGCGGATTATTTATGAACGCGGACAGAAGAAATAGGGATAAAATAAAAATGGCGGATAACCGGGCTTTGCACTAGGGCGTGTTGATATTTACCAAAATGATACCATAATCATCGGTTACGGATGTGATATATCACGTCCCTACGACCACCAATACCGTAGGGACGGCATATATGCCGTCCAAAATCACCCGAAAAATGCCTTTTATAAATGTTAACACAACCTAATCCGCCATAAAAAAACCTTATGCCCGCAGTTTTGCCCCTAATTGATGCTCCACCGCGCCGATAATTTTCTTCCGCACACTTAATATTTCTTTGTCGGTGAGCGTCTTTTCGTCGGTCTGATACACCAAACTATAGGCGAGACTTTTATGCCCTGTGGGAATAGATTCGCCACGATACACATCAAATAGCGTCACACCCTTGAGCAAATTGCCACCCGCTTTGCGAATCACCGCCTCTACACTGGCAGACGGCATATCGTCACGCACCACCAACGCCAAATCTTCAAAAACAGGCGGTGTGATGGGTAGCGGGTTCACATTAAAATCAAACCGCGATACCGCGAGTAGCGCATCCAAATCGAAATCTATCACCAATACAGGGCTTCCGCCCAAATCAAACGCCCGTGCGACCAATGGGTGCAATTCACCAAATGCGCCAATGCGCGTTTTTCCGCTATATAACACCGCAGACCGTCCGGGATGCAGGCTAACATGAGCAGTGTCGCCATGATTCGGCTCATAACGCACATCGGGCAAATGTAACCCGTGAGCGATGCCTTCTACTATGCCTTTTATATCAAAAAAGCCAAAATCACCGTCCACCTGCCCCAACCATGAGCCAACATCTCGCGCCCCTGTGATAATCACCCCCAAACGGCGCAATTCATCGGGCAATTCGGCGCTGGTCGTCTGGTAGATACTGCCAATTTCATACACCATCTGGCGGGTCTGATAGCGCCGATTCGCCAACACGGTTTGGAGCATATTGGGCAACAAACTTTGACGGAATACCGTTTTTTCTGGCGAAATAGGGTTGAGCATGGTCACATATCGCGCAGGGTCATGGGGCGCATTACCAGACGCGCCACTGGGTACAAGCCCACTTTCGATTTCTGGCGTGGTGAAGCGATAACTAATATTTTCGCGCAGTCCCAAATCCACCAACACATCACGCAGACGTTCTTCACGCTCAAAGGTCACATTAACCCATTGCGGTGGCATGGCATCATCCATGATAGTCAGTGGGATAGCATCGTAGCCATAAATCCGCGCAATTTCTTCGATGAGGTCTGCCTGCCCAATGGTGGGGTCATCGCTAATATCCATGCGATGGTCGGGTGCAATCACTTCGAGCGTTTCGCCCTTAATCATCACCGCAAATCCCAAGCGTAGGAGCATATCTGCTGCCGTTTCGGTATTAAAATCCATCCCTAGCCAACGGCGTACCTCGCTGATATAGAGGGTAATCGCCACGGGTTTTGATGGATTGGGATAGTTATCCACCAAACCCTTAGCCACCGTCCCGCCACCAGATGCCCGCATGAGTTCAATCCCACGCGACACACCCAAAATCGCTTGGCTTGGATGCACACCTCTGCTATAACGTGTCGCCGCTTCGGTGAATATCTTTTGTGACTGCATAGAACGGCGAATATTGATGAAATTCCAATTTGCACCTTCTAGCAGAACATTGGTAGTGCTATCGCTAATTTCGGTGTCGCCACCGCCCATAATCCCACCCAAACTGAGGACACTTTCGGTATCACACACGAGGATATTATGCGCCTCTAAAGCCCGATTTTGACCATCCAGTGTGAGCAATGTCTCGCCATCATGTGGTAAACGAGTGATGATGGTCGGGGTTTTTCCACCCGCACGCGCCACTAATTTATCATAATCAAACGCATGGAGTGGCTGACCAATTTCAAATGTCATGTAATTGGTCACATCCACAATATTGTTAATGGGGCGCTGTCCGACCAATTTCAGACGGCGTTGCATCCACTCTGGCGATGGGCGGATGGTGATATTTTTAAGCAACCCCAACACAAAACGCGGGTTAAGGTCGCTATTGCGGATTTCGATGTTGATTTGCCCCGCAATCGGCTCACCTTCTGCCAAAAAGTCATAATTCGGTTGACGCAACGGCTTATCGAGCAATGCCGCCACTTCTCGCGCCACGCCCAATACCGAAAAGCACCGCGCCAAATTGGGCGTGAGTTCCACTTCTAGCAAAATATCGCCTAGCACATCCGCCAATGGTGCGCCTGCGAGGAATGGTGTGCCATCCAACGCACGGGGTTGGCTGTGCATCAAAATCACGCCGTCATGGTCTTCTGCGATGCCCAGTTCTTTTTCTGAGCAGACCATACTCTTATTGAACACCCCGCGCAAATCTTTGCCTTTGAGTATCATGCGTTTGGGTTCATCGCTATGACCATCCCAAACTTCTGCGCCTTCATGGGCAAATGCCGTCCATAGGGGTGGATTGAGTTCACCTTTTCCGCGATATTCAAACAGATTTGGCGCACCTGTCACACACGGTTCAAGTTCTTCCCCGCCATAATCCACCATTGCTATCACCAACCTATCGGCGTTAGGATGTGGTTTTATCTCGCAGATTCCCGCCAAAACCAGCCGTTCTCTATCCCACACCAAATGATTCGATGTCGGTTGGCGAATCCCATCCACTTGGGTTTGTGGCACACCAATATAAACGATTTTACCCACTTCCAATCCCGCCACCGTGAGCTTCTCTGCGAGGGCTTCGGCGGGAATATCTATATCTACAAATTCTTTGAGCCATGACATTGGCACGAGCATTGTTGAGGTTCTCCTTAATCGAATTTTGTCCTAGAATTGTTCCAAAAAGCGCAAATCATTCGCCCAGAAATAACGAATATCGCTAATACCGTGTTTGAGCAGGGTCATGCGTTCTGGACCCATGCCAAAGGCGAATCCGCTCCACACTTTGGGATCATAGCCACCATTCCGCAACACTGTCGGGTGAATCATGCCACTGCCAGCAATCTCTAGCCATCCAGTATGCTTGCAGACACGACACCCTTCCCCACCACACAAGAAACATTCCACGTCAATCTCCATGCTAGGTTCTGTGAATGGAAAATACGAGGCGCGGAAGCGTGTTTTTGCCGTTGGGCTAAAAAAGCGCCGAATAAATTCGGTGATTGTGCCTTTGAGGTCGCTCATACGGATATTTTTGCCAATGGCGATGCCTTCTAGCTGATGAAATTGCACCTCGCTCCGCACTGTAATTTGCTCAAACCGATAGCACATACCGGGCAAAATCGCCCGTACAGGCAATGAACCCGCGCCACCCAATGCACGCATGGCATGAATTTGCCCCGCCGATGTATGTGTCCGCAAAATCACATTGGGCGTGGTGGTATAAAAGGTGTCCTGCATATCCCGCGCAGGGTGATGCGGTGGGATATTGAGCTGGCTAAAGTTCATATCATCGGTTTCGATATCCCGACTCTGATAAACCTGAAAGCCCATATCGCCCCAAATATCATAGAATCGGCGGAGTGTCCGTGTGGACGGATGCAACCCGCCTGTGGGGTTTGGGCGACCCGGTAGGGTAATATCCACCGCCCCAGATTCGAGGTCTTGTGCCAATTCTTGCTCACTAATGAGGCGGTCACGCTCACCATACGCTGTTTCGAGTACCGCTTTAACTTCATTCGCCATTTTGCCAAATACGGGGCGTTCTTCTTTGGATAACGCCCCCATATTGCGGAGCAATTGCGTGAGTTGTCCTTTTTTGCCGATATACTGGCTATCCCACACGACCAAATCGGCGCGATTTTGCACACTGTCCAAACTGGCTAGGGCTTGCGATTGTAGTGCTTGTAACTGGTCTAGCATAAATAACATCCTCCATACACACGGGCAAATGCCCAACGGTAACAACTGTGTGGATGAAGATATTTTTGCTCATATAAGCAAAAACGCCCTTCATCCACTGTATGCAAAAAAACTGCATCACAGGGACGAGAGCGTATCCCGCGTTACCACCCTGATTGATAATTTACTCCCCTATGGGGGTACATTATCCACTTCATTGCCCAATAACGTTGGGAATACGGAATGAACTACTCAACCCAAAAAGGATTTTTCCCTCATCCAACGCGCCAGTGATAAATAATTATCTGTTGTAGGGACATGATATATCATGTCCTTGCCAATGAACCATTATCACCGCACTCAAGAGTGAATTTTGTGTGTGCCGTCTCCATCACCGCTTTCAGCCTATGGCAGGTGACTCTCTGTGGGGGCAAATTCTTCACAAACTGTCTCTTTGCTGTCGTTGTTGCCGTTATTATGTGCAGAAAATGGGGTGTGTGTCAATCACAAATTTTTTAAAATTCCCAATTAGGCGCTGTGTACCTCGCCTAATACCATCAAAAAATAGCCATTTCGTACCATAAAAGCCCCTTTTTGACCCCTGTGACCCCTTGAACACATTTAAGGCTTGATTAAACCCCTTGACGACCACTATAATATGCGGTATAGTTTATCATAGTATTGAAAGGACGATTTTCGATGGATTCGACCAACAAAACACTCATAGAAGGTGGCGCGGTTTATTCCCGTCAAGAAGCGGCAGAAGCACTTGGGATTAGCCTGAGTACACTCAAACGGCTCATCACCAAAGGGCATTTGCAAGTCAGCAAACCCGATGGAATGCGTCGCGTATTTATCACTGGTGAAAGTATAAAAGCCTTCTTGCAAGGCACAATGATTGAGAAAGGCGCGTAGATATGGTCGCCTCTGGGCTATCTAACAAAAAACTCAGTAGTACCAATCAATTGGACAGACGTTATCAATGGCGCAAGAGTTTTGGCGCATATACAACGATGGTGTCTTTGGCAAACCAAACGGGTTGCCCATCTAACAACGAGTTTTTGGCAGATAGTCACGACAAGTCTCACAATCGTAGGGAGTTTTAACACCCTACCCCATCAATCCTTACATAAAGGAAAGGGACGTGAGACCGCTAGCAACTTAAAAATTCGGCTCACGTCTCTTTTTTTGCCGATAAGTCGCCAACGTGACTATCATGCCATAACACAATGTTCGCTCTTAGTCGTGCGGTGAATGGAATTGTTGACCTAGTTCCACACCCAAAGAAAGGTTCGGTCATGCACTCAGAAAGTGACGGCGGCAAACCCGCCACAACCGCATCGCTCTACGACAGCCCACGCACTAGTCAAGAAATAATGGTGGGAGCCAGTCGTAACCCTTGACTAAATGGTAAGAACGACATTCATAAAGGCAAACAGATTCATACGGGTGAGTTTTATTGTAAATTGCGAAAACGGACACGAGACTACGGGACAGAAGAGTATTATCAACATCTTTGGCGGCTAAACGGTGATATTTGCCCACCGAGACAAGAATAGGCAGACAAGCATGTCTTATCGGGATACAAACGGGTAGTGGCGGACAAATAAGATATTTGTCCGCCACCAACCACCCAATATATGAAATTACTAACAAACAACACGGACTTAAAGCACTTTTAACCCAATTGGGATATAATTAAAATAGATGTAAACAAATAGACTTGTTGGTAGAGAGGTAACAATTTACCGTGTCATCTGATAGTTCAGTTCTCCAGAGTCGTGTGTTGCTCCTAAATGGCAATACTTGGGAGCCTCTTTCGGTGATTAGCGTCCCCCGCGCCATCAATCTTCTTCTGGCGGGCAAAGCCAGTGTGATTGAAGAAAGTGGCAAATTCCTCAAGACCGTGCGCGATAGTTTTCCTGTGCCATCGGTCATCGCCCTTCGCACCTATATTAATGTCCCCCGCAGACATGCCCATTGGAGCAGAAAAGGTGTGTTAATCCGCGACAAATATCTGTGCATCTATTGTGGCGTACAACCAGGGTCGCTTGTCAAAGGCAAAGTGCTGGCTAAAACAGATTTTAGCATAGACCACATCGTCCCACGCTCGCGTGGTGGAAAAGACACATGGACAAATACAGCCTGTGCCTGTTCTGCCTGTAATCATCGCAAGGGCAATCAATTGCCCAACGAGGCGGGTCTCAAAATGCTCTATGAACCAAAAACACCACGCACCAGTTATTTGGTCATCGCTGTTGGTAGCGGACCCGATGCGTGGAA
>Ga0163144_10024204_pt1 | contig 11924 bp, 9 predicted proteins | sample OliLak19BULKMAT1_FD_123175 | JGI IMG/M metagenome (GOLD analysis project Ga0163144, IMG submission 123175) | Freshwater microbial mat bacterial communities from Lake Vanda, McMurdo Dry Valleys, Antarctica - Oligotrophic Lake LV.19.BULKMAT1 | ecosystem: Environmental > Aquatic > Freshwater > Lake...
CGCGCACGACCCAAGGCCACGTGACCGCCGCCAGGGAGGTTGCGGCACCGAGTAGGATCGAAAGTGCACCGCGCCAGTTCCCCGCAAACATCGGCCACAACGCGAGCACCGGTGCCGCCCACAAAAGCTGTCCCTTGATCGTCATCCCCGCGCCGACCAACAGGCCCGTTATGAAAAAACGCCCGTACATCCCTGCCAGCACCGCGCCGAAGAAGAACGGCATGATCCACATGTCCCACTGCGGAAACACGTGGGTGTCGGCCAGCACGCCCGCGTTGAACCAGAGCAGCATCGCGCCGACGAACCCGAGCGTCGCGGCCTTAACGCGGTCGGCAAGGCCGGGGTTTTTCGTCAAGGTTGTTGTGAGCAACACTTGTCGACGGACGATCAAAAACACCAGCCCCGCCGACAAAAGCGTGGTGAGGTTGTTCGCCAGCAACATTGGGCGTGAAAATTTGTACTCGCGCCGCCACTCGGTCACTCCGGGGTACGCGCTCGCGTTCCACAGCGCCCACCGCGACACCAGCCATGTCCGCGCCGGCGGGTAGTCCAAGCCGTAGTCGGGATTCGCTTTACCCGCTTGTTCCTGCTCCAGCCTGTCGTACAGCGCGACGACACCCTCGTTCGACGCACGCAGGCCCCAGTTCCAGCCGTTGGAAATGTCCCCGGTGAATCGAATCGAATCGGTCGTGACGTACAAGTGGTGTCGCAGTTCGATGCCTGCTAGCGCCGCGCCGTAAGCGAGTAACGCGAGCACGGCGTACCAGCCCCACAACAGCGCGACCGCGCGGCGCGCCGCGGGTGCCCGTGTGGGACGGTCGACGCGCGCAGAACTGTCGAGCGGCTCGTGCATCGGCGCATCGTACCGAAGGTTTACGGCGTAAGAAGCGCCAGCCCGCGCAGCGTCGCCTCGGGCTCCGACCGAAACGTCCATCGGCCCGGCCAATCACGGTGCAAAAGTTTGTCTAGCCCGCCTTGCACCCCTCCCGACACGAAGACGTCGGACCGCAGCTTTTTGCCCTGCGCTTTTAGCAGCACGATTCGATCGGCGCTCGCCCGCGCCAGGGCGTCGATCATGGCGTGCAGCATGTGCTCGCGCGTGGTCGACAACGTCAGCCCGGTGAACGCGCCCTGCTTCTGCTCGATGCTCGTACGCTCGCCGGCGAGATATGGATCGAATCGGACGGTCGAATCGAGCGGGCTACCGGCCAGAATCGACATCCGACGATGAAACTGCGCGGGGGTCAGATCGGGGAACAACTGCGCCTTCGCCCAAGTCAGTGCCGACCCCGCCGCCGCGAGGGTGCTGACGCTCATCCAGCGCCGGCCGACGCCGACGGCGCGCGTCAGCAACCGCTCGTGCGGCTTCGGGTCGTCGGTGCACAGCGCCAGCACGTCGGTCGAGCCGCAGACGTTGAGTAGTTGACCCACTTTCATGCCGGTTAATAAAAGCGCCGCCGACGTGTCCATGCAACCGACCGTCATCGGCGTGCCTTGCTTCAGACCGAACCCGCGCGCCGCGGCGCGGGTGATCGTTCCGCCGACGTGATTGGCGTCGAGCACGTCAGGTAACAGGGACTTTTTCAAACCCACGGCGGCGCAGAGTTCGTCGCACCACCCGCCGAGCGTGAGCGTTTCGTACACGCCCATGAAGCTGGCGTTGGACGGGTCAGTCACGCGCGTGCCAGTGAATTGTCGGTGCAAAAACGTGTTGAGATGACCGACAAGGTCGGCTTTTTTCATCAGGGCCGGTTCGTGCTTCAAGAACCAAGCGGCGGTCGTCGAACTGATCCCGCCGGGGAATGGTCGGTTGCCGGCCAGCTCCAGGTGTCGGGCTTGACCGACGCGAGCTTCCAGATCGCGCGCGACCGAAATGCTGCGCCGGTCCTGATGCGTGACGATCGGCGTGAGAGGACGGCCGGACTTGTCCATCGCGACCCACGACGGGGCCATTGTAGCAAAAGCAATCAGGTCGACGGACTTGACCTTCGGCCCGATCTGCTCGAGCGCGAGCAAGACGGCTTTAGGAATCTGATCGGGTTCGACTTCGACCTTCGGCCCGTCGAACCGTGTGGGAAACTCGACGCGCGCGATTGGGCCGACGATTTTCCCGTCGCGCAGGAGCGCCGCTTTGACGGAAGACGAGCCGACATCAATGCCGAGGATCGTCATCGATTGTTTAAGAAAAAATATCCGCGACTTGCACGGTGAAACCAGGGACGACGTCTTCGCCGCTGAGTGTGTCGTTCACGCCGCGCCGTTCCGGCTGGGCACCGGGTCGGTAGACGGTCACGGTCTTTCGACGCGGGCTCACAACCCATAGCAATTGAGCGCCCACCGACAGATAGTCCTCGACCTTTTCTTCCACTTCTTCGAACTTGTCGCTCGGCGAAATGACTTCGACGGCGAGGTCCGGCGCTCCGGGAAAGAAACCCATCGCCGGCTCTTTCGGAATCCGCGCGCTGCTGAAGAACGACGTGTCGGGGCAGCGCATCGTGTCGGGGTCGGTCGTGAAGATGTAGCCCGTGTCGGAGGTGAGCACGACGCCAAGACGGTGGGCGCGAACATAACTTCCAAGGAGGACGTGTAAGGTGCCACCCGTTGCACCTTGATCAAAACCCGCTGGCGCCATAGTGAGTAGCTCCCCTCGAATAAGCTCCATGCGAAGGTCGTTCGGATTTGGCATCCGAAGAACTTCGGCGGCGGTCATCAATGCGGTCGTCGTGGGCATGTCACACCTCTTTGTTCATCGTATCCAGCGACGCGCAGAAACGCTCATTTTTTCTGATGCGGCTTCTCACTGATGGGCATCGACAAATCCTTGCCCGGCTCGTGACTGACGGCACCGAACCATTCGGTGTGGATGAATTTTCCCGGCGCTTCGGTGCGTTCGTAAGTGTGCGCGCCGAAGTAGTCGCGCTGCGCCTGGATCAAGTTGCCGGGCAGCCGCGCCCGGCGGTAGCTGTCGTAGTACGCGAGGCTGGCTGAAAAGGCGGTCAATCCGATGCCGTTGTCGATGCCCGCCTTCACCACGCGCCGCCACGCTTCCTGGCGCTGGTCGATCATCGCCTTGAAACGCGGGTCGATCAGCAGGTTCGCGAGCTTCGGGTTTTCCTTGAACGCCTTGGTGATTTCTTCCAAAAACACTGCGCGGATAATGCATCCGGCGCGCCAGATCATCGGCAGGTCGGGCAGGTTCATGTGGAAGTCGAACCCGCCTTGGTCCTTGGTCTTGTTGGCGGCGGCGAGCATGGCCATGCCTTGGGCGTAGCTGCAGATTTTCGAGCAGTAAAGCGCTGCTTTGACGTCGTCGACGAACTGCTTCACGTCACCGGTCAGTTTCTTCGGACTCGGCCCGCTCAGTACTTTGCTCGCGGCGACGCGTTCGTCCTTCAGCATCGACAGCTCGCGCATGTCCACCGCGGCGGCCATCGTCGGGAGCGGGACGAGAAGGTCGAGACCGGCCTTGATCGTCCACGTCCCCGTGCCCTTCATGCCGACCACGTCACGGATTTGTTCCACGAGCGCGCCGCTTCCCTGCGGGTCTTTGAAGTCGATCACTTTTTCGGTGATCTCGATCAGGAAGCTTTGTAGTTCGGACTTGTTCCACTCGCCGAAGGTCTGTTTGAGCTGCGCGTTGTCCAGGCCTGCAACATTCTTCAATAGGTCGTACGCTTCGGCGATGAGCTGCATGTCACCGTACTCGATGCCGTTGTGGACCATTTTGACGAAATGACCGGCCCCGCCGTCCCCGCAATACGTTACGCAGGGTACACCGTCGCTCGGCGCTTTGGCGGCGATTTTGTCGAGGACGGGTTTGAGATGCTGGTAACTTTCCATGTCCCCGCCTGGCATCATGGACGGGCCCCAGAGCGCGCCTTCTTCTCCGCCGCTCACGCCCATGCCGAAGAATTTGATGCCGGTCGGTTTGAGCGCCGCCGTGCGGCGTTCGGTGTCGGTGTAGAGGCTGTTTCCGCCGTCGATGAGGATGTCACCCGGTTCGAGGTGCGGCTTGAGCACGTCGATGGTCGCGTCGGTCGCAGTGCCCGCTTTCACCATCATCAGAATCCGGCGCGGCTTGCTCAGCAGCGCGCAAAACTCCGCGGGCGTCGCGCCCATCTTGGCGTTTTTGCCCTTCGCTTCGTTGGCCAGAAAATGCTCCGCCTTGGCGGTCGTTCGGTTGTAGACCGCGATCGGAAACCCGTTCCGCTCGATATTCATCGCGATGTTCCGACCCATCACTTCAAGACCGACGATGCCGAATGCCTGACTCATGGAATGCCTGCTTTCTTTAATCATGTACACGAGCGACCCGCGCCGATTGTGGGGAAAAGCCCTCTCGCTTGCAACCGGGTTTCCGATCGCGCGCCAGCGCCGACGCACGTGCGTTGGTTCACTCGTAGGATGCCGGACGACCGGCACCGGTGGCAGGGTGTGACTCGAACTTTTGTAATTCTCGGGCCGTACCGTGTACTGCTAACCTTATCATTCGCGTCCCAAAGCTCCCGTCATTCTCGAACGAAGTGAAGAACCTGCCTGGCCTGCGAGGCCATCTCCGGCGAAAACGGGACTCACCTGCGAGGCAGATCGTTCGCTTCGCTCAACGATGACAAAAGCCCCCTGCGTGAACGACAAGGTGAGCCGTACTCGGGCGTTCACACGTCAATGCCACAAATGAGCGTCACATCGCCGGTAACAGTGGATTAGTTTCCACTTGACGCTCGCGCGTGGCGCGGGCAAAATCGGGACATGTCGCAGGTCTCCCGGCGGTTCTGGTTCACGTTCCCCAATGCCACGCTCGTCGGCACGCCCGTGCTGTGGCGCATGAGCCGCGCCTACCCCGACGTCATTTTCGACATCCGCCAGTCGACCGTCCGTGACGAAAGCGGCGTGATGGCGATCCAACTCACTGGCAAGCCCGAAGAAATCGACGCCGCCCTCGAATTCGTCCGTGACGCGGGGCTGATCGTCGAACCGATCGAAAAAAGCGTCGTCGAAGGCTGATCACGCACCGTCACACACGGGCCCAGTCACACACCGGCCCACGCTTTATCGCTTTTCTCCACGCTGGCGTCTCAAGTCTCGAAAAAAAGAGCCACGGAGGAGCAAAGGCGCGGAGGTGACGCGGAGGCATACATTTAGTCACAGTGAGGAAGCAGTACCGGGACGTCCTGCGCTAGACCTCCGCTCCTTGGCTCCTCCGTGGCTCTTTGTTCCCTCTGGCCCCACTGTTTTTCTGAGAAACGTAATCTACAATGGTTCGGTGTCTGTTCCCCTTCCCATTCATGGCCGTGGCGCGTCGGTCGACCCTGCCAATCGGTTCGAGAAGATCGACGTCGAACCCGACGGCGACTGGCTCGACATCGGTGAATCGTCCGCGCGACGCACGGAGTATTTTCGGGATTCGTCCAAGTCGATCCTCTCGACGAACGATTCCCCCGACGTCGGGTTCGACGCCTCCGTCAACCCGTACCGCGGGTGCGAGCACGGGTGCGTCTACTGCTACGCCCGGCCGACGCACGAATACCTCGGCTTCTCCGCGGGGCTGGATTTTGAGACCAAAATCATGGTCAAGCTCGACGCCGCCGAGCTTCTGCGCCGTGAACTGTCGGCCAAGTCGTGGCGTCCGAAGACCGTGGCGCTGTCGGGCGTCACCGATTGCTACCAGCCGGTCGAACGCAAGTTGAAAATCACGCGTCAATGCCTGCATGTGCTGGCAGAGTTTCGGAACCCCGCCGGGATCGTGACCAAGAATCACCTCGTCACTCGAGACGTCGACGTGCTAAGCAACCTCGCGCGGCACCGGGCAGTGGCGGTGTTCATGAGTATCGCGACGCTCGACACGGACCTGATGCGCAAACTCGAGCCTCGCGCCTCGACGCCCGCGCGTAAGCTCGAAGCGATCCGCACGTTGAAGGACGCGGGCATACCCGTGGGCGTGATCGTCGCGCCCGTCATCCCCGGTCTGACCGACCACGAACTGCCCTCGATTCTTGCAGAGTCCGCCCGTGCCGGCGCGACGTTCGGTGCGATGACCCCGCTACGGCTTCCAGGCGCGGTCGCGCCGCTGTTCGTCACCTGGCTCGACCAGCATTACCCCGGCCGGCGCGACAAAGTCCTCCATCGTGTCCTCGACCTGCGCGGCGGAAAATTGAACGACTCGAACTTCAACACCCGTATGCGCGGCCAAGGCGTCTTCGCCGACCAGATGCGGCAAATGTTCCACCTCGGTCTGAGAAAGGCCGGTCTGAGCGACCGCTCCCCCGTCCTGTCGACCGTATCTTTCCGAGTTCCACCCGGCCCGCAGATGACGCTATGGGATTCGTGACGAAGCGATGATTCTCGGTCGAAAACGAGTTTCCGCCGACTGTAGCCTCATTTGCCGCTTGCGGTTTCCAACGTTGTTCTGCACCCCAGGCGTCAGCGGTACAAACCACATTCGCGGATGTAATCCACTACCGCCGGCGGCGTCAGATAGTCGATCGGTTTGCCGGACCGGACTCGAGCGCGGATGTCGGTCGAGCTGATGTCAAGAAGCGGGGCTTGGACCACGTCCGACCGTAGCGGCTGGTAGTCGGGGCCGAGGCCGGACCAGTCAAAGACGTAACCCGGACGGGCAAGGATGACGAAACGCACTTCGTTTAGTAAGGCGCCAGGTTCATGCCACTTCGGCAGGGAGTTGAGCATGTCGGCGCCGATCAACCACGCCAATTTATCGACAATTGTCCGACTCTTGCTCGGGAATGTCGTATCTCGAACAGGTGGGCGGACATCCAAAGAATACGATTTGGCGTACCCTTTTTGTTGTAACTCGCGGACGGTCAAAAGCGTGTAACTGGGTCCGGGGCGGGCAATTTCGAGGTCCGATACTTCGAAAAGGTCCGACCCCACGACCGCGAGACGGCACATGGCGAGGCGGTGATGTGAAGCGGCGAGGTCCGTGTGGTACGGTTTGTGCGGAGGTTGGCCCGACGGAATGAGCAAGACCCGGTTAAACCCCAGCACTTCCGCCGCCGCCCGTGCGGTGACGAGGTGACCGTGGTGGACCGGATTAAAGCTTCCGCCGAAGCAGAGCGTTTTGAGGCTGACGTCGAGTGTTTCCATCGCGGAACCAGATCGAAAAGACGGTCGGTTTCGACCCAGACCTCAGGGCCGGTCGAAGGAACAGGACGAGAACTATGGAGTTCATCTTAGGTCGACTAGGTGCCCGCGCGAAGCTAAAACATGACCAGCATCCGGTTCGATCAACGGAGCACTGTAAAATTGCCGATAGATCAGAGATATTGGGTTTTACCCGGTTTCATGGTCGTGGGCGTGACGAGCTCTTCGGCGTAGAAGGATTGAGTGAACAGGTGTCCACCTGCCGATGGAAACTTTCAGGCGAATTATATTGGTAACAAGTTCAGTAATTTCAGAGAGTTACGAAATGTGATGTGAAGCCGGACTGGTAGAGCTAAATCATCTGACCGGCTTCGGACGTAAAGTTCGACGAGCACGAATAGTTGTGTCCTTAACGATCTAGAAAGGGAGGCCCAACATGGCCACCGCAGTGATGACGAAAAGCTCAGTGACGGGCAGATCAGTTGCATCCCGGTCCGATAGGAACAAGTCTCGAACGCCTGCGCCGCGGGCGGTCGGAACGGCGTCCAAACGACCTTCGCCGATCCCGCGCCTGTTGCGTCAGCGCGTCGAAGGGATGCTGCTTGAGAACTACGCCTACATGGATGCCGGGGTTTTTGCCGAGCCGGGGATCGAGCAGACGCTCTTCCCGGACGCGTCGGCGGTCCCGGAGTTGCCGATCACGAGTTGGTATCAACCGACCCGTGACGAAGCGATCGACCAGACGATGGCGGGCGCGCCGACCCTCATGAAGGCTGGTGAAGAACGCAATATGTTCCTGCGCTTTAACTTCGCCAAGAAAAAGCTCGGCGAGATGAAAGTCAAGATCGAAGCCGACGGTCTGACGCTCGAAGTGGCCCGCGAGTTCGTCCTCTGGCACGACCGGGCCGAGCATTTCCGTGAATACTTGACGCGGACCAACCTCGCGCTGGTGCTCGCGATGGCCAAACGCACCCGCCTTGGTGACGTCGACTTTGCGGAGGTCGTGTCTGAAGGCAATATGGCGCTGCTCCGTGCCGTCGACAAATTCAGCGCCGATCGTGGGTTCAAGTTCAGCACCTACGCCTGCCGCGCGATTCTCAAGGCCTTTAGTCGGACCGCGCAGAAGCACAATCGGCACCGCACGCGCTTCCCGGTCGAGTTCGAGCCGGACCTTGAAAAGTCCGATTGGTCCGACCGCCGGCGTGACGCGGTCGAGGTCGACCTGACCGACGAGCTGAAACAGATCGTCGACCGGAATCTCGCGAATCTGACCGACGTCGAAGAGACCGTCATCAAGCGTCGCTTCAACTGGCAGCAGTTCGAGGACTCGCCCCTGACCCTTGAAGACGTTGGCAAGATCATCGGCGTGACCAAGGAACGCGTCCGGCAGATCCAGAACAAGGCGCTGGCGAAAATCCGAACGGTCATGGAAGAGGGTGTCCTCAAAACCAACCCGATTCCGCTGACCGCTCAGGAAGGATAAGTGTTCAGACGATCTGTCACGAGCTGACTTTTGACGGATCGTAAAAGTTCTTAACTCCCGCACGCCTTCGCCTCACGAGCGGAGGCGTGTGCGTTTGAATCGTGTGACACACACTTTGCGCGGGATTGATGTCACGCAAATTATTTAAGTTTCGAGGGAAAAAAGGATTGCAGCCGGGCCTGCAACTTGTCATAAAATAATGTTACGGACGACGAGGCCATAGTTAAGAAAGATTTCCGTTGTAGATCGCTCAGGTAACGGCCGCATTGCGGAATTCGTCGCATCGCCTGAAATACCCGCAATGTCACCGGCCCCTGCCCCGGGTTCTTGTCGGACGGCTCGCCGTTTACGCACGATTTCACCGAATGGCATTGACGGACTGCATTCGATGATTCGGGACGTTTTGCCATGATTCAAATCCTCATCGTCTTTGTCCTTGTCCTCGCCGCCGGTTTGGCGGTCGCGGTCGCCTACTTGCCTTGGTGGGGCACGGCGTTTGTCATAGCGGGGTTGCTCGTCGTCGGTCAACTCATGTCAGGGTACATTCGCGCGCTCGTCTTGACTGTGCTCAAACGCAAAGGTGAGGTGCTTAGTGGCGCGACCGTTCAGGTGCACCGGGTCGAGCCGGTCGACCCGCCCCGCGACCAGGACGAGAGCGCCGAGGAAGACCCCGAACCGCGCGATTTTTTCGACATCGACGTGACGATCCTCCCCCTCGCGGCGTCCGGGCGCTACCGGTGCTGGGAGACCGGCGAACTCCGCCTCGTCCCGCTCGACGCCCCCACGCCCGGTTGGCGCGGCAGGGTCTCGCCAGGCGTGGACGACGGACGCATCCATAACGTTCTCGTCTATGGACACGGTAGCTTTCAGCCCGACGATCACGGCCGACACGAAGGCCCGCGACGCCTTCGCCTGCTCGTCGCGGTCCACCGTGACTCCCCGCGCCGCCTCGGCTTTCGGTACTACTTTCAAACCTTCGGCCATGTCCTCCTCCCCGAACCGGCGCGGGCCCCCGCCACCGCGATGGCGTAATACGGATTCGGATTCATTCGTGCGCGACAGTCTTCAGAGCACGGGCGCCTCGCCTGTGTCTTGTTTGTAGGAGCGAAAAAAAAAGACACGGGCGAGGCGCCCGTGATACAACGGAGCACGTGAGGCATGCCGTATGCGGATAACGACCTCATCCGCCCATCGTCCGTAAAGTGCCGGTGTAAAAATACCCGCCCAGCCCGATGGTGAAGATCAACTGCCCGTACAACGTGTGCTCGAACGACACGGCCAGCAACGAGCGTGATTTCAAATACGTCGTCCCGAAAAATACCCCGCCCACGATCGTCATCACGACCGCGACCCAGTTCTGGAAAATGACGTGCATCAGCCCGAACGCGACCGAACTGCCGATCACCATGCCCGCACCTTCTCCGAAGATCGAACGGTAACGGTGAAAGAAAAACGCCCGGTAGATCAACTCCTGTGGCCACACGCTGATGAGCGGGTACGCCACCATGATGACCGCCCACAATCCCGGGCGCGTGCGTGGCAGGATGAAAAACTGGTCCGGCCGAAGGAGCCATACCAGCCCCGTCAGCAACACCGCGCAGATCGCGAATCTGAGAAGTATCAATCGTGCGACACCCCGAAGCCCCGCGATGTTCCAAAGTGTCGACCGGTCGAACCCCCCGTCGCGCCACAGCAACACGAAACAAAACCCCGCCGCCAGCGCCCCGACCAAAAGCGGGCGCACGCGCGTCCCGCCCCAGACCATCAGCGCCGGCACGCCGACGAACAGGACGAGCAGTTCGATCGCTCGGAACCAAGCGATTCGCTTCACAGATGCGTGTGTCAGGAACATGATTTTAAAGCATAGGAATACCCAAGCGGCGGGACAGTTCCGCGACACAATTCGCAAAACTTGATCTTCAGCCCCGACGGCGCGCTTTGTCGCACGGCCATTTCCCCGGTCACGTTTCGTGCTTTTGCCCTTGAGACGCAAGCCGGTGTCGCTACAATCCCCGCCTCTCGACGAGGCTCGGTCAGGCACCGGTGCCTCGCGTTGCGCGGACGAGTGAGAAACCAATTATGGCCAGAAAAGGCCGATAAACAGCGAAAACGCCCCGGCGCGACGGGGCCTGTCTTCACCCGAAGAGGAACCGCCCCATGCCCGCCACCGGAACGATTACGCAGGTCATCGGATCGACGTTCGACATCGAATTCCCCGAAGGTCATCTCCCCGCGCTGTACAATGCGGTGCAGATCAAGGGCACGTACGACGGCAAGGAACGCATCCTGACCGGCGAAGTCCAACAGCACCTCGGCGGGAGCCGCGTCCGCGCGGTCGCGCTCGGGTCGACCGACGGCCTGCGTCGCGGTGAAGCGTGCGTCGACACCGGCGCGTCGGTGTCGGTCCCGGTCGGCAAGGAAACGCTCGGGCGCGTGTTCAACCTGCTGGGTGAGCCGATCGACAACCGCGGCCCGGTCAACACGACCGAACGTCGGCCGATCCACCGCGAACCGCCTGCTTTCACCGACCTGACCCCCAAGGCCGAAGTCTTCGAGACCGGCATCAAGGTCATCGACCTGCTCACGCCGTTCCTGCGCGGTGGTAAGGCCGGCTTGTTCGGTGGCGCGGGCCTCGGTAAGACGGTCGTCATTCAAGAACTCATCGCCCGCATCGCGCAACAGCACGGCGGGTATTCGGTCTTCGCGGGTGTCGGTGAACGGACGCGCGAAGGCACGGATTTGTGGCTGGAAATGCAGGAAGCTGAAATCGGCTCGACCGGCAAGCACGTCATCGACCAGACCGTCATGGTCTTCGGCCAGATGAACGAACCGCCGGGCGCGCGCCTGCGCGTTGCTCTGTCGGCGCTGACGATGGCGGAGTATTTCCGTGACGAAACCGGCGCGGACACGCTCTTGTTCATTGACAACATTTTCCGCTTCACGCAGGCCGGTTCGGAAGTGAGCGCGCTGCTGGGTCGTATGCCCAGCGCGGTCGGTTATCAGCCGACACTCGCGACGGAAATGGGTGAACTTCAGGAACGCATCACCAGCACAAAAAAGGGCGCGATCACGTCCGTGCAGGCCGTCTACGTCCCCGCCGACGACCCCACCGACCCCGCGCCCGCGAATGCGTTCGCGCACCTGGACGCGTTCATTTACCTCGAACGCAGCATCGCGAGCAAGGGCATTTATCCCGCCGTCGACCCGCTCGCCAGCGCGTCGCGCGCGCTCGACCCCCAGATCGTCGGCGAAGACCACTACCGCATCGCCCGCAAGGTCCAGAACATGCTCCAGAAGTACCGCGACCTGCAGGACATCATCGCGATCCTGGGCGTCGACG
>Ga0163144_10024206_pt1 | contig 11924 bp, 10 predicted proteins | sample OliLak19BULKMAT1_FD_123175 | JGI IMG/M metagenome (GOLD analysis project Ga0163144, IMG submission 123175) | Freshwater microbial mat bacterial communities from Lake Vanda, McMurdo Dry Valleys, Antarctica - Oligotrophic Lake LV.19.BULKMAT1 | ecosystem: Environmental > Aquatic > Freshwater >...
ACTATACCGGCGGTAACCTGCCGCAGCCGCGCCTGGCCAATCTCGACGCCTATTTCGACATCGGCGTCGCGCAGGACCATGAGGTGCGCGAGATCGGCGCGCTCACCGACTATGAAGGCTTCTACCGCGCGCAGCTTGCACGGCGTCACTTTCACCATCCGATGGAAGCTGACGGACGGCTGTGGGCGGGCGAAGTGAAGCCGGATGCGCCGCATGGGCGCGCCAAGCCTAAAGCCGCCTGATCAGCGCGGTTGCAGTCGCCGCAGCAACCAGGTCGGGAAGAGCAGGCGGACGGCGTCCCTCCTGTCCCGGAAACCGCGCTCGCGGAGCAGGCGCGTCCATACTGCTGATCGCTCTGCGACCGGCAAGAGGCCCGTGATTCCGCGCAGCGACCATGCGGTCGCTTCGTCCCCAAACCCGAACACGTTGTAGAGGCTCTGGTCGGGCTCGCCGTGCGCAAAAGTGTCTGTCTGGCTGGGCGGAAAAACGCGCAACGGCTCAACAGGCTCGATCGTTTCCGCGAGCTGGTAGGCTTTCTCGAGGAAGCCGGTCCAGCCCGCCGCGGTGTGGTGCGCGAGGACGGACTGACGCGCCTCTTCTCCCTTCAACACGCGGAAGTCGGCATCTGAAATCAGGCGGTCGAGGTGGGTTAGATATGTCGCTTCCGTTTGGGCATGGAGCGTCGGTTTGTCGATGCCGGGGTGATTGATCGCGAAAATGCGCGCGTCGTCCGGACCGTAGAATCGCGAGACAAGGGGCGCGCCAAGCCCGGCGGCTTCCATCATCGAGGTTGAGGAGACAAAGGGGAAGCTGTCGACATAGATGTCGCAGGCTTCGAAGTAGGCGCGCGTGTCTGGCGTTGCGGGCAGGGAGCGGATGCGTCCGTCAGCGGCCGCCTTGTCCGACGCCCAGTCGGGCCGCTCGCCGGCACCGAGGACGAGTAGTTCCGCTTTGGGGCGTTTCTTCAGGAGCTCGACATGGGTCGCCGCAAAGGTGACGCCATCGACGGTGTTGTATTTCAGGTCGCGCGCTGCAGAGAGGAGGAAGATCGCATCTTCGGCGATACCGAGTTCGCGTTTGGCCTGCGCGCGAGTGCGTGTGCGGACCGGCGTGGAGACGACAGTCGGCAGCACGATGTTGCGCGCCGGTGCGACGCCGCGCCGGGTGATCGTCAGATCCTGCGCGGCCTGACGCATATTGAGCACGACATCTGCCACGGATGAGCCAAGCCAGAAAAGGTGGTCGGCATGATTGAGCAGCAACACAGGCGGGCGCTTGTCCGCTTCGGCGAACGCAATGACAGGAATGGGGTCCTGACCATAGGTGTGTAGCACGACGGCGTCATGGCTTTGCGCGATCTCGCGAAGCTTGCGCGCCCAGGCCACCTGGTGCCCGATCGTCTGGTTGACGCGATGGATATGTCCGCCGGACTTGGTGATTTCGCTGCTGACCTTTTCGGGCAGGGCGAGGTGCTGGCCCGTCAGCGCCAGTGAATGTGTGCGGTCTGTATCAGCGTGGAGCCAGTGGACGAGATTGTTCACCAGGCCGCCGACCGGCAGAAGTTCGGTTGAGACGTGCAGGACGCTCCTGATCTTCGTGATCGCGGGGCGTCGCCAGCTGGTCGGCGCGGCCGTGCGGCGTCCAATGTCGACGAGCATGCGTTCAAGGCGGGGGCTGGCGAACAGGCCGGCGTGCGGGCGCAACGCCATGAGGGCGGCGACATGCGCGAAAGCGGCGGCAGCGTCGTAGCGGCCACGGCGATGATAGTCTTCGGCGGTGCAGACGGTTGATTCATACGTGGCGAATCGCGCGCGCGCGCGGGTTTCCGTGTCGGAGACGTGCAGGCTTTCGTCGAACATGCCGGTCTCCTGGGCTTCAGGCGCTAGCGCGTTGCAATGAACGCACGGGTGGGTGCTGGCACCTCCGAGTCGTTTGCAGGCGCTAACGCCGCATGCCGCCATGCGCCCGGCTCATTGAACACGCCATAGGACAGCGATCCAAGATCGTGGTCGCTGACATGGAAGTGCGCGATGATTTGTGCCGCAAGAAGCTTGCCGACGCTCTTTTCGCGGACAGCGACGTTGGCGAGGTAGAAGTCTGAGGTGAGCTTCAGAGGCGGCGTCTGGATCACGAGTTCGCCTTCGCCCTCGATCCAGGGGATGTCCATGCCGTCCTGCTTGCTGGAGAAGGTCATGCAATGGGTGTTGTCCTGGCGGTCGATGCTGACGCGCACATCGGGCGCCATGATGCGGCGGGTTGTGCTGTAGCGCAGGCGGATGGTCAGGCGGTCGCCATGGGCGATGACGCCGCTGTCAACGCCAGCCGAGCTTTCGATGACGCCGCTGGTGAACTTGATCGGGCGCTCGTCATCGTCACTCCAGAACCAGTGCGCGTCCTTCATGCGGCTATCGTCTTCATAGAGCTTGAGGCCTTCGGCCGTTGGCCCATCGAACACAACCCTGCCCTTTTTCAGGAAGATCACGCGCTGGCACATCGTCTTGATCGAATACATGTTGTGCGAGACGAAGAGGATCGTCGATCCCTTCTTCTCCAGCGAGCGCGCGAAGGCCATGCACTTGCGCTGGAAGGCGGCGTCGCCCACGGCGAGCACTTCGTCCAGCAGGAGGATGTCCGGATCGAGGTGCGCCGCGACTGCGAACGCAAGGCGGACATACATGCCCGACGAGTAGCGTTTGACCGGCGTGTCGATGAATTCGCGAATTTCGGCGAATTCGACGATGGCGTCGAATTTCGCCTCAACCTCGGTGCGGTTCATGCCGAGGATCGCCCCATAGAGGAACGTATTTTCACGGCCAGTCAGCTCCTGATGGAAGCCGGTACCGACTTCCAGCAGTGCGCCAAGGCGACCGTTGATGTGCGCCTCGCCTGTCGTTGGCGTGACGATACGGGAGAGCACTTTAAGCAGAGTTGACTTGCCGGCGCCGTTGAGGCCGATGATACCGACATTCTCGCCCTTCCGGATGTCGAAGGAGATGTCCGACAGAGCCCAGAAGTGATCCTTCCGCCGTCGCTTCAGGCCAAGCGTTGCAAGGGTCGTGAGCTTACCCACCAGAACTTCGCGCAGGGAGTTGTGCTTGGGCCCGGAGTTACGGACGTAGCGCTTGCCGAGGCCGCGAACCGAGATTGCGATGTCCTTGTCCATCTCAGATCACATCCGCGAATGATTGTTCCTGGTCCTTGAACCAGACGAGGCCGCCAAGAAGGAGGGCAAGAACCACAAGCAGTCCGATGCCGAGGGCAACGAAGTCGGGGCTGTCGCGATCGAATACGGCCCAGCGGAACCCTTCGATCACGCCAACCATGGGGTTTAGGCTGTAGAGCGCCTTCCATTCCGCCGGCACCTGGCTCAGCGGGTAGACGATCGGCGAGGCGTACATGCCGATTTGCAGCATGAAAGGGACGGTATGCTTCACATCGCGGAAGCGGACGTTGATGGGGCCGAGCCAGAGGCCGATGGCCAGCGCCAGCGTTCCTGCGATCAGGATCAGCGGGATGATTGCAAACAGCTTCACGCTCGGCATGACGCCGTAGAAGGCCATCATGATAAGTAGCACGCAGAAGGCGATCGCGAAGTCGAGCAGCGGCGCAGACACCTTGGCCAGCGGAATTATCAGGCGCGGGAAATAAACTTTGCGGACCAAGTCAGCATCGTCGACCAGGCCGGTCGAGGCGCGGCGAGTGGCTTCTGCGAAGTATGTCCAGGGCAGGACGGCCGCGAAGGCAAAGATGGGATAGGGGATGCCGTCGGATGGCATCTTCGCGAAGTTCCCGAACACCACGGTGAACACCACGACGGCAAATACCGGCTGTATGATCGCCCAGGCCGCGCCGAGCGCCGCCTGTTTGTAGAGCACCTGGATGTCGCGCATCATCAGCGTGTGGAGCAGGTCGCGATAGCGCCACACACTACCCATTTCGAGGTCGAACAGGCCCTTGGTGGGCCGGATCACCACATGGCGTTCGGCGCCCGTGGATAGCGCCTTCTGTACGGCGGCGTTCATGCCATCTCTCCAACCAGTTGCGGGGCCGTGGCCAACGTCAGTGTTGAAGCGACCAGTGCGATGTCGGCGCTGGTCATCTGCGGATAGAGGGGCAGGACGATCGTGCGATCCTGGCACCATTCGGAATTCGACAGGCCGTCGTGGCGGGTCGCGCGATAGCCGTCTTCGCGGTGGGTGCACATGATGCCGCGGCGCGTGGAAATGCCGGCGTCCAGCATCTTCTGCATCACGGCTCGCTGGTCGGCATGGTCGGGCAGGCGCACAGCGTAGGACTGCCAGTTGGTGCGCGCCCATTTGGGCTCATGCGGTATGCCGATCCACTGCACGGAGGAGAGCTCACGGCGGTAAGCGTCGGCGATGTCGCGGCGGCGTTCCACCATATCGGGCACGCGCTTCAGCTGCTCGCGACCGACCGCCGCCTGGATGTCCGTCATGCGGTAGTTGTAGCCGAGGACGGGGTGGCTCTCGAAAATGACCTGGTTCGAGCCGTGGCGGACCGTGTCGGGCACGCTCATGCCATGCTGCCGGAGCAGCTTGAATTTCGCATTCCAGTCGGCGTGCGGCGTTGTAATCATGCCGCCGTCGCCGGTCGACATCACCTTGCGCGGGTGGAAAGAGAACACGGCGGCGTCACCGCGGCAGCGCCCGATCTTTTCCCATTCGCCTTCCCAGAGATACTCCGAGCCGATGGCGCAGGCGGCGTCCTCGATGATTTTCAGGCCGTGCTTGCGACCGATTGCGACAATCGCTGAAAGATCTGCGGGCATGCCCATCTGGTGGACGAGGAGGATCGCTTTCGTCTTCGACGTGATGGCCGCCTCGAGCAGCGCGGGGTCCATGTTGTGGGTGTCGCGGTTCACATCGACGAACACGGGTTCGGCACCGCAGTAGCGGATAGAGTTGGCCGTCGCGATGTAGGAGTGGCTGACGGTGATGACTTCGTCGCCAGGCTCAACATCGGCAACCAGCAGAGCGAGGTGCAGGCCGGTGGTGCAGTTGGAAACAGCGGTCGCGTGCTCGGCACCGACGAACGCGGCGAACTCCTTCTCGAAGGCCGCGACCTCGGGGCCTTGCGTGATCCAGCCGGACAGGATGGCGCGCGCGGCTGCGTCGACCTCGCGCTGGTCCATCAATGGGCGCATCAGCGGTATCATGCGGGCAACGTCCAGTTCCGGTGGTCGGCTTCGAGAAGGACGGCCGGATTGGCATAGCGCTGCTTGAACCAGGCGACGTAGTTGGCGACGCCGGTTGCGAAATCGACCTTCGGACGGAAGCCGAGGATCTCGGCGGCCTTCTCCGTGCGGGCGATCAGCGAATGGATGTCGCCGGGACGTTCGGCGACGTGTTCAAGCGTGAGGTCGTTCCCGCCGCACTGGCGGAGAATTTCCTCGCCGACTTGCTTCACTGAGACCGCACGTCCCCAGCCGAGGTTGACGGTTTCACCCACGACGCGGTCGTTGAACGCGGTTCGCCAAAGGCCATCGGCCGTGTCGGTGACATAGGTGAAGTCGCGGCCGTTGGAACCGTCGCCGAACACGATGGGGGCCTTGCCCGACAGCGTGCGGATAACGAAGCGCGGGATGACTTCAGCGAGGACGCCCTGGTCATGTTCGCGCGGACCAAAGGCATTGAATGGGCGGACGACAGCGGTCTCCATGCCGTACGTGCGCAGGTAGGCCTGGGTGTAGAGTTCGCCAACCAGCTTGGAGGCGCCATAGACCGTTGTCGGAGCGCAGACAGTGGTGTCTTCGCTGAGAGCGCCGGTCGACGAGTTGCCGTAGACCTCGGACGAAGAGCAGTAGATGAAGCGGCTGACCTTGTGGCGGCGCGCGGCTTCCAGCGTCATCAGCGTGCCGGTGGCGTTGGCGTGGTGGTTGCCGACGGGGTCCCCAATCGACTTGCGCACGCATTCCACGGCGAGGTGGAACACGACGTCGACCTTGTGCATCGCGTCGCTCAGGTCATCATTGTCGAGGATGGTGCCTTCGATCAGCCGCATCTTGCCTGTCGCAGCTGCCGCTTCGAGGTTCGACTTCTTGCCCGATGCGAAGTTGTCGAGCGCCACGACGTCATGGCCTTCCGCGATGATGCGGTCCACGAGATGGCTTCCGATGAAGCCGCCGCCGCCTGTGACAAGGAAACGCATGGGGATCAATCCTCGATCTGGTCGCTAGGCGGCTTGCAAGGCTTCGGCCTGCAGCGCGGCCAAGGCGGAGACGACTTCTTCCTGCTGAATGGCGTTCAGCTCCGGATACATCGGCAGCGACAGCACTTCAGCTGCGGCCTTTTCCGAATTCGGGAACTGGCCCTGCTTGTAGCCGAGGAAGTCGAACGCCTTCAGCGTGTGCAACGGGAAGGGATAGTGGATGCCGGTCTGGATGCCCTTGGCATTCAGCGCCTCGACCCAGCGCGCGCGTTCCTTCGTGCGGATCGCGTAGATGTGGTAGACATGGCGACGGTTCGCGAGTTCCACCGGCGTGACAACGCCCGTGCCTGTGAACATCTCAGCATAGCGCTTTGCAGCGGCGCGACGCGCCTCGGTCCACTTCTCGATGTATTTCAGTTTGACGCGTAGCACCGCGCCCTGGATGCCTTCCAAGCGCATGTTGTAGCCGATGATCTCGTGGTGGTACTTTTTCTCCGCCCCCCAGTCGCGCAGCATGCGGACCTTGCGGTTGATCTCGGCGTGCTGCGTGACGGTAATGCCGCCCTCGCCAGCTGCACCCATGTTCTTGCCCGGATAGAAGGAGAAGCCAGCGGCGTCCCCGATCGAGCCTGCGCGACGGCCCTTGTATTCAGCGCCGTGCGCTTGCGCTGCGTCTTCCAGGACGAACAGGCCGTGCTTCTTCGCGATGGCCATGATCGGGTCCATGTCGGCCATCTGTCCGTAGAGATGCACCGGGACGATGGCCCTGGTGCGTGGCGTAATGGCGGCTTCGAGGGCGGCCGGGTCCATCGTGAAAGTGACGGGATCAATGTCGACGAACACGGGCTTCGCGCCCGTATAGTGGATGGCCGAGGCCGATGCGATGAAGGTGAAGGGCACGGTGATCACCTCGTCGCCCGCGCCGACGCCGGCGGCTAGCAGGGCGAGATGAAGCGCTGACGTGCCGTTGTTGACGCCGGCCGCGTGAGTCGCGCCAGCATAGATGGCAAAGTCCCTCTCCAGCTGGGCCACTTCCGGCCCGAGCGTAAAGGCGCACGATTCCATCGTGCCAATCAGGGCCGCGTCGATCTCTTCCTTGATCGAGTGGTACTGCGCTTTCAGGTCAACAAAAGGGACGCCCATGATCGTGTCGCTCTACTTGTTCTTGGGGAGGTGGATGGTTTCACCGCGGCCGCGCATGGAGCCGGTCGCCGCTTCGATCAGTTCGACCATGCGGAAGCCGAACTCGCCGTCGGAGAGGGGCTTCGCGCCTGTGCGGATGCAGTCGATGAAATGCTTGCTCTCGACCAGAAGTGCTTCGGAGTTGTCGACCTTCGGGGCCCACATGTCGCCAGTACGGTAACCGACGCGCATCTCGTGGATCTTGGCGGGGTCGTTTGTGAGTGAGACGCCCTTGTCGTAGATTTTCAGCTTCTCCGACGGCTGCAGCTCATCGAAGGTGATCATCTTCTCGGTGCCGCCGATGGCGATCGAGCGGAGTTTTACGGGTGCCAGCCAGGACACATTCACATGGGCGATGAAGCCGCTCTCGTAGAAGAGCGTGATGAAGGCTAGGTTTTCCGGCGTACCCGGATAGTGGTTGATGCCGGAGGCGGAGACCGCCGTCGGATGCTCGCCGAACACGTAATCGAGGATCGAGAAGTCGTGGACGGCTAGGTCTGCGATCACGTTCACGTCGCGCTGAAACAGGCCGAGGTTCACGCGTGTCGAGTCGTAGTAGAGCGTCTTGCCAAGCTCGCCGGCGCGAACCAGGTCGCGCATCTTCCTGACCGGGCCGGTGTAGACGAAGGTGTGATCGACATGCAGCGTCAGCCCGCGCTTGCTGGCTTCCTCGATCAGCGCCCGCGCCTGCATCGATGTTTCCGTCATCGGCTTTTCGAGCCAGACATGCTTGCCGGCCTTCAAGGCGGCCATTGCCAGTGAGAAGTGGGTCGCGACAGGCGTGGCGATAGCCACCGCATCAATTTCGGGGTCGCGGATCAGGGCGTGCGCATCCGTGGTGACTTTCGTCGCCGGGAAGCGGCGGGAAACAGTCTCAAGCGCCTTGGGATTGAGGTCAGCCACGGTGTGGACGCGCGCGTCCGTGAGTTCAGCGAAGTTGCGGACCAGGTTCGGCCCCCAATAGCCATAGCCGATGACGCCGATGTTCAACACGTCGCGTTTGGCAGGAACGCGTGGGCCGGTCAGCACGTCGATGGCCCGGCCAGCTTCAGCGATGATCTTCTTGCGATCTCTTGTGGGAGTCTTCTGTTTCGGGGTCATCAGCCCACCGCCTCTTCTGCATAGACATTGACCGTTGCGGCGGTCTTTGCTGCCGACATATTGCGTACGTCGCCGACCACCCGCGCGGGGCAGCCCGCAACCACCGCGAAATCTGGAACGTCGCGCGTCACGACGGCACCCGCTGCAACCAGCGCGCCTTCGCCGATCTTGATGCCGCAGACGATAGTGGCGCCGGATCCGATCGAGGCGCGGCGTTTCACGCGCGTCAACTCGAGCGTCCAGTTACCATCGCTTTGTGGCGAGCCATCGGGATTGGTCGCGCGCGGAAAGCGATCGTTGGTAAACATGACGCCGTGACCGATGAAGCACTCGTCCTCGATGATCACGCCCTCGCAGATGAAGGTGTGCGAGGAAATCTTGCAGCGGCGGCCGATGACCGCACCCTTCTGGATCTCGACGAATGCACCGATGCGCGAGCCGTCGCCGACTTCACAGCCGTAAAGGTTCACCAGCGTGGGGTGGAAGATGGTCACTTTCCCATCCAGCTTCACGCTGTCCGATATTGGCATGCGCCGCGCTCCAGCTGTTCGGTCTGACGTAGGGGTGAGCAAGGACGGGGCCGTATCGTTCGGCCGCCGCTTGCGCTGCGGCGCCGCAATTCGTGTGATACGCGACAGAATTGTTGGTTAAGCGAGCGCTGACAACGTCAGTGCGGTACGCAACGGTTCAGGTGTGTGCGAGAGCGGCACGCCTGCAAAGATGGAGAAGGCGCCTATTGGAGTCGCTCAGTGGCATGGCCCCTGGCGGCAAGGCCGGTCAGGACGCTCGCGTCGCCGGCAAGGTGGGCGGCGCCGACAGTCATGAAGAACGTGCCCGGCTCTGTCTTGAGCAGTGCATCAATCCGATCGCCCCAGTCGGCATTGCGGCGTGTCAGCAGCGCTTCTTCCAGCGCAGGCAGGCGCGCCATGTCTTTGTCGATAAGCACGCGCGCGAGCGTTTCGACATCGCCGCTCCGCCACGCAGAGACCATCTGCTCCAGAAGCGCCTTGACGCTGCCGACATCGGCCAGCGCGAAACCGAGATACGTCAGCTGCACGTCCTGCGGCAGGTCCGCCAGCGCCGACAGCTGTTGCTCGACGGTTTCGAGGAAACGCAGCTGCTTGCCGGCTGCTGTCATGTCCTGCCGGAGTTGCGTGTCAACGCCGGCGCTCGACCCATATCCGGCGGCGCGGATGGCGGCGTCCGAGATGACCACCGTGGCATACCATGGTTGCATTGTGTCCAGTGCAGGTCTCGACAGTCCAAGCCGGGCGGCCACAGCGCCGAAAGCGAGAGATTGATCCGCGGACAGGCGCTCTGAAAGCGTTTGCGCGGTGGGAAGGCGTCCAAGGCGCTCGACCAGCGCCAGCATTCCAGCCGGATCGCCCAACACGTCGGCTTCGAAATAGACCACGGGCGATTCCGCAATCGCCCGGTCGACGGGCTCCGACCGCCAGCTGGTGCCGGGCGGCAGCATGTGGATCGAGCCGAACAGGTAGACCGTCGTGTCTGCGTCCGCGACGCGCCAGAGGGCGGGCTGCGCTGGCGCTTCTGCCCTGGGTCCGGCCGGCTCGCCGCCGCACGCCGCCACAGCTATTGCGGCTGCCGCAAGCACCGTCGCGCGCGCGCGGTTCAAGTTTCTGGTTGCGAGATGAAACAGGGAAATCTGGCGCACTCGACAGGAGTCGAACCTGTGACCTCTGCCTTCGGAGCTATTAAAGCTACTCCATCCTAATTGCACGATAGAACACGCTACACTACGCTATCCATCAGAAATATATGGATATTTTTGAAAATGTGGGCGACGTCTCTATCGAAAACACGATCCGATTTCCGTCCTGCTGCTTACGTGGTGCTTACGCGAGATCGGGGTCCAGATGGAGGAATGTCATGGTGAAACTCACCAAAAGGACCGTCGATGCCACGGAAATACAAGCCAAGGATTATGTCGTCTGGGACGACGTATTGCCAGGCTTTGGCCTCCGCGTCTTTGCCTCTGGCAAGCGAAGCTACGTGATCCAGTACCGATCCGCCGGCAGGTCACGGCGGTACACGGTCGGTCTACACGGAGTTTGGACGCCCGAGACAGCCAGGCAGGAAGCTAAGATCCAGCTCGGGCGTGTCGCTCAGGGTGACAATCCTGCCGAAGAACGCCAGATCGATCACAAGGCTATCACCGTGAAGGAGCTTTGCGCACGCTATCTCGATGACCTGAGGGTCGGCCTCATCCTTGGAAAGGGCGGGCGATCGAAGAAGCCGTCCACTGTCGGAACCGATACAGGCAGGATCGAGCGCCACATCATCCCGCTTGTTGGTACACGGCGCGTCAAGGATTTGACCAAGGCCGACATCAACAAGGTCTTGAAGGACATCATGGCTGGCAAGACGCGCGTCTCGGTCAAGACGAAAAAATTGCGCGGCAGGGCGATCGTGCGCGGCGGTGGCGGAACGGCGACGCGGACAGTTGGCCTTCTGGGCGGCATTCTCACCTATGCTGTCGAGGCCGGGATCATCGAGCGCAACCCCGCTCACGGTCTGCGTAAGCCCAAATACAGTGTGCGAACGCGCCGCCTCAGTGAAGCCGAGTATCGCACTCTCGGCGGGATGCTGCTCGAGGCTGCCGCGAATGAAAAATACGCCGTGACCATCGAAATCATACGGCAGATCGCGTTTACCGGCTGTCGCCGGAGCGAGATTATCAGGCTGATGTGGAGTGAGGTGGATATCGAGTCCAGTTGCCTGCGTCTCGTCGATAGCAAGGAAGGCGACTCCATTCGGCCAGTGGGATTGCCCGTAGTCGAATTTATGGAATCGCGCAGGAAAGAGAGGACGGGAAGCTACGTCTTCCCCGGCTTCGGCGAAGACAACGCCTTTGGCAGTTTCCCGAAACATTGGGATCAGATTTTCAAAAATTCACCGCTTTCAGATGTGACCCCCCATGTTTTGCGCCACAGCTTTGCCAGCATCGCCAACGATCTCGGGTTTACCGAGATTACGATCGCGGCGCTGGTCGGACATTCCAAGGGTACGATGACGAGCAAATACATTCATACGCTCGACACGACCCTGATCATGGCCGCAGATACTATCTCCGGCTACATCCAAGGGCTGCTTGACGGGGTCGAGTTCAAGCAGACGGCCTACGCGCTCGACCGGGACTCTCGGAAGGGCGCGTTGGCGCTGTTCCTTGCACAGGCGGTTGACGGACCCAGCCAGAAAAGCGTGGATCGCGCCACTGCTTGACCCTTGCAACTGGGTGATAAGAAAGGGCGTGGGTAAATCATGGTATTCGCTGCACATTTGCTTGTTTCGTTAGGTCTGCGCTGCATCCAGCCATATTGACCCCGCCAACAGGGGAATCGGGTGAAGGAAATCACGCGGCGATGAGGCTGGCGAGATATTCGTCGTCCCACCCAGCGGTTTTGCGCCGGAGGCGGATGGAATCCCTTCCCGGAAGCTTGCGGGTGAGATTG
>Ga0163144_10024207_pt1 | contig 11922 bp, 7 predicted proteins | sample OliLak19BULKMAT1_FD_123175 | JGI IMG/M metagenome (GOLD analysis project Ga0163144, IMG submission 123175) | Freshwater microbial mat bacterial communities from Lake Vanda, McMurdo Dry Valleys, Antarctica - Oligotrophic Lake LV.19.BULKMAT1 | ecosystem: Environmental > Aquatic > Freshwater > Lake...
CGGTGTCCGGCAGTTAAAAAATTGCCCCCAAATTCAGTTCTCGCGTAGTTGGTCCTCCATCACCCGAGTTGCCGGATTCTTGCTTCCTTGAACCTGGATTGCCAAAAAGTCTCTCGTTCCCGCGCAGGATTTCCCTCCGATTGTCTTTCTCGCCAAAACCCCGGCATTTGTTCCCGTAGCCATTCCGAAGGGTTGATCGCCATCCGCACCACAACCAAGCCCACACGAATCTTTACAAAACTCATTTGATCGGTGCCGGAGGGGGCACCGTTCCGATGCCAATAATGCCATACATTCCAAGCCGCGGGGCGCACAGTCTTCGTTTCAGCGTGAACAGAGTGCCAACAACGTCCACGACGCCATCTCCGTTGCCCGATAGCCGCTCGCCGCATGACGAGGCGGCTACGCCATGCCCGCCTGCGGATGTCCTCACGGATGATCCCACTGGTAGCCTGGGGGGTGGTCTAGGGAGTGGTCCTGCGCGTGATCCGGGGGATGGTGATCGGGATGACACGACCTCGCCGCCCACGGTGCGTGAGTCAGGCGTTTCAAATCAGACGCGGAGACCGGGCGGAACCCCGGAGCCACTGGCGAGTGAGTGCAACGCCACGACGTGGCCCCAGCACGGCGCTCCCGTGGCGGAAGCGCCCGGCTCCAACCCACCGATCGTTCTGGGCGATTACCGCCTCGAACGCGAAATCGGCGTGGGGGGCATGGGACGGGTTTTTCAGGCAGTGGATGTCAAACTCGACCGCAAGGTGGCGGTCAAGGTGATTCGCGCGGGGCTGGTTTCGAAGGCCACGGCAAAGCGGTTCATCGATGAGTCGCGGACGCTCGCCAAGTTCGCGCATCCGGGAATCGCACAGATTTTCGCCGCGAGCCATTACCAAGAGCCGGGCGCCGCGGAGCCAATCCCGTATTTCGTGATGGAGCATGTCGCGGGGGCGGTTTCGATCACGCACTACGCGAAGGTCCGGCGGCTGGATGCCGATGACCGCATCCGGCTGTTCATGCGCGTGTGTGAAGCGATGGAGCACGCCCACCGCTGCCGGGTGATTCACCGCGATCTAAAGCCCAGCAACATTATCATCAGCGAGGACGCGACCGAGCCGGGCGAGTTTCACCTGCCCCAGCCCAAGGTCATCGATTTTGGAATTGCCCGTCCCCTTGACCACCAGGTGGGGATGAATCCCCCCGTGGCGATGGTGGGCACGCTGGAGTACATGAGCCCCGAGCAGTGCGACGGCCGGCCGCTGGATGTGCGCACGGATGTCTATGCACTGGGAGTGGTGCTGTATCAACTGCTTGCGGGTTCATTGCCGTACCCGGTTCTCAGTTGCGGCACGACGCAGGAAGCGGTGAACATCATCGCGAAGGAAGCGCCCAAGCCGCTGGGCGACAGCAACCCCAGGCTCAAGGGCGACCTCGACGCGATTGTGCAAAAAGCCCTCTCAAAAGAGCCATCCAACCGATACCAGTCGGTTTCGCGCCTGCGGGCGGACCTTGACCGCTACCTCTGCGGCGAGGCCGTCGAGGCGCGATGGAACAGCCTCGCGTATGTGGCGACGCGCAAGGTGCGGTCGTGGGTGGGGATGCACCCGCGAACGTCGTTGAGCACGTTGCTTCTGGTGTCGCTGTTGTTCGTGCTCCTGCCAGTGGGAATGATCCTGCTTTTCAGGTTGGAGAACCTTTCGCAGTTTTACGGGTGGGTGCAGACATCCCTGTTGGGAACGCCGACGCTGGGCGACAAGCCGGAAAACACGGTGCTGATCGGGCTGACCGATGAGACGGACGTGGAAGAGCTGCAAGCGGCGGCCGACCTGGCCGAGCCGCTCGACGCGACGTTCAAGTATCGTCATGTCTATGCGCGGCTGCTTGATAAACTCCAATCAACCCGGCCCAGGTCGGTGGTGTTCGACATTCGATTGCGGAACCCCTCGGACAGCGTTTCAGAGGCCCAACGCGAGCAGCGCGACACGGCGAACCATGTGCTGGCAGACGCGGCCCTGCGGTTCACGCAGCGCACACTCTTGCCGGTGATCGCCGTTGCGCCCTACGACCGCAACCCCGGGCCGGCGGATGACGGGCAGCCGACATTGGAGGTCAGCGACGCCATGCTCACGGGCGGAGATATGCTCGCCAAGCACGCCTTCGGCAACCTTTACTCTCCTTATGTATATGTCAAGCGACCGGGGGAGCGGGCGCTTCCGGGCATCGTCCTGCTGGCGCTCGCGCCGGTTGCCCCACCCAAGGGGCACGTTGAGTTCTACCCGGTCGCCCTGGCTGACCCACCCGCCGCCTCGGCCATCGGGCGCGGCCTTCAATCGATCACAAGCGCTTTGAGCGACACCCGAGGCGCCGAGGGTGTCGAAGCACTCGCCACGAGCGGCAGTACCGTGGCGGGGTTTGGACCACAACCGATGGGTTCGAGTATCACCATCATGCTCTCCGAAGCGTGTACGATCGGCGACGGAACGAACTTCATTCCGGCCAATCCCGAAGCGGGGATCTACTTTGGCGACCGCGTGGGTCTGTTTTATTCCGAGGTTCCCTCTCAGGCTTACTTTGAGAAGGGCACCATCGAAATCACGGATTGCTTCCGAATGAGCGCGGAGGAACTTGCCCGCCGCGTCGATGGCAAAGTGATCGTGTTCGCAAACTTGCGCAAGGATTCCGGGGACGCCAAGTGGGTAGGATGGGTGGGCGACCTGGATTCCGACGACCCTGACGCGCAACCGGGAGGATGGGTGGGGACACGCTTTGCAACCCGCGCCGAAGGGGCTCAAATTCACGTCGCCGCGATCGAGTCCATCTGCCGCGGCGTCCATATCAGGCCGCTCGCCTCGGGCGGCGTGATCGCGGCAACGCTCGCCGCAGCGCTTTTCGGCAGTATCCTCACTTGGCGGCTGTTCAAGCGACCGTGGCTTGTCGGGCTTATCGCCGCCGTTGGCGGGGTGGGAATGATCGCTTTCAGTCTGATGCTGTTCAAGTATGCCCAGTTGATGTTCAACCCGTTTGTTCCGGCCCTCGGCATGCTCAGCAGCGCCCTGTTCTGTTGGCTGATCCTTCGCGTGAGCAGGGTCGCCCGCCCAGCGCGAACGGCCTCACAGCGGATGACCCCCCCAATGCAGGCGGCATCGGACGGGGCCGCTGCCTAACCTTGGTCTTCTACCCATGAGAAACGAACGCATGTCTTTACAACAAACCTCCTTCCTTACGGTTATCGCTTTGTCCGGCCTTCTCATCGGGTGCGTTCGCAGTGGAAGCCCTTATGACCGCCCCCCCATCCGAAACGATGGTCAACACTCAGCCTTTATGATTACACAAACCATTCTCGTTCCCGGAGTGCCCCATACAACCACGCAGAACGAGCTTTTGCGGCTCGCCGACACCAATGGGCGCGACTTCGTCGCCCTGCTCGGGCCGTTCCCCTTCAACGGGCGACCCGCGGAGGTTGTCGCCTATAACACGGAGGCCGAGGTCGAAGTGGTCAACGGGTTTGTCGCGGCGATCGGCAAGCAGCCCGCCGTGATGGTGCGCACCGGCAGAGGATCGTCGGATGGCACGCACTATCTGGTGTGGGCGGACAAGGATTCGGACTTGTTTTTCGTGGAGTCCGCGGACGATAAGCACCCGGTCAGGATCAAAACTAAACGCGGCCCCGCGGTTGATCTCACGACAGGTCAGTTTGCCGAGGTGTTCCTCGATGGGCGCGTGGTGAGGGGCGAGTATTTTGTGCCGGGAACCAAGGGCTCCCCGGTGACGCACCAAGATGAGCGGGTGAAGACGTTCGTCAACTATGTGCGGTCGCGCTCCGTCGCCGCGGGGCTTTTTTCCCAGCATCTTTTTGACCTGGGCGCTTTCGCCGATGGCATTCCGCACAACACTCCCACCGCGAAATAACTCGCCCCTAGCCTCACTTTGCTTTCCGCGCGAGAAACGACGCATCGGTAAGCGTGAGCAGGAATGCTTCGAGCGCGAGGCGGTCTTCCGGCGGCAGTCGCACACCCCCATCGGGGTGCTTCGCCAGGTTCGGATCAAGCGTGGCGGAGGGCTTGACACCGCCGGCATAGTGCGCGATCACATCGGCCAGCGTCGCGAACCGGCCATCGTGCATGTACGGAGCCGTCGCGGCGATGTTGCGCAGTGAAGGCACCTTGAACTTGTCGGAATCGCTCGCTTTTCCCGTGACTTCGCCACGGCCCAGGTCCGTTTCCAGCGCCGGGAACAACGCCGCCAGGCCGTTGTTCTTGAACTCATTGTCGGTGAAGAGATTTCCGCCGTGACAATGGAAGCAGTCGGCGCCGAGTTTGCCGCGGGCGGGGTCAAACTCGGTTATGAAGAGTTCAAGGCCGCGGGTCTCCTGGGGGGTCAAGGCTTCCTGGCGGCGCAGCGCCCGATCAAACTTTGAATCCGCGGAGATCAGGGTGAGCAGAAACTGCTCGAGGGCAAGGCCAAGGCGCGGCGCTGAGACCCCCGGCGAGCCAAACGCCCGCTCGAACAGGCCCGGATACGCCGCGTCGGCTTCCAGTTTGGCCACCGCCTTTTCGAGCGACAGGTGCATTTCCCGCTCGTCCTGAATCGGCGCGATCGCCTGATCCCGGATTCGGGTTCGCTTTCCATCCCACGTCATCGACCGCGCCCATGCGAGGTTGAAAAGCGGCATTGCATTGCGTTTGCCTTCCAGCCCATCGACGCCCGTGCTTCGGCGCTTGCCACCATCGGCGAAGGCCGATGCGCTCTGATGACACGAGGCGCAACTCTGGGTTCCATCGGCCGAAAGAATCCGATCGAAGAAGAGTTGTTCGCCCAGGGCCACGCCCTCCCGCGTCAGCGGGTTGTCGCCGGGAAGCATTACCTGTGGAAAGTGCGAGGGGATGTTCAGTTCAAATGGTGCTGTCCCCCGCGGCGGCGCCGTGACCGCCGCCGTGCTGATCGAGAGTGGCGCATCGAACGCCGCGACGCTCGTCAATGCGAACGCACCGGCCACGTTCGCCGCCAGCCGCGGCGCGAGAAGGTCGCCTTCGCCCGAGTGCGTTGAATCGCTCCCATCCTCGTGCCTGATCGCAATCGTTTCCCCGCCCCCCGCACCGCTTCCCCCGAAGACCCGTGCAACATCAAACACGACTGTCAGCAGCCGGTCGCCGGTAGTATCCATCTCTCGCTTGAGCGAAACGTGCATCAGGCGAGCATCGTTTCCGATGTGATACGAATACCCGCCCAGCGCATCGCCCGGCAGTTGATACCGCCCCTCGATCGCCATGAACACGTACCCGCCCTGCCACCCCCAATGCAGCCCATTTACAAGCGGATTGAGCGCATGATCGGGCGCATAGACAGCCGGATCGCTGTGATTCACTTCCGGGCTTAGGCCGATATCAAACTCAAGGCCCGTGTAGTTTCCCGCCGGCACGCCCGTGACCTCAAACGAGTCCCGATCCGCGCTGGCGTTGATGAATACCGCCTTGTCAACGCCGCCAACCTTCGCGCCATCCGCACCGATGAGCCGCACCCCGCTCACGAGATACGCCAGCCGTGAGACCGACACCGTCTGTCCCCCCACGCCCCCCACGCCCCCCACGTCCCCCCCCGTCCGCAGACTCACATCATCCAGGCGCAGTTGCTCATTCCCGAACACGTGATGCACCTTCACCCACACCTTCACGGTCTTGGGGTCGTCGTTTCGCGCCACTCCCGCTGCGCACACCAACGCCCCGCCCAAAACCGCGGCGAACAATAAGCCCATTTTCCTTTCCACACCAATCATCAGTCACCTCGCTGCCAATATCGTACGTCGCTCGTCGATCCCCCTCACCCGTGGCCGCAATCTCAAAAAAACCAACGCCGCGCCGGAAACACTCCGCCGCGGCGTCGGGGGTGACGCGAAACTTGTTTTAACCGTTCATCAACTTCAAACGCTTTGGCTATTCGCCATTTGCCTCAGCACCCTCCCGCCGTCCAAACCCGGAAAAATTCTTCCACATCCGAGCCATCGATCCCGCCATCATCGTTCACATCCGCCCGGTTCAGCCCCTCGCTCCAGTCATCGAAGAAAGGCTCGATGTCGCCGCCATCAATGCCCCCATCTCCGTTGTAGTCCGCCGCGCAGGGCAGATACCGATTGGCTCCCGGCGGCACCGTCACCGTGCGGCTCGTGTTGTCGGCGGCGACCACGCCGTAGTACGAAAGCGCGAGGATGTAGGGGAACTGGCTGTTTCCCGCGGCATCAATGGTCACGAAATACGCGAATGTGCCGGTGGGATAATCCGGCGTCACGCACACGCGCCCGTTGTACACGTCCAGCGTCCCCATCCCCGCGACAAACTCGTAATCCTGGAGGTAGTATCCAAGCGGGTACTGGGTGCTCACGGCGGGGCCATAGTTCGCTGCGGCGAGCACCGTTCCGTTGGGCAGCGTCGTGCGGGTGGTGATGCTGCGCTTGCGGTAGCCGCTGGTCATGCGGGTGATCGCGCCCGTCCCGTTTGCGTTGGCGTAGCCATAGGGCCCGTAGATCGGGAAGCCATCGAAGGCGTAACCCAGGATCGGCGAGTGGTGCGAGCCATCATCGCCCATTTCGCTTCGCAGCGTCCGCGGCTGCCCGTGATAGTGGTACGCATTCATCGGGCTGGGGTGCCCGAGCGCGGAATCAAAGCTCGCGCCCTCGACCACCACCGCGTCCTGATGCCATACGTTGCGATTCTGGTACGAACGCGCATCGGTCGCGTTGAAAATCTGGGTGCCATCGACCATCAGCCCGATGGCCCCCAGCCCGGTCGCGGTCTTGGTCCCTGTCTGAACCTGCGGCGCTCGCGGGAACCGCGCGAGGGTGTTCTGATTCGTCGCCGTGTTCGGGTTTGAAGGCCAAGGTCCGATGTTGTAATCAGGGATGCCGGTGGCGTTGATGTAACTGTTTGCATCCGTGTATCGTACCTGCTGCACATTGGCGATGATCAGGCTCAGCGGACCATTCAATGTGGGCGAAGTGCTGCGCCCGTGTTGCCCGGTCAAGTTCTGCTCCCACGCCGCGAGCACCGGGTCCACCTGGCCCATGGCAGCACCCCCGCCGCACACGATTCCCAGCACCGCTGCACAAAGCCCGCTTTTGAATTCACCCTTCATGGCTGCCTCCACAATCGAAGTTCGGGAAGAAAATCGCAGGTCGGACGCTCCGCCGCAATGCCGTCCCATATGAGAGATAACGCTCCTCTTGTAAAGAACCCGTGTGTTTTGCCCCCGACTGTGTAAATGTCGTGTAAACTCCATTGCTTCTCCGGCCCCCAGGGGCCACTATCGGTGGGAGCGACGCCTTTTCGTCCCGTTCGTGCTTTTTCCCAGTTGCTGTTTTCCATTTGCTATTTGCCGTTTCGCCTTCCCGCCATGTCCAACCCCACCCGCATCCTCCTCATCGATGACGACCGAAAGTTCGCCAAGCTGATGACCGACTACCTCGCCCCGTTCGGCTACGAAGTCTCCGCTGAGCATACCGGCACGGCGGGCGTTGCGAGAGCAGTGGGGGGGGGGACGGTAAAGGAAGGGGGCGAGCAATGGGCCGCCATCATCCTCGACCTCATGCTCCCCGAAATCGATGGATTTGAAGTGCTCCGCCGCGTGCGACAACGGTCGCAGGTGCCCGTCCTCATGCTGACCGCCCGCGGCGATGAGACCGACCGCATCGTCGGGCTTGAGATCGGGGCGGATGACTACGTTCCTAAAACGTCCTCGCCCAGGGAACTGCTCGCGCGGCTGCGAGCAGTGTTGCGACGAACGGCCCAGCAACCCGCCGCTTACCCCGCGCGGCCCCCGGAAGATGCCGCGGGCGGCGCGAAGAGCATCGAAGACTTTGTTATCGGCGAACTTCATATCAACATCCCCGCTCGCTCGGCGGTTCTTGGCACGACCGCACTCGTCCTTACGCCGGTCGAGTTCGATCTTCTCGTTTGCCTCGCCCGCGTGCGGGGCCGCGTCAAATCCCGCAATGAGCTTCTCGATGAAATCCGCGGCCGCGATTACGAAGTCTTCGACCGTTCCATCGATGTCCACATTTCTTCCCTGCGCCGAAAACTCGGCGATGATCCAAAGGTGCCCCGGTACATCCGCACGTTCCGCACCGTCGGGTACGCGCTGCGGGCGCCGGAGGATGAAACGCCGGCGGGGTGAGCCAAATGGCAAATAGCAAAGTCAATGTAACTTCAGTTCCAATATCCCCCTCCCATCCCCTCCCATTCACCTCCCATTCACCTCCCATTCACCTCCCATCCCAACTCCCTCTACCAACTCCTCCCCCGCCACGAACGCCGCAGTCCCTCCTGCACCGCGCTTTGGGGTTCCCCTCTACATTCAGATCGTCCTGTATCTCCTCCTCAACTTCGCGCTCCTCGCGTTCGTCGCGGCGCTGCTCCTGTACGTGGGTCTTGGTCCCAACCGCGCCTCGCCGTTGCTCAATCCGCTTATTGATCGCGCTGCCTCCATCGCCGCGTCGGTCTCCGATGACCTTGCCGATTCACCGCCCGATTCGTGGACCGACATCCTTTCCGCCGCGAGCCTTCAGCATGGTGTTGACTTCACGCTCTTTTACAACACCGGAGAGCAGGTTGCAGGCACGCCCATCACACTGCCCCCGCAAATCTTGACGCTTGTGAAGCGCGACGGGGCCGGCCCGGATGGCGGCGCGAGGGGCGCACCCAACGATCCGCGCCGTCCCGACCGCCGCGGGCCTAACGATCCACCCAACTTCCGCGGCGAGAATGACAATCCCGACTTCCGCAACGATCAGGAGTTTCGCCTGCCCGGATCCCCGGACCAAGGTGACACCCGCCCGCGCTCTCCCTCCGAGCGCCGCCCCCCGCCCCGCGGCCGTGTCTTTTTTCTCAGCGATGGCGAGCCGCCGCGGCTCTTTCTCGGAATGCGCACGCCGATCAGCCGCGAACTGGGCCGCCAGCCCCGCCCCGGCACGATGATCGTTTCCGCCCCTTCCCTGCTCACAATGGGCCTGTTCATGGGCGCGCAGTGGTACCTGTTGGCAGCGCTGGGCCTCATGCTCGCTTCGGCACTTTTCTGGTGGCCATTTGTCGCGGGCCTTACCCGCACCATCTCGCGGCTCACAAAGGTGACCGAGCACATCTCCCGCGGCGACTTTTCCGCACGCGCGCCCGCCGCGAGCAATGACGAGTTGGGCCGCCTGGGCCACGCCGTCAATCGAATGTCCGAGCGACTTGAACAGTTTGTTCAAGGGCAGAAGCGTTTCGTCGGCGATGTCGCCCACGAACTTTGCTCTCCCCTTTCTCGGCTTCAGTTCGCGCTGGGAATCCTCGAAGAGCAGGTTCACGCCGCGTCTACCGCGGCCGCCACGGCCCCCGAGTCTCCCGACTCGCTCGCCGACATCCGCGATGAGGTCCAGCAACTCTCCGACCTCGTTCAGGAACTCTTGATGTTCTCCAAGGCGGCGGTTCGCGGTCCCGGAAACCTCCCGCTCTCCCCGGTTCCCATCGCCGACCTCATTCATCGTGTCATCGCGCGCGAGCACGCCGACTCCGCCGTCACTGTCAACGTTCCCGACGATATGCACGCGCTCGCGGAGCCGGGCCTCCTCGCCCGCGCTATGGCGAACCTCATCCGCAACAGTTGCCGCTACGCCGCCCACGCGGGGCCGATCACGATTTCCGCCGCGAAAGCTGGCACGAACGCCATTCTGATCACGATCTCCGACCGCGGCCCCGGCGTGCCCGTCGAAGCACTCTCAAATCTCGGCGACCCTTTCTTTCGTGCTGAACTTTCCCGTTCAAGAGAAACCGGCGGCACGGGGCTTGGGCTTGCCATCGTGAAGACCTGCATCGAGGCTTGCCGCGGCACGGTGCGATTCCGAAACCTGGAGCCCACGGGATTTGAGGCGCAGATCGAACTGGGAAGGGCCGGGTAGTTTGCATGGAATGCCCTCCACGGTTTCTCGCGTTGCCCCCGCCTCGCAGCCCGCCGATCCGCAACTGGTTACTTGTTGTCCAAAGGCGCAACTGCGCCCTCGGCGACGGGCTTTGAAGCGTTGATGCCAAGCTTGGCAACCTCGGTAGTTCCCTGACGCGCATAGTCGATGGACTCGCCGAGAATGCGCAGCGCTTCGCCCGGGGCGTGAAAGCCCATGGAGTTTTCGGCGTTAATGAAGTCGGCCCGCCACTGGGCCTTGCGCTGCAGCGCGCGGGCCGATTTCAGTTGGCCTTCGGATGCGCCGCCGGCGTGGGCCTCCTGGATGGCTCGGATGAGTTCGACCACCGCTACTTCCGCCCGATTCAACTGTGCGCGGTTGCGGCTCTGAATTTGATCCACGCGCGACTGAATCTCGGTTTCGGTGTAGTTGTGGCACGTCTGGCACGAGAGATTCACGTGCGCCATTGGGGTCTGCACCTGATGATCGCTGAACTTCATCGCCCCTTCGCGTTTGTAGGGCATGTGGCAGTCGGCGCACGAAACGCCGCTGCGGGCGTGAATGCCCTGGCTCCACAACTCAAACTCGGGGTGCTGGGCCTTGATCACCTTCGCGCCCGAATCCTTGTGCGTCCAGTCGGACCAGCCGACCTCGTCGTAGTAGGCTTCGATGCTTTCGTTCTTCAGGCCGTTGTGCCATGGGAAGGTCAGTCGCTTCTCATCGCCCTTGAAGTAGTATTCGACGTGGCACTGAGCGCAGGCCATCGACCGCATCTCCTGGCGGCTGGCGAGGTCGTTGGCGTTGTAGTCGGCCTTGCGGGGCCCCTTGCGCCACTGCTCAATGCTCGGAAAGTGCGGCATCGGGTCCGTTGATTTCGCAAGTTTCGCGATCCCTTCAATGAAAGCGGGGCGCGTGATCCGCAGGCCCATCGTTTTGGGATCATGGCAGTCCAGGCACGAGACGGGATGCTTCACCATTGCCGTGGCGTCTGCGTATGTCAAGTGGTTGACCTCTTCCCAACCCTTGAACAACTGCGCCTGCCCGGCCTCGCTAGCAAGCGCATCGCTGAGGGCTCCCGGAGCGCCCAGTTTCAGGCCCGCCTCCCGGTAGGCCACAACATTGGAGGCGTGACAACTCAGGCACGCGCCCGGCTGGGGCCGCTGCTTGACGCGCTCCGTGTCGCGCTGGTCGTGCAGCATGAAGGCGTGGCCGCGGCGTTCGCGGTAGTCGATCGCGAAGGCGTACCCGTTGAAGATGGTCCTGAGATTGGGATCGCTCACAAGCTTCGAGTCGGCCTTTTTCGCGTGCGGGTCTTCGCCGACGGCTTCCTCCCCCTCGGGGGGCCTTCCCTCGCTCCATTTGAAGCGAGCGGGGGTGTTGTTGGCCGTGCGGATATACCCATCGTACTGGCGTGGGAAGTTCTTGCCCCACTCGGCAGGATCGACCGTCGCCTCGGTGATTTCGACGATGCGCAGCACCGTGCTTTGCGACTCCATCTTGCGCTGCGCGATATTGGCGTAGAGCATCATCGCCGCGACGGTGCCCCCGCCGCAGACCATCGCCGCGAGCCAGAATACCACGGCTTTGAACGCCCCGCCGCGATGCCGCGGGGCGGGAGATGATGTGGAGGTTGGAGTGGTTGGTTCGTCGGTCATTGAGAACTCCGTTTCTAGCGCGTCGCTCCATGCGCGACACTGGCGTGACAATGAATGCAGTCAACCCCGCCCGATACCGCTACTTCGATCCCCAGCTTCGCGCCCGCGCGGGCGGCGTTGTCCCCCAACGCCCCCAGCCGGATTTCGTGCGTCATCGCCTCGTGGCACCGCACGCAGTTCGCGATCACCGCGTCGCGGCTGCCCCGCGTGATCTGGATAGGCTCGTGAAAATCCTGGAACGTGAAGCCCTTTGAGTGCCGGTAGCCGTGTTCGGCCTTGACCATGTACTTGGCAACCACCGAATCATGCGGCACATGGCAATCGTTGCAAACAGCCCTTGCGTGGTGGGAG
>Ga0163144_10024209_pt1 | contig 11922 bp, 8 predicted proteins | sample OliLak19BULKMAT1_FD_123175 | JGI IMG/M metagenome (GOLD analysis project Ga0163144, IMG submission 123175) | Freshwater microbial mat bacterial communities from Lake Vanda, McMurdo Dry Valleys, Antarctica - Oligotrophic Lake LV.19.BULKMAT1 | ecosystem: Environmental > Aquatic > Freshwater > Lake...
GAAAAGGTCGCCGTCGACGACGTCTACGCGGATCTTGGATCCGGCAGAGATTTCTTGGATTTAACTGGCGTGAAGACGAAGGCGGGTGTAAGGGTGTATGGAGGTTCAGAGTGGGACACCGTGCGTCGCCCTGCTTTTGCGCCGATTGGCGAGAACGTGATTTATGGCACCCCCGAAGAGGTAGAAGAGATTATCAATCGTGTACCCCAATTCGTCTGGAATTCTAAGCGGTAGGAATAGCTAAAAGGGTCAGGGCTAGGATTGAGTGTTCGGGGATTTAAGCTGCGGTTTTTCTCCGTGGGCGTTCTGTGTCGGCAGTGAATTGGCGTGACATTGGCGGACGTTGGCATTGCGATCGGCGTCGCTGGCACAGCAAGAATTTTGCTTCGTTAGTTGACGCTGTCCAGCTAGGCTTTGTTTAGCTTTCTCCAGGAACGACTGACGATTTTGTTGAGAGCACTTCACCCATACGAAGCCACGTACGAACAACTCTCCGGGGTCAGCGCTAGTGCCGTGCTTCCCTTGCGCAGGCTTATCTTCGATTGGAACGAGTTCGTCGCCGCCGGGAATATTCTTTGCAACCGTGAATCTGACGTATAGCAGCAAGCCGCGCGAAAACGTTTCTGCGGCGCTTGTTCTGTGTAAAACGCTAGATATAGCCAAGATGGCACCGAGAGCCCCGCCAATAATTGCGAGTCCAATGCCCTGCTCAAAACGCCCTGTAATAATCAGTGCCACGCCGAGTAAGGACCCAAGGACGCACGCAAACGTTAAGCGAAGTATGAACGTCAAGGTTTTCATCGTTTGGGGGTACAACACCAATCAACAACTACCTACCGTAGATCGATATCCGTTAAACTGAGGAGGTAGAGCAGTGTTAGGTTGAGCGGGTTAACCCCACTCAAGCCGAGCTCACTTAGTCCTCTCCTGGCAAGGTGTCGTGCGGGTTGTAGGTTTCGTAGTTCATGACGTTGTCAATCTGCATGTCGTCATCGCTCGTCCATGTACTTGCCAGTCCCGCTGGTGGTTCGGGACGCGCGACGATTACGGTCACATTGTCATCGCCACCCGCGTCGTTGGCAATCTTGATGAACGCCTCACAGGCAATGCTCGTTGTCGGACTGTCTCGCAAGACTTCGATGATCTTTTTATCGTTGATATGTCGATGCAGGCCATCGCTGCATATAAGGATCTCATCACCTTCTTGGAGCGTCGCACTGCGAACCTCCGCGACCAAATCCGCTTCGCTTCTTCCGCCTAGCACGTTCCAAAGCACATTACTCCAGCGACTGCGTGCTTCGTCCTCTGCCTTCATGCCGCCGGATTCGATCATGCGCCGGGCTAGCGTATGGTCGGTCGTCAACCGCTGCACCACTTGGTTCCGGATCAAGTAGCAACGACTGTCGCCCGCGTGTAGCACATACAACTTCGGCCAAACCAGATACGCCATCGTCAGCGTCGTGCCCATCCCGGCCATGCTGGCTGTCCGGCGACCTTCTTCCTGGATTCGATCATGAGTTTCTCTCAGCATCGATTTCAAGCTTTCGACGAATTCGTACTCTGCGAACTCATTGAGCGCAAAGAACCAACGAACGCGGTTCAGAAGTTGATCGGTCAGGAACTGGATCGCCATGGAACTGGCTTTCTCACCGGCTGCATGTCCACCCATACCATCGGCGACCACCATCAACTGGCCTTCACTGTTGCCAAGGAACGAGCGAGTGTCATCAATCGGTAAGCTGGAAGATCCGACCAGCATCGACTTGCGAAGCTGCGCGACGAGAAACTGGTCTTGGTTATTTTCACGTATTCGCCCGACATTCGTCGCACCACTGCACATATCGTTATCGGTCATTTAAACTCACTTGTGAGCGTGTTGGTCTAAGCACAGCGGCGATCGTTGTTCCGTGAAATCAATATCGGCGACTTGGCAAGACGTTTCTACCGATTTCCGCCGATAAGGATGAGCGTAACGCTACCGCAAGTCAAATGGTATCACCCCCACGCATTAATTGCCAAAACCAAAAGCCTTTTTGGCCGCAACATTGAAACCAATCATTTACGTCGGCGAACCGATTCTCAAAGGACGGCCCGGCCCCCTCGAAGGAGACCATCGAATCACCGAATCAAATCCGCCGAGGCAAAACGAACGACTCATTCTGGTGATTTTGGCTGCGGTCCAATTTACGACGATCGTTGACTTCATGATCGTGATGCCGTTGGGGCCGCAGTTGATGCGAACGCTGCAGATTGGACCGACAGAATTCGGTCTGATCGTCTCGTCTTACACCTTTGCGGCAGGCGTTGCAGGGTTGGCTGCGTCGTCGATCGTCGATCGCTTCGCGCGACGTACCACGTTCATGTTTTTCTATGCAGGATTTCTACTCGGCACGCTGTTTTGTGCCCTCGCCCCAAATTATCTCGCCTTGATCCTGGCGAGAGTCATCACGGGAGCATTCGGAGGAATCCTGGGGGGAATGGCGATGGCGATCATCGGCGACGTGTTTCCAGAACATCGCCGTGGCCGCGCAACAGGTTCTCTGATGACAGGCTTTGCGCTCGCTTCCGTTGCGGGCGTCCCATTTGGTCTGGTCGTCGGAACCAATTTCGGTTGGCATATGCCGTTCATCGCGCTGGCAATCGCCGGACTTCCGATACTGCTGTTGATCCCGTTTGCATTGCCACGTCTGGACTCGCATGTTGGCAAGCAGCACATGCAACCGATTCGATCACTGGTTGAAACATTTTCCAACACGAATCACCTGAACGCGTTCGCGCTAATCGTGACGCTGATGATTGGCAGCTTTACCGTTTTTCCCTACGTCAGCCCCTACCTTGTACACAACGTCGGAATGAGCGAGCAGCAGCTTCCGCTGGTTTATGTTGCGGGGGGATTGTTGACGCTGTTTGCCGCACCACTAATCGGCAGGATGGCAGATCGGTATGGCAAGTTAATTATCTATCGATTGATCGCTCCGGTGTCTGCAACGCTCTTGGTTGTGATCACGCACTTGCCAGCGGTCCACGTTTCGGTCGCCATCGCGGTGTTCGGTGCGTTGATGGTTTCCAACGTTGGCCGCATGGTCGCCGCCATGGCGATGGTGACCAGTTGCGTAGAACCGAGCCGCCGGGGAGCCTTTTTAAGCGCGAACTCATCGGTCCAACACGTTGCCAGTGGCTTAGGCGCTTACGTTGGCGGCTTGATCGTCACGCAAGCCGCCGATGGAAGGCTCGAGCACTTTGGTACCGTCGGCTGGATCGCGGCGGCCTCCACGGTGACCAGCCTTTGGCTGGCTGGCCGCGTGCGAATTCTTGCCCAGCCGGCCGTGTCCGCCGCTGAAATCAGCTTGGCAGCCGCCGCTGAAGCATCCGCCGACGCTGGCGAACCTCTGATCGCCGTCGGGCTAAGAGACCAGCGCCAGTAGTGCTTTACCTTATCAATTGTTGCATTTCGCGGCCTTAACCGTGGTTTTCACGATCAGTTCGCCGGCATTCGTGACGCGCTTTGAAATCCCGCATTTCAACAAGACTCAGTTGTCTGGTAAGGTAACGCCTGTCCACTGCGACTGACGCAGCGGCAGGACGGTACGGAGTGGTTGAGGGAGTGGTTTCTAAGTGGCACGTGAAGCGATTTATCAGTCGTCAGACCCGGAGCCGGAAAAGTCCGGGCTGAACGAAAAGGCTGCGGATGGGAGCGATGCGGCAGCCAGTCCCGTGGTGGAACAGGACGTTCGTCTGCGACCCCGCCGAATGTCTGAAATGGTCGGCCAGCGCGATGTGATCGAACGATTGCAAATCGCGATCGATGCCGCGCGTCAACGCAACGAGCCACTGGGCCATATCTTGTTCGACGGACCACCTGGGCTCGGTAAGACGACATTCGCGACCGTGATCCCCGAAGAGATGGGGACCACGGTCCAGTTCGCCAATGGTGCCGGTTTGCGAGCTCCCAAGGACTTGATTCCTTATTTGACAAATCTTGAACAAGGGTCCGTCTTGTTCATCGACGAGATCCACCGACTGCCCAAGAGCGTTGAAGAATATCTCTACACGGCAATGGAAGATTTTCGCATCGACATTGTCCTGGGTGAAGGCGTCAGCGCTCGCACGCTGAACCTGGCATTGCGTCCGTTCACCTTGATCGGCGCGACCACGCGGGCTGGCATGTTAAGCGGTCCGCTGCGCGATCGGTTTCAAATTCGCGAACATCTCGGTTGGTATTCACGCTCGGAGCTTTGCGAAATCGTTCAGCGCAACGCGATCAAGCTGCATGTGTCGGTCGACGATTTGTCGGCGATTGAGATCGCGACTCGAAGCCGCAGCACGCCTCGATTGGCCAACAATCGGCTGCTGTGGGTTCGCGATTATTCACAAAGCCGCGCCGAAGGGCGAATTGACAAAGCAGTTACGATTGCTGCACTTAAGATGATCGGCATTGATCATCTTGGCCTTGATAAACAAGATCGCGGCTACCTCGATACATTGCTACGAGTTTTTGCTGGCGGCCCAGCGGGCTTGGAAGCGATTGCCCATACGATGAACGTCAGCGGCGATACGCTGGAGGACGAAGTGGAGCCATTTCTGTTGCGAAGTGAAATGATCGTGCGGACTCGACGCGGCCGAATCGCCACGCCTAAGGCATACGAACACCTCGGCAAAACGATTCCAGCGTAACCAACATTCGTCGAACGCCTCGCGTCTCGACTTAGAGTAGAGCAATTGTCCCAATTGCTCAGAAAACAATTGGGACAATTGTTCTACACTGCCTTGCCAGGCTGTGGTCACACTCAAGATTCTGTATCTTGCAGTGTCAGAAAAATAGAAACAGGCTTGTTCGACTTTATGGGGTGTTTGATGACCTTCGTGTCTCGGTTTGCGGTCCTCGGAATGGTTGTGATGATTGCTATCTCGCTGCCGTCATCTTTTCTTTTCGCACAGCAGATAGATCAGGAAAATTCGGCTATGAAAAAACGTTCGATGTCGGTGGAAGATTTGTTTGCGTTCCAGCGAGTCGACGCACCGAGCGTTAGCCCTGACGGCAAATGGACTGTTTATACAGTCTCCGAAATCATCGATTCCAAAAATAGCAAGGCGGTATCACGGCTATGGATTGTGCCCTCCGACGGCTCTGCGCCGGCTCGGCGACTAACGAACCCATCAGGCAAAGACAGTAGCCCGAAGTGGTCGCCTGACGGACGATGGATTTTGTTTGCATCCACCCGATCAAGCAGCAGCCAGCTTTGGGTCATCAATCCATCTGGCGGCGAAGCGAAGCAGCTCACCAAGATTAGCACTGACGCGTCGACCGCAACTTGGTCACCCGATGGTAAACAAATCGCGTTCGTATCTGCGGTCTATCCCGAGTTCTCATTGCTGCCGTTTGCTGAGAGCGATAAGGCGAACAAAGCAAGGATCGACGCCATCGCAGAGTCGCCGGTGAAGGCTCGTGTTTTTAAGCGACTGTTTTATCGGCACTGGGATAGTTATGTCGAGGACAAACGACAGCATCTGTTCGTCGTCGACGTGACCGAAAATGCTGCTGGAGAATTGATCGCCGGAGAGCCTCGCGATGTGACCCCCGGGGACCGCGACGCATATCCAACATCGACGACGTTCTCCGCATCGCAGGATTATTGCTTCACTCCCGACAGCAGCCATTTGGTGTTCACTGCGGTGCCAGCGATCAACGAATCTTGGAGCACAAACTTTGATCTGTGCCGAGTACCAGTCTCGGGCGGAACGGTCGAATGGGAGACGTTAACCACCATGAACACGGCTGCCGATGGGCTGCCGATATTCTCACCCGATGGCTCAACGCTGGCTTTCCGAAGTCAGCGCAAGCCCGGCTATGAGGCCGACAAATGGGAGATCATGGTCGCTGAATGTAGTCGTGATGGAAAACTGCTCAGCGAAACCAAGTCGCTCACCCAGGACATCGATTCGTCATTCGATGAAATTGTGTGGCGAAATAATCAACAAATCATCGCGACTGCGGAAGCCGGTGGCTCCAAGCCGCTGTACATGATCTCGATCAACAAGCCAAACGTGATCGAACGCGCGCAGTCCGTTGGCACGTCATTGAATCTTAGCATCTCCCAAGATGGCGAGACCTTAGTTTGCAACAACAGCCGCATCACGCACCCTGCGGAAGTCTTTCGAGTCGACCTAAACGATCTGTTCATTCGTACGAAGTCTCCTGGAGTCAATCTGTCACGAGCGAACGAGAAACTGCTTGACGAACTTGACTTACCGGAGCCCAGCAGTGTGTCGGTAAGTGGCGCCGATGGTGACGCGATGCAGATGTGGATTCTCACTCCGCCAGGCTTTGACAAGACCAAGAAATGGCCGCTTGGTTTTCTCGTCCATGGCGGGCCGCAGGGAGCATGGGCCGATAGCTGGAGCTTCCGCTGGAATCCACAGATTTGGGCGGCACAGGGCTATGTCATCGCGGCTCCAAACCCGCGTGGAAGCACCGGTTTCGGCCAGAAGTATACCGATCAAATCAGCGGTGATTGGGGCGGCCGATGCTACGATGATCTCATGGCAGGTCTGGAATACATGGAACAACAAAACTATATCGATCCAAATCGGATGTTTTCCGCCGGTGCATCCTTTGGCGGCTACATGATGAACTGGTTCCAGGGCAAGACCACGAAGTTCAAAACGCTCGTTACGCATTGCGGCGTCTATAACTTTGACAGCATGTACACGACGACCGAGGAACTTTGGTTTGATGAATACGAACACGGCGGGCCGCCATGGGGACCGAACCGCGATTCATATGAAAAACACTCACCCCATCGCTTGGCCGCAAATTTCAAAACGCCGATGCTGATCATTCACAATGACCTCGACTTTCGGGTGCCGGTCAGCGAAGGACAGCAACTGTTCACGGCCCTACAGCGCCAAGGCATCCCGAGCAAGTTCATCAACTTTCCCGATGAAGGCCACTGGGTTCAGAAGGCTGCTAACAGCCGCTTCTGGCACAACGAGATTTTTGCTTGGGTCGAGGAGTATTGCCCGTCGGGTGCTAAAGAGTAACGAGAAGGTCGCGTTTCAATCGGCGAACAAAGAACTCCGAACCTCCTCATCCATCGAAGACCTTTCGCCCATCGCCTCGCGAAACGATTCAGCATCCAATGTGGAGACCGTGATGTCTGTTTTGGCATCGACATTGGCGTTCCGTGGCTCCCCGGTCAAGAGAGCCGTTTCGCCAAAAAAATCTCCAGGACCGAGCGTTGCGAGTTGTTGATGTCCTGGATCGCGAATCACTACGGCCGTGCCTTCGCGAATCAGATAGAAGCGGTGCCCAGGGTTGCCTTGTCGAATGATTCGCGTGCCTGCGGGGTGCGACTGGGTCTTCATTCGGTCTGCAAGCCTGGTCAGCGTTCGCACCGTCACGCCGCGAAAGACGCTGCACCGGATCAGCATTTCGCCGATGAATGAGGTTTCGCGAACCTGTGTGTCCCGCGCGATTCTTCCGAAATCCATTTTGACAATGCGATCGGCAACGTCGAGGATGCGGTTGTCGTGAGTCACGATCACGATCGCCGTGCCGTTTTCTTTGGCTTGCTGTTGAAACAAAGTCACAACCTTGCGGCCCGATTCTTCGTCCAGCGCAGCGGTCGGTTCGTCGGCAAGTAGAATCTCAGGTTGGTGAACCAAACCACGAGCCACAGCGACACGTTGCTTCTGGCCGCCAGAGAGCCCCTTGGGTCGATAGTGAACTCGATCGCCTAACCCGACCGCTTCGAGCATTGCTTTGCAGCGCTCGTTTGCCACGGCACGCGTGGATTGACCGGGTTGCAATTCGAGCGCCATGCGGACATTTTCCATCGCCGTTAGCGAACTGAACAGATTATGGGCCTGGAAAACGAAGCCCAGACGTTTTCGGAGCGCGACCAATTGTGCGTCTGTGGAGTCGTGAAGCGGTTGCCCCAGCACGGAAAGTGTCCCCGACTGGACTCGGCGAAGCGTTCCGATCAGCGTCAGCAGCGTGGTTTTTCCTGAACCGCTTTGACCGGTCATGATGACAATTTCACCACGCCTGACGCGAAGTTCATTGGCGAACAGGACCTGTTTGCGAGCTTCTCCGACACCGAAATGATGATCGACGCCCTGCACATCAATCGCCGCAGCAGGCAAAAGTCGCGAATCAGCGGGTAGGATTGGTGAGATCATCAGTTCGACTAATTCGAGCTAGGCATTTTTTAAAAGGGGTCTGACCCTTTGGAGGCAAGTCATTTTCACAGGCATTCCAGCCTTGCCGGAGAGGGTCAGACCCCTTTTCAAAAAATGCCTAGGGTGAAAGCGACGATTGTGCCATACTTCGCCTTCATCGACGATTCCAATCGTGACCGACACCGCAGTTAATTTTTGGGAAGACTCATGCCATCGACAAAATGCTTGACATTTTGCCTCTGCATACTCGTGGTTGTACTCATTGGCTGCAACCGCCGCTCCGCCGACGACAGCGCTCAGAAATCGGTTGGCACTTTGCCAGCACTCGTTGCGCTCGGTGCCAAGCCGGGTGCAGCCATTGTCGCCCAAGGCCAGCTCGAACCAGCCAACGGCATCCTGCCGATCGTGGCCCCGCCAGGCGATCGAGTCGAGTCGATCGACGTGATCGAAGGCCAATCGATCAAAGTCGGCGATTTGCTAGGAAGACTTGCTAGCCAAGCCGCAAAAGAACTCGAGCTGGAAATCGCCATCGCCAGACGTGCGGAAGCCAAGGCGAAAGTGAATGCGGAAGAGGCGACGGCGAGAGCGAAGTTAGAAGTCGCAAAAGTCGGTTTGCGACAATCAAAGCAATCGATCGACCAAGCCGTCAAGAGTTTCGAAGAAGCAGAGTCAGGCGGCGGAAAGATGTCGTTGCTGGCACAACAGCTCTCCATCGCGGAGGCGAAGCTGAATCAACTTCGCACCGCCTCGTCTGATCGCGATACGGGGCGTTTGGTGACCGCTGGTACGATTGAGCAGCAACAATTGATGGTCGACCAATCCCGCGCTGAATTGAACCTCGCTCGTCGTGACGCTCAAGAAAAAATTGCCGACGGAACATTGTCGATTGAAGCTGCCGAAAAAGAGATCCACGCGAACGAGCTGGGAATCGTATCAGCCAAAGCGGCTTCCGGGCTGCAGACGATGGACAAGCAGATTGAACTGCTGGAGCTGCAGTTGAAGTCCATTAAGTTGGTCAGCCCAATCAATGGCGTCGTGCTCTCGATCGACACCGGCCCCGGCGAGCCGACGAGTGCGTTTCCGGTCATGAGGCTGGCAGACACCAGCCAAATGATCGTGCGGGCCGAAATCAATGTTGCCGATCTGCACCGAATCATCATCGGTGCGAGAACCACGGTCACAAGCTCCGCCATCGAGGGCACCCTGTTTGGCAAAGTCGCATCGATCAGCCGCATGGTCGGTTCGCCTCGCTTGCCAAGTTCCAATCCGCTGGCCAGAGTCGATTGGCGAAGCGCTGAAGTCATCATCGAGATCGATGCGGAATCGATCGAACGTGCCGGGCAACGAATTCAACTCCAAGTGGATGTCGCGATTGAAGCCGAACAAACATCTGCACCGAAGCAAGATCAATCGTGAAACGCACTCCTCTGGCACGAAAAAACTTGACCGACCGTCCGTCACGCACCCTCGTGTCAGCGCTGGGAGTCGGATTTGCGATCGTACTGATGTTCATGCAACTTGGCTTCATGGGCGCGGTCGGTGATACCTCAACGAATGTTTACGGGCGGACACGATGCGACCTCGTGATTCGCTCGACAGAATACTTGCAAGTCTTTGATCCGCGTTCGCTGGAAGCCGGAATCGTTCCGATCGTCACTTCGGTCGCTGAAGTCGCCGAGGTGCAACTGCTCGATCTCGGTGTGACCCGCTGGCAAAATCCGCTCACGGGCGAACTTCGCGTCGTCGCGATGATGGGGATCGAACCTGAAGATCCAGCGATCCAAATCGCTGGATTGGCCGAATGGTTGCCGTTGCTGCACCGCCCCGAGCATCTGTTGGTGGATCGAGCAAGTCGTGCGGACTATGGTCCTCAAAATGGATCTAAGTTCGGCGATGAAGACGTCGGTACGGAAACAGAAGTGACAGGAAAGCACGTCACAATCGCGGGAACATTTGCCATGGGAACCGGGCTCGCCGCCAACGGTGCTATCCTCGTTAGCCGCCAAGGGTTTCGCCGACTTGCCCCCGATCGTTTCTTGCTCAAAAACGGTGATGATCGCGTCTCGATCTGTCTTGTCAAATTGCGCGATGGCGTAACAGCGGCGACAGGCCAAGCAGCCATTCGCAACCGGCTCGCAATGCTGGGCGGTTCGATGCCAAAGGCTGATGTGCTGACACTCGCTGAAGCCAAGGCGGCCGAACGGTGGCACTGGTATGTCCAAACTCCGATCGGAATCATCTTTGGTGTCGGTGTCGTGTTGGCTGTGATCGTCGGAGGCGTGATTTGCTACATGGTGCTGGCGGCGGATGTCATTTCACGGCTACCGGAATATGCGACACTCAAAGCCATCGGTTACTCGAACGCCTATTTGATGAAAGTATTGCTTGGCCAGGCCGCATGGTTGGCTGGCGTTGCCTTTCCACCAGCGGTGCTCGCTTCGTTAATGTTGTATCAAGTCACGTCTCTGTACTCGGGTGTTCCGATCCGGATGACCAGCGATCGGTTGTTGCTGGTCGGTGCGCTGGCACTAGTGATGTGCGGCGCGGCGGGCTGGATCGCGTTACGCAAGATGACCAAGGCTGAACCCGCGAACTTGTTTTAGTGTTTTGAATTTTAAAAAGGGGCTGACCCTTTCGAGACCGATTGATTTACCAGAGGGTCAGACCCCTTTTTGAAACACGTTCTTAGCAAAATGAAACCTACCGCACTGGCATGGAAAAACTTGGTCATGGATTGGCGACGCTTAGCGCTTGGCGTTGCCGGCGTGGCATTCGCAGCCGTTTTGATGTTCATGCAAAACGGCTTTCGCAACGCCTTGCTCGATAGTCCTGTTCAACTCTTAGAAATCCTCGATTGCGATCTCGTGGCCGTCAGCGTGGCAAGATACTCATTGCCTACGGATCAGACGTTCCCAACATTGCTATTTGAACGCGCGATTTCCGATGGGGACATCACCGCAGCCGTACCACTGTTTTTGGAGCGAGGTCGGGCACAAGTCAGAGTCGCCGGCCAACCGCGTCGACCGATCCGAGTCGTGGGAATCGAGCCTGATGCCGGTTGGTTTACTAACGACAAAATCGAATCGCAGATTGCCAAACTCCGAGCTCCCGGAACCGCGTTGCTCGATCAACGGACTCGCGGAACCTACGGCTTTGATGTTGACAATCCCGAGCAACTGTTTGAGCAAGAAATCGAACTTTCCGATCGGTCGATTCAAATCGTTGGCTTGGTGGACATTGGGACCGACTTCGCCAATGACGGGACTCTGCTTTTGTCAGAAAACTCGTTTTCCCGATTCTTCCCCAATCGCGCTGGCGGCAAGCCGACGTCGGAGGTCGATCTCGCCTTGTTTCGCTTGCGATCCACCGCCGATGCCGCAACCGTCGCAGCGCGATTGACATCGCTTGACCCGCAAGTCTGGGTTGTGCTTCCTCGCCAAGCACTGATCAATCGTGAAGTTCAGTTTTGGAATCAACAAACACCCATTGGAATGATCTTTTTTGTCGGATCGATGATGGGATTCGCCGTTGGGATCATTATCTGTTACCAGATCCTCTTTACCAGCATCCATGATTCGCTGCCCGAGTTCGCAACTCTGAAAGCGATGGGTTACGGGAATCGATACTTTGTATTGCTCGTCATCAAGCAGTCACTTTTTCTTTCATTGCTCGGGTTTATACCAGCGTTGATCGTTAGTTGGGGATTGTTTGAGCTGATTCAATGGGGCGTTGGCCTGCCGA
>Ga0163144_10024210_pt1 | contig 11922 bp, 8 predicted proteins | sample OliLak19BULKMAT1_FD_123175 | JGI IMG/M metagenome (GOLD analysis project Ga0163144, IMG submission 123175) | Freshwater microbial mat bacterial communities from Lake Vanda, McMurdo Dry Valleys, Antarctica - Oligotrophic Lake LV.19.BULKMAT1 | ecosystem: Environmental > Aquatic > Freshwater > Lake...
GACATGAAGTCGGTCCCCATCGCCATCGAGCAAGTCGCCCCCGGCCGCTACGTCGGCTCGTTCCCCTCGGAGATGGCCGGCAGCTACCTGATCGTCGTCAATCCCGGCGACGGCAAGGCCCCCATCCGCACCGGGGTGAACGTCGGCTACTCGGCCGAGTACACCGACAACGAAACGAACCTCGCGCTCCTCAATTCACTCGCCAAGATCCCCGCCGGCGACGGCCCGGCCGGCGTCTTCGTCGACCCCGGCCTCAGCGAGGTCGCCTTCTCGAAGGAAATCGCCCAGAACCCATTCCGCCGCGACCTCCCCCCCGCCATCATGAACCAGTCGATCTGGCCCTGGCTCGTGGTGCTCGGCAGCTGCCTCTTCTGGGGCGACGTCTTCGTCCGCCGCGTCCAGGTCAATCTCGATTGGCTCTGGGTCGCGATCGGCCGCTTCCGTGATAAAATCCTCGGCCGCGTCCGCGAGGCCGAAGTCCCCGAAACGATGAGCCGCCTCCGCAGCCGCAAGCAAGAAATCGGCGCACAAATCGAAGGCCGCCGCACGACCGCCCGCTTCGAAATCACCGACCCGACCGCCGCCGGCCCGCTGCCGACCGAACTCGATCCCACGGCCACGCTCCCCAAGGGCCCCGCAGCGCAACCCACGATGAAACCCGACGCCCCCGACCCCGAGTCCTACACCGAGCGCCTCCTCAAAGCCAAAAAACAAGTCTGGCGCGACCGCGAGGATGAAAAGTAACGCGAAGAGAAGTAGAACGAAGACCAACCACCAAGGCACTAAGACACGAAGAAAGCACGAAGTTAAGAGATATAACCACGAAGAAGACGAAAGAAGAAAAGGACAAATGAATTAGCCCGCGAATCACGCGAATTGACGCGAATGAAATTCAATCAAATTTTGTCTTTTATTCGCGCGGATTCGCGTGATTCGCGGGCAATCTCCCCGCATTCCTTCGCGCTTTTCTTCGTGTCTTAGTGCCTTGGTGGTTAAGCATTATCCAGATCCAGAACAGAGAAAGACCCAATCAATGTCCGACGGTCCCTCCATCGAAAAGCAAGCCGCCGAGTTCGCCGCCCGCTACAAGGCCGTTCGCGATCAAATCGGCCGCGTCATCGTCGGCCACGACGACATCGTCCACGGCGTCCTCACCTGCCTCTTCGTCGGCGGCCACTGCCTGCTCGAAGGGGTCCCTGGCCTCGGCAAGACGCTGCTGGTCCGCACGCTCGCCGAAACGCTCGACCTGCAATTCTCGCGCATCCAGTTCACCCCCGACCTGATGCCCGCCGACATCCTCGGCACGAACATGGTCGTCGAAAACCCCGACGGCCGCCGCTCGTTCGAATTCCAAAAGGGCCCGATCTTCAGCCAGATCTGCCTCGCCGACGAAATCAACCGCGCCACGCCGAAAACCCAGTCGGCCATGCTCGAAACGATGCAGGAGAAGAAGGTCAGCATCGCCGGCAAAGTCTTCCCGATGGATCCCCCGTTCTTCGTGATGGCGACGCAGAATCCGCTCGAGCAGGAAGGAACGTACCCGCTCCCGGAAGCCCAACTCGACCGCTTCTTCTTCAAGCTGATCGTCGGCTACTCGAGCCGTGAAGAGCTCTCGACGATCATCGACCGCACCACCCGCGGCGTCGACGTGAAGCCCGAGAAGGTGATGGACGGCCGCGAAATCGTGAAGTGGCAGCAGCTGGTCCGCGAAGTGATCATCGCCCCGCACGTGCAGGACTACATCGTCCGCCTGACGCTCGCCACCCACCCCGGCGGCAAACTCGCCCAACCGATTGCCGACCAGTACCTCCGCTGGGGCGCCTCCCCCCGCGGCGCCCAAACGGTCGCCCTCGCCTCAAAGGTCCGCGCCCTCCTCGGCGGCCGCTACAACGTCAGCTTCGAAGACGTCCGCCGCGTCTACCTCCCCGCGATGCGCCACCGCGTGATCCTCAACTTCGAAGCGCAGGCAGAGGGAATCGACACCGACCACGTCCTCGCCGAGATCCTAAAAAAGGTCAGCGAAAAAGGCGAAGACGCCAAAGTGGCGTAATCAACTTGCCCGGAACCCGTCACCCTGAGGTACTCCGAAGGGTCCGCTCAGCCTCGCGAATTACCCTGCCCGACGCCATGGAAATACAAATACCTTGGAACCGCGGATGAACGCAGATAAACGCGGATAAGAAATTCATGGCGTTCATTCGCGTCCATCTGCGGTTCGAAAAGATTCGTCGTGTCCGTCGTGCCGTCGTAGTAAATCCCTCTTCGTTCTACCTCAGCGTCCTTGGCGTCCTTGGCGGTTCAACCCCCTATTTCTGGCCGCGCAGCCAGAAATAAAATTCCAAAATCTACCCTACAGAAAGTGGCCGCCTACTTCGCTAGGATCAAATCATCGCCTTCACAACCTCTAGCCCTTCAAAAGCCGAGCCAGCGATGATTCCAGACCTCCGCGGCCTCCGTCTCACCAAGCGCCAGCGGCGCCGTTACGAGGAGATGCTCAAGACCTACATTGGCGAAGACGCTGACTGGAGCCCGCAGCCGCAGCCCCCTCTCCGCTGCTTCGCTGATCTCCCGGAACAGCCCCAAGACTGGCTCTGGCCCGGCCGCATTCCCTGCGGATCGCTAACGCTCCTCTGCGGCGACCAAGGCCGCGGCAAGTCGCTCCTCACGCTCGACATGGCCGCCCGGGTCTCCGCCGGCCTTCCCTGGCCCCATGGCGGCCCCCCCGCGGCGCCCGCCGACGTGCTCATATTCTCCGCCGAAGATTCCCTCGGCCGCACCGTCCGCAACCGCCTCCTCGCCGCCGGCGCCGATCTCGATCGCGTCCACTACATCGACACGGCCCACTGGAGCAACGCGGCGTACGTCCCCGACGATCGGCCTCCGTCGCGCGTCGTGAAAACGTCGTTCGGAAAAATCCCGCGTCCCTGCTGGGACTCGCTCCACCGCGACGTCCGCCACCTCCGCGGCGCGCTGACCGCGCTCGACGAATGCCGACTGGTGATCATCGACCCGTTCACCGCGTATCTCGACCAGGTCGATCTCTTCCTCGACGAGCCTGAGGAGATCCGCGTCGCGTTGGCGCCGCTGACGATTCTCGCCGACCAGTCGAACGCCGCGATCGTCGCGGTCGTCCATCGCGACGGCCAGCAGCGGTCCCAAAGCGGCCAGAAACGGAACGGCCTCCGCACCCTCGCCGGGATGGCCCGCGCCGCTTACCTCGTCGACCGAGTCGACGCCGCCCCCTATGCGAGCGCACTCATCCCGGTCAAGAACAACCACGGCGACGCGGCCACAATGGCGCCGTTCAAGATCGGCGCCAACGACAACGGCGTCTCGCTCATGGAATGGTCGCCCGAGGCCATGCCGCTCCCTTCCGAAGAGCGGTCGAATAGCTCGCCGGCGTCCGTTCAGCCCCGCGCGATGACTTCAGTGGAACGCGCCGTTGCTTGGCTATCCGAGGAACTGGCCAACGGACCAATCCCAAGTCTCGTTCTAGCAAGTCGAGCCAGAACGGCTGGGTTTCAACGAAATGCCTACGAGCAGGCGCGAGCCAGGCTGGGAGTAGTCGCGACCAACGAGGGAAAAATCGGCGGTCAATGGATCAGTTCCTTGCCGACTTCAGCAGAACCGAATTGTCGAGATCACCAGTTGAGCCGCGAGGTGGGGACGGTGGCCTCAGTGATCTCGATGGACTCGCAAATTCCCGAAGTATTTCCAACAATCGCCCCCGCCGAATCATCTACAATTCCAAACGCCAACGCTGCCTGACGAAGTATCGGGTGCCACTGGCATCCTGCCAGTGAGAAGTGCCGAGCGGGTACCCACTTCCGCACTGGCAGGATGCCAGTGGCACCCAAGCGAACATTGACTCCTGACTCCTGACTCCTGCTTGTATGCCAACCGCCACCACCCAAACGCCGAAGCCGAAGGCCGAAATCCTCACCCCCGAGCTCCTCGCGCAGCTCGAGCGGCTGGAGCTCGTCACCCGCAAAATCTTCCGCGGCCGGATGAAGGGCGAACGCCGCAGCAAGCGCAAGGGCCAAAGCGTCGAGTTCGCCGACTTCCGCAACTACGTCGCCGGCGACGACCTCCGGCTCCTCGACTGGAACCTTTACGCCCGCCTCGACAAGCTGATCATCAAGCTGTTCATGGAAGAGGAGGATCTCCACTTCTACACGCTGATCGACGCCAGCATGTCGATGGATTTCGGCACGCCGACGAAACTGGAGTACGCCAAGCAACTCGCCGCCGCCCTCAGCTTCATCGGCCTGGTCCGCGGCGACCGCGTCCGCATCGAAACCATCGGCCAGCCCGCCAGCTACCGCGGCCCCGTCCTCCGCGGCCGTTCGAACGTCTGGCGGATGATCAAGCAGCTCGACGAGACAACCCCCGGCGAAAACATGTCGCTCGCCGCCGGCGTCAAAAACTTCTGCATCCGCAATCCGGGCAAGGGAATCGTGCTGCTGATCAGCGACCTGATGGATAAAGAGGGCTACGAAACGGCCCTGCGATATTTCGTCTCCAACGAAATGGACTGTTACGTCATCCACCTGCTGTCGCAAGAAGAACTGCAACCCGACGTGAAGGGCGACTTGAAGCTCGTCGACTGCGAAGACGCCGACGAAGCCGAGGTAACGATCAGCGCCCCGCTGCTGGCCCGCTACCAACAAACCCTCGCCGCCTTCACCCGCGGCGCCCAAGAATTCTGCTCCCGCCGCGGCATCCACTATATGCTCGCCAACAACCAGCTGCCGGTGGCTGATTTAGTTGGCCAACATTTGCGCCGCCGCGGGCTGGTTCGTTGAGTGTTAAATGCAACCACCAAGGCACGAAGACACGAAGAAGAATACGATTTAACCACGAAACGCACGAAAGAAACGTAAATGGGATGAATTAAATAGCCCCTCCCTCGGAGGGAGGGGCTAGGGGAGGGATTCCCGACGCTCGCAATCCCGGAATCGCAACCGCAAGAACAACTCAATCCTTTCCTTTCGTTCTTTTCGTGTGTTTCGTGGTAAAAAACTCCCCGCATTTCATTAGCGTCAGATCAGCGTCCATCAGCGGTGCTACTCAGCGTTCGTTGAGAATTAAATGCAACCACCAAGACACAAAGGCACGAAGGGAAGCACGAAGAAGAATAGGAACTAGTTGCACCGCTAATGGACGCTGATAGGACGCTAATCAATTACCAGAGTTTTTATTATTAGCGTTTCATCAGCGTCAATCAGCGGTGCAACTCAGCATTCGCATTCCTTGGTGACTTCCTTAGTGCCTTCGTGCCTTGGTGGTTAGTCTTTCCAAAGCATCAATAAACCAATGGGCGAATTATTCCGCAACACGATCGGCCCAGCCGGCTGGCTCGCCATCGGGCTCGTCCCGCCAGCGATCTTTGCGCTCTACTTCCTCAAGCTCAAACGCCAGCCGCTGGAGGTCCCCAGCACCTATCTCTGGACGAAGGTGATCGAAGACCTCCACGTGAACAGCATCTGGCAGCGGCTGCGGCAGAACCTGCTGCTGTTCCTGCAACTACTACTGGTCGCCCTGGCGATCCTTGCCTTGCTCCGTCCAGGATGGCAAGGCGAATCGCTCAGCGGTCGCAAGTTCATCTTCCTGGTCGACCGTTCGGCGAGCATGTCGGCCACCGACGGCGACTCCGACGCCACCCGGCTTGATACGGCGAAGAAGCGGATCTCCGCGCTCATCGATCAGATGGATTCCGATATGTCGGCGATGATCATCGCCTACGACGACGAGCCCGACGTGGTGCAGGAGTTTACCGACAACCGCCGCCTCCTTCGCGAATCGCTTGACCGAATTCAGCCGACCTCGAAGCCGACGAACATCCGCGGCGCGCTGGAACTCGCCAGCGGCTTTGCGAACCCCGAGCGCGTCTCCATCGAAGAAGGAGGCGTCGAGGTCGACGCCACCGTTCAGGAGCCAGTCGAGCTTTACGTCTTCAGCGACGGTCGGTTTGGCGCGGTCGAGGGATTCTCGCTCGGCAATCTCAACGCCAAGTATCTCCCCATCGGCACGATCGAGGCGAACAACCTCGCGATCACGGCGTTCAATACGCGCCGCAACGATAGCCGTCCCGAAGATCGCCAGGCGTTCGTCCAGGTCGCCAACTTCAGCGACGCGCCGCAGACCGGCACGGTCCAGCTGTTCCTTGACGGCAAATTGCTTGACGCCGCCGAGGTGACCATCCCTGACGGCGACGTCGTCGGCACGACGTTTAACCTTGGCGACGCCCCCACAGGCAAACTCGAAGCGCGCCTCGATCCGCCCGCGGACTTGAAAGACCGGCTCAAGCTCGACAATCGCGGCTTCGCCGTGCTCGATCCGCAGAAGCAAACGCGGATCTTGCTCGTCACGCCAGGCAACAATGCCCTGGAGCTCGCCCTCACCACCGGCCGCGCGAAGCGGCTCGGCAAGGTCGACAAGATTTCGCCCGAGGCCATCGGCACGCCAGACTTTCAGCAACGGACGGAATCGGAAACCTACGACCTGGTGATCTTCGACCAATGCGCCCCGGCGAAGCCCGAGGAAATGCCGCTCGCCAACACCCTGTTCATCGGCCGCGTGCCGCCGCTGCCGGGGTGGGCCGAGAAGTCCTCGAAAGAGAAGGTCGGCGCGCCGCAGATTATCGACTGGCAGCGGAGCCACCCGCTCCTCAACCTCGTCGAACTCGGCAACGTCGGCGTCGTCGACAGTCTCATCGTGCGGCCTCCATCGGGCGGCAAAGTGCTGGTCGATTCGACCAAGGGGCCGATCATGGCGATTGCCCCGCGTGACGGTTATGAGGACGCGGTATTGGGGTTCGAGATCGTCGGCCAGAACGCCGAAGGAGAACGAACCGCGAACACCAACTGGCCCCGATATTTCAGCTTCCCCAACTTTTGCTTGAACGTTTTTCAATACCTCGGCGGCGCCTCGGCCGACGGCCAAAACGAGCTGATCCGCCCCGGCGAGCCGGCCGAGATCGACCTCCCCGAGACCAAGGACGCCCTCACGGTCGTCCTGCCCGATGGCTCGAAGCGAGCCATCGACTCCCCCGAAGCCGGAAAATTGGTGTTTCACGAGACAGATCAGCCCGGCTCGTACGAAGTCCAAGCAGGGGGGAGCGTCCTGGCCCGGTTCGCCGTGAACCTCTTCGACCGCGAAGAGAGCGATGTCCGGCTCCGCGCCCGCCAGGATGGCGAGAAGGGGCTCCAGGAGGTTGAGTCCCTTTCGATCGGTTACGTCGACGTTGCGGCCGAAAGCCCGTCGTCGCCGGTCCGGAAAGAGCTTTGGACGGCACTCCTCCTGGCGGCACTGGCCGTGCTGGTTTTAGAGTGGTATATCTATAACCGGCGAGTCTACATCTGATGGCGGGCGACCCGGTAATTGCGATGTGGCAGGCGGCGGCACGTCGTTTGCATTTCTGGGCTCTGACCATGCGGGCTACCAGGCGGAGCCCGAGTTCATTCGCCATCATCTGCTGAGGAAGCGGCGGCATGCCCAAAACCATCAAGCCACCGAAGGCTCGAAAACCAAAGGGCGACCGCAAAGCCCTCCACCGGCTGATCGAGAACGACCTCATCCGTCGCGTCAGCTACACCGAGTACCGCGACAAGGTCCAGCGGGTGTACGGCGGGCCGAAGGGCGCGCTGCTTACCGTCGCGAGCATGGTGTCGCTTCACATCCCGCTGGGCGAGCGGGTCTTTCGCTCGCGCAAGTTTGACCTTCGCGGCGCCAAGTCTTTCCTCGACGTCGGCAGCGGCGCCGGGCAGCTGGCCGGCCACCTGCTGAAGTACGGCGACCCCGACGCGTCGGTCACCTGCACCGATCTTTCGCAACAGATGCTCCGCCGGGCTCGTAACCGGCTGAAGAGCGACCGGCCGCGGTTCGTCTCTTGCGACCTCTCGCAGCTGCCGTTCGCTGACGGAGCGTTCGACTGCATCACCTGCGGCTACGTGCTGGAGCATCTCCCCAACGCCGAGACGGGCCTCGCCGAGATGTCCCGCGTGCTGCAGCGCGGCGGCCGGATGTTCCTGCTGACGACCGAGGACAGCTTCTCGGGCGCCTGGACGAGCCGCCTCTGGTATTGCCGCACCTACAACCGCAAAGAACTAATGCGGCTCTGCGAGGAACTGGGGCTCCACTGGAAGCAAGAGATCTGGTTCACGCGGATGCACAAAGCCTTCCGCGCCGGCGGCATTTGCGTCGAGATCGAAAAACGCTAATCCCGCGCAACACGCCCATTTAGCCCCCGGTTCTTCAAACCGGGGGTACGCGTTCACAACCGCAAGAACAACTTCCGCCGATACATCCAGTAGCAAATCAGCCAGATAAACGCCCCCACCGCCAGATCCTGCAACAGCGGCTCCCACGCCGGCCCAAAGACCGTAAACACTCCCCCGCCAAAGTGCCGTAGGTAGTTTTCCAACGTCCACCGCGCGATGAGATGAATCATCGCATAGGCCGCGATCGAGTTCATGCCGACGACGACCGCCGGAAACGCCCACCGCCGCCAGCCGCCAAGATCAACAATCGCGTAAAGCAGCCCCAGCGTGAGCAGCGACAACCCGACTGCCGCGAGCGTAAAGCTGGGCGTCCAGATCTTCTTGACGACCGGACAAACGCCGCCGAAGTGACAGGCCACGCCGAGCAGCAAGGCCGCAGCTCCGCTGCTCAGCAAGATCGCCAGTTTGCGCTTCCCCGGCTGATCGCCGCGAAGTAGTTCCCCCGCGAGTAGCCCGAAGATCATCGTTGCCAGCGACGGGACGAAGTTCAGCGTGTTGTAGCCCCCGCCGTTCGCCACCCACGGCTCAGGCCTGGGGAAGAGATTCAAAAACCAAGTATCGAAGAAATGGGCCGGGTGGGTGTTCTTATTCCAGTGGGCCCAGAACCCGTCGTAATAAGCGTGACCGCTGACCGCTGCGAGATCGTAGTCGGCCGCCGGCAGCGGCCACAACGCGAACAGCAGCCAGTAGCCAACGAGAATGCCGAGTGCGACGCCAAGTTGAATTTTCCAACCGCGGTTCCAGAGGAGGAACAGAAAAACGTAGCCGAGGCCAATTTGCGTGACGACGTCTTCCAACGTCCAGTTAGTCGCGCCGTCCCCTTCAGAACGTAGGAAGACGCCGATGAGAATCAGCAGCAGCGACCGGTAAACGGCATGTCCCAACATGCGACCAAACGAGTGGCCCCGCCGTTCTCGCGCCGCGTAGGAGAACGCCACGGACGCCCCGACGACGAACATGAACGACGGCTGAATCATGTCCCACACGACGATCCCGGCCCATTCGACATGCTCGAACTGGCTGACGATCGCCTGCACCCAAGGCGAGTCGGGATACGCCTCACGGACGTCGGACGTCCAGCCGTTGGGTCCGTCGAGGAAGACCAACAGCAACATGACCAACCCGCGGTAGACGTCGATCGACGCCAACCGCTGGGAAGAAGGAGCCTCTTTCGTCGCCGCGACCGCTGGTTGCTGCATCACCCCTCCTCCAGCCCCCGCCCATCGTGGGAAGGGGAACAGAATGGCTAGTGTTCAATGCCGACAACCGACAGTTGTAGCGCCCTTAGAGCACCGCGTCGAGATCGCCCTTCCAACGGACGAACCCTTCGATCGCTTCGTACTCGGCGAGGCCGAGCTTGTCGTAGGTTTCGGCCGTGGTCCGATTCCGCTGCTCGGCCCGTTGCCAGAACTCGCGGGGGTCGTTGCCGGGAAACAGAGCCCGGTCCTTTTGCGATTCGTGCTTGAAGATCGCGGCCCGCTTCCGCAGGAGTTCCTGCGGGCTGAGCGGCACCGCCATTTCAATTTGATGGGGACCCCATTCCTGCCACGCCCCGCGGTAGAGCCAGACCTGGCACTGCTCGTACCAGTCTTCGCTCTCCAGTTGCTTGCAAGCCTGTAGAATCGCGCTGAGGCACGTCCGGTGCGTGCCGTGCGGATCGCTGAGGTCGCCTGCCGCGTAGACCTGATGCGGCTGGACCTTGCGGAGCAGATCGACGGTGATGCGAATATCGTCCGCCGAGAGCGGCTTCTTCCGGACGCGGCCCGTTTCGTAGAACGGCATGTCCATGAAGTGGAGCTGCGCTTCCGGAATATTGCAGCAGCGGGTCGCGGCTCGCGCTTCGGCCCGGCGGATCGTCCCCTTGATGAACTGCACTTCAGGGCTATCGACCTGCCCCTGTTGCTTGTGCTTCACGAACTCGTCGATGTGCCGTTCGAACTCGGCCGTCCGGTCGGGATCGATATTGAAGTGCCGGTTGAACTCCGAGATGAAGTCCATGAACGTGATCGCATCGTCGTCGAAGACCGCAATGTTGCCGGAGGTCTGGTAGGCGACGTGAACTTCGTGCCCTTGATCGACCAGCCGGATGAGCGTGCCGCCCATCGAGATGACGTCGTCGTCGGGATGGGGCGAGAAAATCAGCACCCGTTTGGGGAAGGCGCCTTCGCCAAAACGGAGCGAATCGCCGGCGCGGCGGGCGTGATCGGGCTTGCCGCCGGGCCAGCCGGTGATCGTCTGCTGCAACTCGCGGAAGACTTCGATGTTGATGTTGTAGGCCCGGCCTTGGCTCGCCAGGAGGTCTTGGAGGCCTTCCTCGTTGTAATCCTCTTCAGTCAGCTTGAGGATCGGCTTCTTCACTTGCAGCGCGAGCCACATCACCGCTTTGCGAATCGTCGCCTGATCCCAGTTGACCGGTCCGACGAGCCACGGGCTGCGGCGGCGGGTGAGCGCGTCGGCAGCGGCGTCATCGAGGACGAACTGGGCGTTGGGGTGAGTCTGCAGGAAGCTCGCGGCGACGATCGCGGAAATCTCGCCTTCAACCGCCTTCGCGACGACCGACGACTTCCCCTCGCCGAAGGCCATCAGGATGACTTGCTTCGCTTCGAGAATCGTGCCGACGCCCATCGTGATCGCCCGGCGCGGAACGTTCTCTTCAGCGAAGAAGTCGCTCGCTGCATCGCGGCGCGTCTTTTTGTCGAGCGTGATCATCCGAGTCCGGCTGTCGCGACCTGAACCGGGCTCGTTGAAGCCGATGTGCCCCGTGCGGCCGATGCCGAGGAGCTGAACGTCGATGCCTCCGGCGTCGACGATCATCGCTTCGTACTTGCGGCAATATTCTTCAACGTCGGTGTCAACAATCGTCCCGTCGGGAACGTGGACGTTCTCTTCGAGAATATCGACGTGATCAAATAGGTTCTCGTGCATGAACCGGACGTAGCTCTGGAGCTCGTCAGGCTGCATCGGGAAGTATTCGTCGAGGTTGAAGGTCACGACGTTCTGAAACGACAGCCCCTCTTCCTTGTGGAGCCGAATTAGTTCGCTGTAGACGCCGACGGGCGTGCTGCCGGTGGCGAGGCCGAGAATCGCGGGGCGGCCTTGCGCTTGTCGCCCGCGGATGAGTCCGGCAATTTCCGCGGCGACCGCTTTGCTGGCTTCGCCGGCGTGACGGTACACGCGGCAGGGAATCTTTTCAGGGGAGGAGCTGTGGTCGTGCATGGGAATAACGGATGCGTCGGTGCGGTGAAGGTTGCCGGCGGCGGGGGATTCGGTCGTACTCATAACGTGGCGGGTGGGAGAGCGTTGATTGTTCGCGTTTTTGCTTGCAGTGCAGTGAGGCTTGGAGGTTCGACTGATTGACGCCAAGCGTGGGACAACGGTCGTGAATCCCTCCCCTGGCCCCTCCCTGCGAGGGAGGGGGAGAATCATCATTCTAACCGAGTCATTTTCGGACGCGAGACGCGGCGACGCTGGCGGCTTCCATATCACAAATCTTCACGGCGTCTTCCGCTAGGCGCCCGTTGAGAATCTCGCTTTCCTGATTTTTGCGCACACTTTCGATAACATTGCGCAGCTCGGCGGCGAAGGCGTCCATCGGGTCGCCGCTGCCGAGTTCGACCCGTTCCGCTTTGCCGTGTTCGTC
>Ga0163144_10024211_pt1 | contig 11922 bp, 11 predicted proteins | sample OliLak19BULKMAT1_FD_123175 | JGI IMG/M metagenome (GOLD analysis project Ga0163144, IMG submission 123175) | Freshwater microbial mat bacterial communities from Lake Vanda, McMurdo Dry Valleys, Antarctica - Oligotrophic Lake LV.19.BULKMAT1 | ecosystem: Environmental > Aquatic > Freshwater >...
AGAAAGCCGGGCGATCCCACCTCGGCGGCCAGCTCGGCCGCCGTGAGCTTGCCGTTCTGCGGATTGAAGGTCGCGCGGTAGATGCCCTTCGCGCCGGCACCACCCGTGCCGAAATAAACCGGCACGCTCTCGGCCGCCCGCGCGACGACTGCGCCGCCCGCCATCGCCAACAACGCCAGTGTCCGCATCCAGGGGTATGGTTTCATCCTTCGAGCCGTAGCACGGCCACTGGGAATCCGCCAAGCTTGATTACCGTCAGCCTCGCCGAACGCCCGCGCGCACAGACCCGGCTCGCCTTCGCCACATCGCCGGTCTTGGCAACGCCCCGCCGCCCCGTAGCGTTGCCCGACGCGCCGCACGCCTCTCCCACCCCGCCATCACACCCCGCATGTCCTTCCTTCGTTTGCTTCCTGTCCTGTTCGCCCTGGTAGCGGCCGTTTTCGCCGCGGAGTCGCGCCGGCCCAACATCCTCTTCATCCTCGTCGATGATCAGTCGCCCTTCGATCTCAAGGCCTACAATCCCAACTCCGCCCTCCAAACGCCCACGCTCGATCGCCTCGCCGCGCAGGGCATGGTCTTCGACGGCGCCTACCACATGGGCGCGTTCGTCGGCGGGGTCTGCACGCCTTCCCGCCACATGATCATGAGCGGCCGCACCGTGTGGCACCTGCCGATCGGCCCGCACGCCTCCGCCCATTGTCCGCCCAACCTCGAGCAGAACACGATCCCCGCCGTCTTCAATCGCGCCGGCTACGACACCATGCGCACCTGCAAAATCGGCAACAGCTACGAGGCCGCCAACCGGCTCTTCACCGTGCGCAAAGACGCCACCAAGCGCGGCGGCACCGACGAGTCCGGCAGCGCGTGGCACGGCGATCAGGTGATGGCGTATCTCCAGCAGCGCGAAGCTGCGCAGGACCGCGATCCGTTTTATATCCACTTCGGCTTCTCCCACCCGCACGACACCCGCGACGGCAAGCCCGAACTCCTCGCCAAATACGGCGCGACCAATCACACCGATCCCGCTGCGCCGCCCCCCAGCCACCCGAAACAGCCCGCGCTGCCGGGGAATTATCTGCCCGCGCATCCGTTTCCTCACGGTCATCCCGGCCTGCGCGACGAAGTCTCCGTCAGCGGCGTCTGGGAACGCCGCGACGAACGCACCATCCGCAACGAGCTCGGCCGCGAATTCGCCTGCAGCGAGGCCATCGATATCCAGATCGCGCGCGTGCTGCAGAAACTCGAGACGATGGGCGAACTCGAGAACACCTACATCGTCTACACCGCCGACCACGGCATGGCCATCGGCCGCCACGGCCTGCAGGGAAAACAGAATCTCTACCAGCACACCTGGCGCGTGCCGTTCATCGCGAAAGGTCCGGGCATCAAGCCCGGCACCCGCGCCGAGGGAAACATCTACCTGCTCGATCTGCTCGCGACCTTTTGCGACCTCGCCGGCATCGGCGCGCCCGCCAGCAACGAAGGCCTGAGCTTCCGCCCCGTGCTCGAGGGCCGGCGGCCCGCCGTCCGCGACGTGCTCTACGGTGTCTACAGCGGCGGCACCAAGCCCGGCATGCGCAGCGTGAAACAGGGCGACTGGAAACTCGTGAAGTTCGACGCCATGAACGGCGCCGTGCGCGAGACGCAGCTCTTCAATCTCAAGGAGAACCCGCACGAATTTCTCGAACAACACCACGCCGCGGCCGTCGTCGCGCTCACCGGCGCCAAACCCGCCGCCCACCAGCGCAACCTCGCCGGCGATCCGCGTCACGCCGCCAAGCTCGCGGAGATGGAAGCGCTGCTCCTCGCCGAGATGCGCCGCCTCCACGATCCGTGGCGACTCTGGAACCAACCCACCGACGGACTCACGCCGCCACCGGAGCCGCCTGCCGGGGCGGGAAAAAAGAAGGCCAAGGCCGAATAAGTCCGTTGCGCCGCGAAAATCTCCCTCAACCTTTCCCGCTGCCTGCGCCGCGGCCCTCAGCGTATCCATGAAAAAACTCCTCTGCGCCCTCTCCCTGCTCGGCCTCCTGACCGCCGCCCTCCCCGCCGCCGAATCAGCCCGACCGAACATCCTGATCATGCTCGCCGATGATCTCGGCTACGCCGACGTCGGATTCAACGGCGGCAAGGTCATCCGGACGCCCCATCTCGACCGGCTCGCGGCCACGGGCGTCACGCTCACGGATTTTCGCGCTTGTCCGATGTGCTCGCCCACCCGTGCCGGCTTGATGACCGGCCGCTGGCCGCTGCGTTTCGGCCTGATGCGCGCCGTCGTGCCGCCCTGGTCACGCTACGGCATACCGGCGGAGGAAAACACGCTGCCCGAGCTGCTCGCCGGCGCTGGCTACGCGCAACGCGGCATCGCCGGCAAATGGCACCTCGGCCACGCGCGCCGCGAGTTCCTGCCGCTGGCGAACGGCTTCACGCGCTTTTACGGCCACTACAATGGCGCCATCGACTACATTACCCACGAGCGCGACGGCGAGGTCGACTGGCATCACGACGACCGCTCGGTGAAGGAACCGGGCTACTCCACCGATCTCCTCGGCGCCGAGGCCGCCCGCTTCGTGCGCGAGGCCCCCGCCGGCTCGCCCTGGCTCCTCTATGTGCCCTTCAACGCCCCGCACAGTCCCTTTCAGGCCAAGGAGGAGGACCTCAAAAAATACCCGCAGCTCACCGGCGACCCCCGCACCTATGCGGCGATGGTGGATTCGATGGACCAGGCCATCGGCCGGATCCTCTCCGCGGTCGAGGCGCGTCCCGACGCCGCGAATACACTGATCCTGTTCTTTAGCGACAACGGCGGCATCCCGCGCGTGGGCAGCAGCAACGCCCCCTGGCGCGGCGCCAAGCTCACCGTGTATGAAGGCGGCACGCGCGTGTGCGCCGCCGTGCGCTGGCCGGCCGGCGGGGTGAGTGGCGGGAAGCGCTTCGACGGTCGCATCGGCTACATCGACGTGCTGCCGACCGTGCTCGCGGCCGCCCATGCACCGGCGCCGAAGAACGTCGACGGCGTGGATTTCCTCCCCGCCCTGCGCGGCGCCGCGCCCCTCCCCGAACGCCCGTGGTTTTCCTATATGCACCAGAACGAGGACGCGCATGCGTCCGTGCATCTCGGAAAATGGAAACTGGTCGCGCACGGTGATTTTTTCACGGAGCGGCCCGCAGCGCCACCGACGCTCGAGCTCTACGATCTCACCGCTGACGCCGCCGAGAAAACCGATCTCGCCGCCCGCCAGCCCGACCTGGTCGCGCAACTGCATCGGCGCCTCCGCGAATTCGGCACCTGGCAGAAGCCCGGCGTCGGCGCCTACACCGAGGGCCGCGACGGCTTTGCCGCTCCGAAAGACTGGGTCGTCGGCGCCGCGTCCGGCGCGCCCAATCCGGCCAAGGCCCAGAAAAAGAAAAAGCCGAAAACCGCCAACTGAACCACGACCGCCGACCCATGCTCATCACTTTCCGTCATCTCACCGCGCTGGCCGCTTTCCTCTTCATCGTCGGGTCGCGGGCGCTCGCCGCGACGCCACCGTCGCCCAACATCCTCTTCGTCCTCATCGACGACATGGGCTGGGATTTTTCCTGCTTCGGCAATCCCGACACCAAGACCCCCCACGTCGATCGGCTCGCCGCCGAGGGCATCCGCTATTCGCAGTTCTACGTGAACTCGCCGATCTGCTCGCCGTCGCGCACCGCCTTCACGACCGGCCAGTATCCGCACCGCTGGCGGATCACCTCCTTCCTCAACAATCGCGCCGACAACGAGCGCCGCGGCATGGCGCAGTGGCTCGACCCCAAGGCGCCCGTCCTTGCGCGTTTCCTGCAACAGGCCGGCTACGCCACCGGCCATTTCGGCAAATGGCACATGGGCGGCCAGCGCGACGTCGCCGACGCGCCGCCGATCACCGCTTACGGTTTCGACGCGTCGCTCACGAATTTCGAAGGCATGGGCCCCAAGCTCCTCCCGCTCACCCTCAAGCCCGGCGACGAAAAGCCAGGCCGGATCTGGGACGACGCCGAACGCCTCGGCCAGCCCGTGACCTGGATGCAGCGCTCGGTGATCACCACGGGATTCATCGACGCCGCGATCCCGTTCATCGACCAAGCCGCGCGCGCGGGAAAACCCTTTTACGTCAACCTCTGGCCCGATGATGTGCACAGCCCGTTCTGGCCGCCGGTGAAGCAATGGTCCGACAACAAGCGCGGACTCTACCTCGCCGTGCTGGAGGAACTGGACCGGCAGCTCGGCAAACTCTTCGACCACATCCGCGACACACCCGCCCTGCGCGACAACACGCTCATTCTAATCTGCTCCGACAACGGTCACGAACCGGGCGCCGGATCGGCCGGCCCCTTCAAAGGCGCCAAAGGCACGCTCTTCGAGGGCGGCACGCGTTCGCAACTCGTCGCCTGGGGGCCGGGGCTGATCGCTCCCGCCCAGGCCGGCTCGCACAACGAGACCTCCGTTTTCGCCGCCTTCGATTTCGCGCCGTCGCTTCTGCGTCTCGCGAAAGTGAATACTCCCGCCGGCGTCACGTTCGACGGCGAGAACGTCCTCGAAACGCTGCTCGGCCGCAGCAGCGCCTCGCGCTCGGCGCCGCTGTTCTGGCGCCGCCCGCCGGATCGCAAGGCCTCGCCCTACGGCCTGCCGCCGCAGCCCGACCTGGCCGTGCGTGAGGGCGACTGGAAACTGCTCTGCGACTACGACGGCTCGAAGCCGGAGCTCTACGACCTCGCGAAAGACCGCGGCGAAACCACGAACCGCGCCGCGCAGCACCCCGACGTCGTCCGCCGCCTCACCGCCCGCGTGCTCGCCTGGCACCACTCCATGCCCGCCGACAACGGCCCCGCCCTCGCGACCGCGGCGCCCACTCCCGCCGGCGGAAAAAAGAAGAAGGCCAAGTAGGGTTGTTACGGCCGACGTTCGACCGCAGCTTTTCTCCGACGGTCGTCGCTACGAGCGGAGCGAGTGAACGTCCCTTGGCATCGTGCAGTTGAGGTGGAGCAGCTTGAACTCAAGCCGCTTCAGGACGTTCAAACACCGAGCGAGATTCGACCTCCCCCAAACCAGCCGCTTGGGTCAAACCGCTCCACCTCGCACCAACTCACGCCTCGCCGCCGACGCTTGTCGCGCCGTAGCCGAAAGGCGAAGGCGAGCTGCTCGCTCTGGTCGAATCACACCTCGACGCCGGCAGCGCCCAGCGCATCGCAGATGCGCCGCGCGGCCTCGGCGTCCTGCGAAGCATAGCTGAGGAAGACGGCGCGGCCGGCCAAGCCGGAACCCGCCAGAGGCGGGCGAGCGCTTGCCCGTCCTTCGGCGGGCTCAACATTTAACGCTGAACGCTCAAGTGCTGAACCGCCCAAGCTTGAAAGTTGATTCGGTCATTGAGCGTTAAAAGTTAAACGTTGAGCGTTGAGCGTTCGTGCGCAGCACGCCTGCGTCCTTCGACGCGTAGCTGAGAAAGACGGCTGAGACGGGGTGGCTCAACGGCCTTCTGGATTTTCGAATCAATCTTGGTTTCGCAGGTAGGCCTGGACATCATCGTGATCGCCGGCGAAGTCGAACAGCAGCCGCGCCCGTTCCGGCCAGAAGATCAGGCGGATGTGCCGGCCACAACGGCACTCGAAGCAGTTTTTCCTGAGCCGCCGGATCCCCACGCCGCCGTGCGTGTGCGGCCGACCCCAGCTCGAAGCGGCGGTGTTCATGGCGGCGAACACCTCGTCGCGATCCAGTTTCCGTTTTCGCAGGCAGGCCCGGAAACGCTCCGTCGCCTCAACGGAGATCATCGGCGGACTTGATCACTCGAATCGTCCCCGCCTTCCGTTCGGTCGCGAGATCCTTCGCCCCCCGCCGCTCAAACCGCACCATCTCCGCTTTGGTCACGCCGTATTCCTGAAACGCATAGTCGTCACCCGCATCCGCCACATCGAACGGCAAGGCTCGTCGCTGCTCGATTTGGGCGAAGACCATGTTGACCACGTCCGCGGGCTTGAGTCCCATGCGGTCGAGTATCCGGGTGACTTTTTTCACGCGGCCGGACTTCACCCGGGCGCGGACAATGGTGGTGGAAGCCATGGGCTCAAAAGGGCTCAGATGAGCCGCATCGTCAAGCCCGCCCCCGAGCGAGGCGGCACGCGCCGTAGCCGAAAGGCGAAGGCGGGCTGCTCGCTCTGGTCGAATCACACCTCGACGCCGGCAGCGCCCAGCGCATCGCAGATGCGCCGCGCGGCCTCGGCGTCCTGCGAGGCGAAGCTGAGGAAGACGGCTTTGTTTTCCGCGGTGCTCATTTGCTCGTCGGCTTCTCCGCTGGGTGCGCCGCGCGCCAGGCCTGGGCTCGCGCGTGCGCTTCGCTCAACCCAAGTTTGGCCAATAACTCGGTGAATTTCGGTTCGCGGCGCACGAGGTCGAAGGTCGTGCTGTAGAGGAGGTGCGGAATAAGCGTTTGATAAACCTTGTCCTCGTGCAACGTCGCCAGGATTTCCGCGTGTCGGCCCCCGGCGGCCATGACATCGTAGTTATTGCTCTCAACCTCTGGCAAAAGATCGGTCGGCGGCTTTCGACCGGCCCGGACATAAGCGACGACGAAAGCAGCGGGCTCGAAGGACCGGAGCGGGGTGGCTTTGTCGCGCTCCAAGGCTTCGCGCGCCGCGGTCACGGCATCTTCCACCCGGTCCAACGCCAACAGCGCGCTGATTTTCATACCGTGCGCCAGCGCGCTATCGGGGTCGAGCTTGATGGCTTGTTCCGCCCGTTCCAAGGCGAGCGAGGTGCGGCCAGCCAGTCGCAGAGCCCGACTATAAAAGTCCTGCATGCGTGAGCTCAGCGGGTCCAAATCCGTCCCTCGCGCAAAAGACTGCAATCCCTCATCCATCCGTCCTTGGTTCATCAACAGGATGCCCAGTGAATAGTGGGCGTGCGCGTAACTCGGGTTCAGTCGCAGCGCGGTGCGAAGCGAGGCCTCCGCCGCTAGGAAATCCCACACCGCCCGATATGCGCCACCGCGCGCCGCATGAGTTTCGGCCGAATTTGGATCCAAGCGAACGGCCGTTTCCGCCAATGCCGTCGTCTCCTTGCGATACGGGCTCCCGCGATCTGCCATGAGCTGCCGCTGGTTTACATTCGCCAGATTGAGCGAGGCGGTCGTCCGCGCGTCGACCAGCCCCGCGTAAGCCCGCCCGAATTTTGGATCAAGCTCGATCGCCGCCGCAAAAAGCTCTCCCGCTTTTTTTTGACTGATGATTCCGCGCAAACTCCACGCCTGGCGCCCCTGCAAATACAGTTGAAACGCTTCCGGCCGAACCTGGGCGGAATGGGTGCCTACCGCATAGCGCAAGTTTCCCCGGAGCTGCCGCACAATCAGACCCGCAATTTCGTCCTGCACCTTGAAGAGGTCGGTGAGGGCGCGATCGTAATTCTCGGACGTCCAGAGCGGAAGGCCGTCGCGGGCGTGCAGCAACCGGGCGCGGATGCGCACGCGGTCCCCGTCTTTTTGCACGCTGCCGTCAACGAGGTAGGCGACGCTGAGTTGGCGCCCCATTTCCGCCGGCGGCACGGGATGCCCCTTGAAGGTGAAGCTCGAGGCCGTCGATGGCACCCGCAGGCCGGGCACGCTGCCGAGCAGGCGGCAGATTTCCTCGCTGATGCCGTCGGAGAAATATTCGTTGCTCTTGTCGGCACTCAGATTGGTGAAGGCGAGCACCGCGACGGAATTGTCCGGCACCGGTGCCGACGCGTGGCGGCTCTGCGACCAGCGCCACCCCGCGAAGCACAGAGCGACCAGGGCCACGGCCGCGAGCATAAGCCACGCGCGGCGAGGCTTCGTCTTGACGGGGGATGCGACGCCCCTGGTCGCCTCCGGCGCCGCCGAAGGCGGGTAAACCCCGTCACGTTCAGCGGGCCGGGGGCGCCCCGACTCCATTTCCGAGCCATGCAGCAAATGTTTCACGCGCTCGCAAAATGCCGCGCTCTTCTCACCTTCCGGCAGCCGCGTCCACTGCACCCCGCGAAATTCCGCCGGCACGAGCGCCGCCGGCTCGCGCGTGTCGTCGATCAAGACCGGCATCAGAAACGGCGTGCCCTCCGCGATAGCGTGCGTCCGCTGCGCCGCGAGCCTCCACTCGATTCGAAAATACCCTTCGCGCCGCGCCTGCGTCGCCGCCGAGATCACGGGCACGAACAGCGCGCACGACGCGATCTGTCCGCGAATCTTCGCATCCCACGCATCGCCCCCGCGCAGCTCGCTCTGGTCGAACCAGACTTCGACACCCGCGGTGCGCAACGCGTCGCAAATGCGCCGCGCGGCCTCAGCGTCTTGCGACGCATAGCTGAGAAAGACGGCGCGGCGGGATTCGGCGGACATCGAGTTGAGCGCGCTAGAGTGCGCTCCGGTCCAAAGGAATCAACCTTACTGCGTCCCTGTTGCCATCCGTTGAGGACGGCCTGCGGTTTATCCGGCAAAATGCTGTCGAAAAAAATCAAGATCGCCGACGAGGTGTCGCGCGGGCGACGGCCCAGCTGGCGAGCTGACGGTTCGCGATTTCGGCGCCGCTTGACAATCCAGTTCGTGCAACAAACGTGTTTCACGATGAAAACGGCTTCCATCAGACAGATCCGCCTCGCTTTTCCCTCGTTGCTCCGGGCGGTGAGGAACGGCGAATCGGTGGTCATCACGTCCCGGCGCAAGGCCGTCGCGACCCTGGGTCCGCCGCCGCAGGCACCGGCCGCCCGCAAGCCGTGGTCGGATTTGACCAAGCGCCTGGCGCTGCAGCCGGAGCGACCGACCCTTGATTTGGCCGGCTTGTTGTCGGCGGATCGCGACGACCTGCGTTGATGCCTTCGACTTACGCCGACGCATCGTTTCTCGTGTCGCTCTATCTGCGCGACACCAATTCCGCCACCGCCGCGGCGCTGGTCCAGAAGGGCCGGCTCGCGATTACCCTAACGCCCTTGCAGCGCCATGAGCTGCGCAATGCGCTACGCCTGGCGGTTTTTCGCACGAAGGCGATGCCGGTCGCGATCACGGAAGTGGATGCGCGCAACGCCCTCGCCCAAGTCGACGCCGACCTGCTGTCCGGCAATCTGATCGACGCCGCGTTGCCTTGGGGCGATGCGATCGTCGAAGCCGAGCGGCTGGGGCGGACCTGCACCATGACCTTGGGGGTGCGAGGAATGGATCTGCTCAATGTGGCGGCGGCGGTGACGACCAAGGCGCGAATCTTTCTTACCTTCGACGGACGACAAAGAGCCGTGGCTCAAGCAGCGGGACTCCAAGTTCGTCCCTGATACACTGGCACCGTTCTGCGCCAGACCCGTGCGAGCGTAAGGAGACAATTGCTACACGAGCTCCGTCGTGATCGCCCAACTCGCCTTCTGGGTTCGCAGCAAAGGGGGCCGGCCGCGCGAAGCCTTGCAGACGTGGCTGACCCGACTGACCGGGCGCCCTACACGGCCGGATAATCAGCTTTAATATAAGGTCTCTGTCGCCCACGTATGGGCGGAACACGAGCATCTCCTCGCGATTGCCGGGCAGAGTAAGAGAGGAACAACGCTTTGTTCTGGTCGGTGCTCATTTCCTCGACCTCGGAGTTTCGGCGGGATGCGCCGCCCGCCACGCTTGCGCGCGCGTGTGCGCCTCGGTCAATCCGAGCGCGGCGAGATAATCGCGAAAACGCGGATCTTCGCGGATCGAATCGTAGACGCTGCCGAAGAGCACTGGCGGCACGTTGCCGAGACCCGTTCGCGCAGAGTCCAACATGGAAACGATTTCCGCCTCCCGGCCTTGGGCGCGGAGAAGGTCGCGATTCTTTACGAACTCGCCCGACCCGCCCCAACTCGGGGGGCCTGTTCCCCGACGGTTAGCAGTGCACGCATGACCGAATCGGACCGAATCGAATGCATGTCCCCGGCGGATTCGCGGCGACGCATAAGTTCGCGCGCCGTCGTGACCGCCTCGGTCGTCCGGCCCAACGCCAGCAGCGCATCGATTTTCTCGCCGTGCGCCTGTCCGTTGGTCGAGTCCAGCGCAATACCCAGCTCGGCATGGACCAGCGCCGCCGCCGGCCGACCTGCGAGCAGCAGGATGTTCGAATAATAATCCTGCATGCGGGAGCTCAACGGGTCCAGGTCCGTCGCCCGGGCGATCGACGCCAGTGCCTCGTCCATCCGACCTTGGCAGACCGCCACGCTGGCGAGGAGGTAATGCGCGTGGGCATAGCTCGGATTCAGCCGCAACGCCGTCTGATACGATTGTTCTGCGGCGGCGAACTGCCACTGCGTTTTGTGCGCATGTCCGCGCGAGGCGTGTGCTTCGGCAGAAGTCGGCTCCAGGGAAATCGCCGTTTCTGCCAAACGGGCAATCTCGAGCCGCACGTCGTCCATGCGCGAAGCATGGCGGGTGGATCCATTGACCAGTCGCGCATCGACCAGGCCGGCGTAGGCCCGGCCGAATTTCGGGTCCAACTCGATGGCGGCGGCAAAAAGTTGCGCGGCCTTTTCCACGCCCGGGCCCCGCGCACTCCACGCCTGCCGGCCCTGTAGATAAAGCTGGAACGCCTCGGGTCGGACCTGCGCGATGTTCACGCCGGCCACGTAGCGCATGCTGATCCGCAGCTGCCGCGCAATCAGTGCGGCGATTTCGTCCTGCAGGCGAAAGACGTCGCGGATGTCGCGGTCGAAATTCTCCGACGTCCACAGTGGCAGCCCGTCGCGCGGGTTGATGAGCCGCGCGCGAATCCGCACACGCTCTCCGTCTTTCTGCACGCTGCCATCCAGCAGATAGGCGACATTGAGCTGCCGGGCGATATCGGCCGGCGCGACCTGCTTGGTTTTGAACTGAAAACTCGACGTCGTCGCCGGCACCCGCAGGCCGGGAATCGTCCCAAGTCGCTTACATATCTCCTCGCTGATGCCGTCCGAAAAATACTCGTTGGCCTTGTCCGCGCTGAGATTCGCGAATGCCAGCACGGCGATTGAATTATCGCTTGGCGCCGCTGCGTCCGCGACCCGCCGGGTTTTCCACCACCATCCCCCGCCCAGCACGGTCACGAGTGTGACGACGGCGGCGAGCATCGCTATCGCCACGCGCTTTCGTGCGGGACGCTTCGCTGGCGGCGCAGGCGTTGCGCCCACAGAAAGGGATGATGCGGACGAGGACGTCGGCGCTCCCACTTCGAGCAGCGATCTCACGCGCGCGGCAAAATCTCCCGCGGCGTCCCCACGCTGAAGCCGCGTCCACTGCACCGCATGAAACTCCTCCGGCACGCGCGCGCTCGGCGCCGCCGTGTCGTCGATCACCACGGGCACGAGAAACGGATGATCACGCGCGATGAGGTGCGAGCGATCCGCGGCCAGCTTCCATTCGAGCCGAAAATATCCCTCCGCCCGCGCCTGCGTGTTCGCCGAAATGATCGGCACAAACAGCGCGCACTCCTTGATCTGCTTCCGGATTTTCGCGTCCCACGCATCGCCCCCGCGCAGTTCGCTTTGATCGAACCACACCTCAACGCCCGCGGCGCGCAGCGCCTCGCAGATGCGCCGCGCCGCCTCCGCGTCCTGCGACGCGTAGCTCAGAAAGACGGCTCTGTGGTTACCCTCGCTCATTCAGCCTTGGGGCGCTACCAGTTTTTGAATTCGGGATCGTCACGCATGCTATCGAATGCCCGGTCCAACTGAATGTAGAGCGGCGGGAACCATTCCCGCGTCACCACCCAGCGCCCCATCGAGTCACGCAAGCGCTCGAGGGCAGCGCTTTTGTCGCCGAGCACGGCCAGAATACGCGCCTCCATAAATTCGGCATAGCCAAATTGCCGCTTGGGATCTTGCTCCCGCAACCAACGGATCACCGCCAGGGCCTCCTCCCGCCGGCCCATCCGGGCGGCGATCTCACCCTGCCACCCTTTCAGCCCGATTTCACCGAGGGAACG
>Ga0163144_10024213_pt1 | contig 11921 bp, 16 predicted proteins | sample OliLak19BULKMAT1_FD_123175 | JGI IMG/M metagenome (GOLD analysis project Ga0163144, IMG submission 123175) | Freshwater microbial mat bacterial communities from Lake Vanda, McMurdo Dry Valleys, Antarctica - Oligotrophic Lake LV.19.BULKMAT1 | ecosystem: Environmental > Aquatic > Freshwater >...
CGCGTAAAAAAGCATCGACGTAACCACTACGGCTGGCTGACCAAGCCACGCGCCGAGGTCAAACGCATGATGGCAAAAGGGCTTATCTGAAACTACGTGCCATTCGTCGATGTGACCGAAGCATATTAGAAAGGCAAAAACGCCGAACTATGGTTGGTTCAAAAAATGGAAGTAGATTCTCTCCCGAATCATCGGGCTGCACCCCATTCCCGACCACATCGGAATCACTGCGTCGGTGGCATTGCTTTACCATTGTGGCGCGGACTTGACGTCGATTTGGTCGACCACGAGGCCACAATCAGCTCCAGCTCTATCACGACCGCGCCCAAAGACTGCTAGGGCCAACTCGATCTGTCTAGATTTTTGTTGACGTGGCATCCCGCGGTCCGGTATTTTGGGTTGCACTTCAAAAATCTGATCCGCCACCCGCGCCATTGCAGGTGCTAGTGACTTCTCTTCCCAGATTCGTGCCCTCCACGCGATTGTCGTCGCGTCGACCTAATCCTGGCATGCATCCGAGCAATTAAAGCCATTCGTTCAGCCCTCACGCAACCACGCGGGCGGCAAGCGACTGGGCACATTTTTCGAACACGCGGTGCGATGACGGCCCGCTCCTCGCCGACCCCTCGACGGTGTCGGACAAGCCATGTAGGAGAATGACTATGAATCTGAGAACGGGTTTTGCATCTATGTTCCTGGTTTCGGCAATGGCCGCGTCACTGGCAGCCGCCAACATAACGCTGAGCGATGGCGAGTTCTTCGAAGCAAATTGGATCAACCAGGCAATTGTCAATGGCAGTGGGTCTGGCTTTGCCGTGGCTCGTTTTACAAACGGCGGCAATCCGGATGCCTATCAGGACACATCCAATAACGTGGCGCCCGGCGAACGAATCATCACGAATCATGTCTATCAGCCGGCCAATTATGATCCCGCGGCCAATGGGCCCATCAGCCAGATCAATTTCAGCGTCGATGTGCTCGACGGATCGACGAACGCCACGATTCTCAAGGTGTTCCTCTCACAAAACGGGCTCGCCTACTATTCGACCGGATTCCACACGATATCGAGCTCTGGCTGGACGCCGTATTCGCTCACAGCTTTAACCGCCGCGGATTTCGACTCGAACTCCGATGCGGGCTTGGGCTCCCCGCCTTCCGGTCAGCAACCCGACTTCTCGGCCGGCGGCAACCTAATCAGCGTCGGATATACGCTGATTGATAGTTTTGCCGGAGCCCCCGGACAGATCCTGATCGCTGGAAATGGCATCGATAATTTTTCGGCCGCGTTCACTGCGGTGCCCGAGCCCAGTAGCGTGTTGCTCGCCGCCTTGGGTTTCGTCGGCTTAGTTTCGCGAGGGGGGCGACGGCGGAAGCGCGCTTAGTCGATCACGCTAACATTATCCGTGCGTGAGCCGGGCTCGTGGAGTGGTTTCTTCCAATCCACGAAATAGGTCGATTTCGTGACCCGGCAATTCGCAAACTGCGGGCTGCTAATACAAAAGGCCGGGCAACTCAGAAGGCGGGGCTTCCGGCTGTTCGCTTCAAGGCCGCGCTACCGTTAGAAAGTCCCTTCAGAGCAGCGTGGCCTGTCCCGGGTTTGCCCTAGCAGGCTATTTGAAGGGAAGTACACCTTGTCCTCAGCTTTCTTCGGTATGCAGTCATAATTCAGCGTCGAGGTGGCGAAGCTGGTCACCAGGCCAAAGCATCACCGGCCTGGCTCATGGTGAACTCGCCGGGCTCGTCCCCTACACTTTGCGAGCAAGCGGCCTTTACGTGCTGCGTGCAAGTAGCTTTTTGCCGACCACCATCGCAGCGCCGGGCAACGTGCAGGTGCACCGGCTTCTCGACGGCCAATCCAGCATCTCGCTGCCAGGCGTGCATGGTCGCGAGCGGCCAGTTGCCCGAGCGGCTCGTCGCGGCGAAATATTGATCCAGCACAGCGCCGACTCCCCGGTGCCTTCCGGTGACGAGGGGCGAAGCACGTCGAGCAACACGCAAACGCTGCCCGGCTTCAGCGCCCGGGCAATCCTTCTCATGAGGTCTCGGTTCTGGTCGTCCGTGAAGTGGTGCACCAACTGCGACACGAAGACCACGTCCCAGGCGTCGCTGCCAAGGTCGTCGGTAAGCGCGTTTCCTGTCCGGTGAGAGACCCGCTCGCCCATACCCTCCTGAGCGAGGATCGGCGCGGCGTGCTCGATGGCCTGGGGAAGATCGAGAATCGTCGCCCGCAAGGCGTCGTGCCGGCGGCACGCGCACACCGAGTAGTAGCCGTGGGATCCACCGATATCGAGCATCGACGTAGCGCCTGCAGGAACCGGCAGACGCTTGGCCACTTCATCGGCCGAGATCGATGCCAAGGCCCGCATCCCTCGCTGGTATCGATTCCAGGCTAGCCCGTCGCTGAGCGTGCCGTGCAGATCGAGCGGTTTGCCCGTCGTGACGTAGTCTTCGTACTTCGCCACGACATCCCACTCGTCGTACTGAAACAGAAGCTTGTCACCGATCGAATAGGGCGAGCTTTGTAGCAGCCACTTGCGTGCCTTCGGCATCAGCTCGTAGTGTCCGCCTCGATGCCGGAGGTAGCGGCAGCCCACGAGGGTATTCAACAGCTTTGTTGTCGCGTCTTGATCCGTCTTGCAAGCCGCGGCCACTTCGGCCGCCGTCATTGCTCCTGTGCCGATGGCATCGTAGACGCCGAGCTTCACGCCGGCCATGATTGAACGCGCCATGCTGAAGGCGATATGCGTTTCAAGCAGAGGTTCGGGCGCGATGTTCAGCCGAGCGATGATTCGTCCTATCAGACTCTCACCGATGATTCCCAGTCGCATGGTGGTACCTTCGCCCGTGTTGACCTGCTGCCCGAAAGTTGGGTCAGCCATTATCGATCCCACAGTTCGCCAACTGCTAGTGGCATTGGGTTCGGCAATGGCGGAGCCTATCAACTCTGCAAACAAAGCCATACAACAAGCGACGATTCTTGCGGTTCCCGAGGTCTGCAGTGAATGCACGACTCATGCCTGAGTGAATGGCCACTTCCCCATAATAGCGTCACTCGGCGGCGGATGCTTAAGCGCGCGTCGCGGGACGCGCGGATATGTCATCGAAAGCTTCGCTTCTTGGGACGCGAAATCAGTTAAAAAAAGTGGTGGTTACTTAACCTCTGGTACAGGAGATCAAGGCTGATCAGTCGCCTAGTTGGTGGTCGCCAAACGCCGAAGATCGTGACACAGCCCCGTAAGCGATTGAGCCGTGTAGTTGCCTTTTTCTTGAGCCTGCTCTTTCCGGCTTTGCGACAGCTACACAAGCGCCAATTGCTCAATGGCATTGTGTGGTTCATCGTGGTTGCGGTCGGCTACGTCGCACTCGTCATCCCGGGTCTTATTTTGCACGTATGCTGTGCAATTTTCGGGGCAATGGGCAAGCCTCATCACGAGATCGGCCTGCGCCCGCGCCTCGCGCCGGGTGTAGCGCCCGCGTAGCGCCGCGGCCTAACCGCCAGCGACCTAACAAAAAAGCCTTGCCGTAACTTTCGTTACGGCAAGGCTTTACTAGTGCTCCCTGATGGACTTGAACCATCAACCCTCTGATTAAGAGTCGGCCGCCAGCTTGTGGCCAGGATTTGACTAGGGTGCGAATAGCGGTGTTTAATGTGGTCGACGACAAGTCCCCCCATCGAAGGAATTTGCCCGGCGGGGTTGCATCGGCAACAGTTTTGGCAACGAATTGGGTGAGAAGTAGATGGCCAAGCAGTTCTGTGTTGGAATATTGGCTGTCCTGTTGGCCAGCCAGCTTTTCGCTGCGGACGTGACCTACGACCGAAAAACTGAGCGACGGTTTTCGGGGGCCGCGGCAACATATCAGCGGCAGGCCGAGTACCGCCAAGCCAAGTTGAACCGGCTTGTCGAATCGCTGGACCGTACCTGCAGCCCGTCGCGCGAGACTCTGTTGAAAAACGCCAAGGGCAAGTCGCTCTGGACGGCCAAGCTGGTCGTCAAGCACATGTCGAGGGCCGAGCGTCTGGCTGCGAAATGAGTGCGGATGCCCCAGAGCCCCCTGCTAGGCCTTTGCCCAACGAAGTTGGACTTCTTCGCGACCTGCGGGCCGCCGCCCTGCACCGCATCGCCTTTTACAGGCGATTTGTCACGGACCTGTTGCAGCCCGTGTTACCGCCGGACGAGCAGGCAGGCCAAGATGCCTTTGCGGCTGCCGTGAGGCGGGACGAAGCCCCCGGTTTCGAGCTTCTGCGCGAGTACCCGACCAGTCCTAAGGAGGCCGCCGCCGACACCAGAGCTGCCGTTCCCGTTGAATCATTTCTTTCCCCCGGCGAACGAAATGAAATTGCGATTGCGCTTGAGTCGATTCGGGACGCCATCTACCAATGCGCCGCGTTGGACGATGCGCTTGAGGTTGTCGTTTGTTCGGCCGATGCATCCCACCTGAAAAACGACGAAGTGCGGGCCATCATTGGCGTCTACCACGCTCTCGTCGAGAGAATCGAGCAGACAATTGAGAAGCTCGCCTCCTCGGCCCAGGACCCACCGGACGAGGTTCCCGTAGTCGGTCCCAAGGAAGCCGTCGTGCTGCGAATTCTGCACTCAGCCTATCCAAGACTTATGACGCTTGAAGGCATTGGAGACGCGTCAGCTGCCGAGCACAACGAAGTCTCCGTCCGCAAAATTCAGCCGATAATATCCGACCTAATCGACAGAGGACTGGCCGAGCGTCCGAACGGCCCGAAAAGCGGCGTGGCATTGACGGCCGCCGGAATGCAACTGGCTGCAAGACTCCGCGGTGGTTAGCCGGCATTTTGCCGGAACGGTGCCGAATCCTTTCCTGGTTTGATTCCTGACCGTCCCGACAATGGCGGTATGGGAAACACCAACGAACCAATCTCACTGCTGCCTCTGGCCGCAATGGCCCGACGCCTGCGGGTTCCAACCGCGTGGCTCAAATCTGAAGCCGACGCCGGCCGCATGCCTCACGTGCGAGCTGGCAGGCGGTATCTATTCTTGCCACGCGCTGTCGAGACGGTCTTAGCCCAACGGGCTAGCCTGAACTCGGAGACGACACCATGAGCGCGACAGCGGCGACCGGCGTGATTCACTCCAGTGAGTCCTACAGCCGCGAAGAATTCCTGCGCCGCACCGGTATCGGTGCCTGGGCATTCAGAACTGCACGGCGTAATGGACTACGCACCGCCAAGGTCGGCAACCGCACCTTTGTGCGCGGCGCTGATTGGCACGAGTATCTTCAACGACGATGAACGCCTGCTGGCGGCGGCCACGCGACTACCTCGCGCAGCAGGCGGCCGGCGACCACGGCAAAACTCACGTCAGCCGAGTCAGTTAAACACCCTCATCCTCATCAGGAGCAACAAATGAACAACGTGTATGTAGTGGTTCAGCGAGAGGTCGCCGACGATCTGCCCGTGTCGGTGCACAACACCCTAGCGGACGCCGAATTAGCAATCCTTGACTACATCAAGGCCAAGCCAGAGAGGTACGTGTTGTACGACCTGTTTAACTCCTACGAGGGTGAACCTGTCTGCAGCTACTTAGTGGTCAAATACGGCGCGGACGGCAAGCCGCTTGGGGGTTGGGGGTACGGGGCCGACGACGAGGGGAACGCACCAAATTCGCGGGTGGTCAACTTTGCGGACCCGGCCCAAAACGAACCGTCGTCAATGCCGGGCGAAATTGAGGATTTCGAACCGACGCCACCAATCCGCCACGCCGACAGCGGCGCGATCCTATATCGACCTCTGTGTAGCTATCGTATCGCCGCTTCCGAGTAAGTGGCCGCCGCGACACAGGCAGGAGCACGCCTGGGCACGGATGCCCTTGGGCTAGAAATGGACGAGCCAATGAGCGAACAAAACGGCGCGGCCGGGCCGCAGCAGATCAGCACCACGCTTAAGGTTGCCATGGCGCGGTTCGCTCCGCCCCAGGACGCACCGCCAGAGCCACTACAGGCCAGTATCGTGACCCCAAAAATCAAACCAATGCGGCCGGTGGCTCAAGCGCAGGACGGTATCGACTACGGCGGCATGACCTGCGCCGAGTTGTGCGATTACGTCAACGAGACGCTGTACTACGTGCCCGGGATGCTGGCAGCTGACCAGCCCTGCGTGATCGCGGGCAGCGTGAAGACCCTTAAGACGCTAACCACTCTAGACCTGGCTTTGAGTCTGGCCACGGCAACGCCAGTATTCGGTTCGCTGCCGGTGCCGAATCCGGTCAGCGTCGTAATGATGACCGGCGAGAGTGGCCTGTCGGTTATCCGGCGAAAGTTTATCACCATGTGCGCGGCCAGAGGATTGGACCCGCGAGCACCCGAGGGACTAATCATTGCCCCCAAGTTGCCACTATTTGGAGATCATCGTCACGCGGATGCGCTCGGGAAGTTTATCGAGCGACACAAGGCCCAAGTCTTGATCGTCGACCCAACATATCTGTGTATGCCCGGCGCGGAACCTGGCAACGTGTTCGCGCAGGGCAAACTGTTGGGCGGCATGAACACCATCTGCGCCGAGCGAGGTTGCACGTTGGCCATCATTCACCACATGCGCCACGTGGGCACGGTTCCGAACGCCGTGCCAGAGCTGGGTGACATCGCTTGGACCGGTTTCGCCGAGTGGGCCCGTCAATGGATTCTCGTGGGGCGACGTGAGAAGTACGTCTCGGAATCTGGCCAGCACAAGTTGTGGCTTAACTGCGGCGGCAGCGCCGGTCACCAGATGCTGCGAGCCGTGGACATCGACGAGGGTACCCCGGCTGACCTTCGCTGGATTGTCGAGCTGCGCCGAGCCGACGAAGCGCGCCAGCTCCAACAGGAAGACAACGCTGCAAAGCGTGAGCGCGACAAAGCCGGCGCCGCTGAGCGTGCGTTAGCGAAGCTGCTGGTGGCCGCCGCGGAATTCCCGGCCGGCGAGACCAAGAGTACGCTGAAGGCCGCCGCTGGTTTCTCTGGCGAGTCGTCAAAGCAGTTCGACGCAGCGCTAGCCGCGGCTATCGAGCGGGGCGATTTGGTTCGCTGCAAAATCAAAAAGCACACTGCCCATTACGATGCGTACAAGCCTGCCTAGCTTATCCGGCCACATGGTCAGGACGAGTCAGGACCACTGGTCAAGTCTGCCGTGTCCTGGACATGGATGATGATGGTCAGGTCTAGGGGGCTATATAAGGCCCCCATCCTGACCATCATCATCACCATCCTGTTGCGCGGCGCGAAAGCCAATCAAACTTGTCCCGACCATCTGTCGCGGCGCGTTTGGTCCGGTCCCTCGACGCGCAGGCAGCAACCGGTAGCGCATTAGGCGGTGCACCGCCAGCGGCGCCGAACTAACTTGGGGTAACCGTATCAGCGTCTGGCAGTGCTGCAATCTGCTACATTCCAGATCTGGCTGCCTGCGCTGACCATCGACCGCAAGCACACGAGCGCCGTCACGGCAAAACTGCCGACTCGCATCGTCATCCTGTCCAACGAACTGCCGCGGCTGGCGGACACCAGCGGGGCGATGGCTAGCCGGTTCGTGGTGCTGCGGTTGTCCGAGAGTTTTCTCGGGCGGGAGGACACGGCCTTATTTGAGGCGAAGCTACGACCAGAGCTGCCGGCGATCCTCTGGTGGGCGATTGCAGGCTGGCAACGGCTGCGAGCCCGCGGCTACTTCGTTCAGCTGGAGAGCGGGCGGGAGCTAACCAATGCCATGGCCGATCTGACCAGCCTTATTGGGGCGTTCGTACGCGACCGCTGCCTCGTCGCCGAGGCTTGCTCGGTCGAACGCAGCGAGCTCTATGCCGCCTACCGTTCATGGGCAGAAGCGAAGGGAAGGCAGCGGATTGAGGATGAGGCGGCCTTTGGCCGAGGTCTGCGGGCTGCCGTCCCATCAGTGCAAAACACACGACCGAGAGAGGGTGGAGAACGGCTGAACCGCTATTCGGGTATTGAGCTCGCCTAGCGGTCAGGGTTGGTCAGCGTGACCGGCGATTGCAGGCAGGCTTTCAAATAAAGAATCGATCTGAGCTGAGGTGCGGACGTATGCTGCCAACATGTACTGCAATGGGTGGTCAGCCTGACCACCCTGACCTATTGGAGCGGATTCAACCGCCGGCCTGGTTGACCGAACCTACGCCGGTACCAGTTGAATCAGAAGCCAGCGAGCCAGCTCCTGACGAACGTGTGGCTGAGCGGGATGCCATCCAAGCGGAGCTGCGCTAGAGACAATTGGGCTTGAGCCGGTGCGATTCGAACCGGGTGAACGCGCGCAACAAGACGCCCTTGCCCACCTGCAGGTAGCTAAAGCCGGTATCCTGACCGATTGGATCGAGCGAGTCGGCGCCGACGGACGCCTCGGGTACGACAAGCCAGGTATCCCGGTTGCCGAGCGCGGGTGGCAACACGTTGTGTTTGAGAATCTGCCAGATGGATTGCCACGCCACGATGCAGTGAAGCGTGGTTTGGCAGCAGGGAAGCCGTGAAATGAGCAACACCGGAATCAAAGTACGCGAACCGATCGCCACTGACGTCGCGTGCTCCCAGCTGACGCAAGCCGGGCTCCTGACGGTCGAAGCCGCGGCCCAGTTCCTCAGCATCAGCCGAACGTCCCTGTATGCCGCGATGGCGCGGGGCGAGCTGCCGTGGTGCCAGCTCGGCCGTAGCCGACGCATCCCGCGGCGCGCACTCGTCGAGTACGCCGCTGCTAACCTGACCGGTGGCTGGGCACGCCAATCACATACGTAGTGTGATGGCGATGCGTAAGCTGTTTTGTTGCAGGGGGTTGCGGGGTAATGTTGCCACCGTGTTGCCATTGATTAATGACGGTTAATGGCCAGCCGGAGTCGGTTTTGGCAGGGTAACCTCCCTGAGTTCTCCGCACCTCCGTCGGCCCTTTTTTTAGACCGCCAAAAATTCGCCGCGGGTGCGGTTATCTGGACTCGTAGCCCAGCACAGCGCGAATCTCGGCGGCAACGTCGGCAGGCGACCGCGGTGGCGGCTCTGGACTTTTCTTCGGTTCGTACGCCCGACGTCCCCAGCGCTTCGGATGCCGGCGTTCGAGCCGCCAAGCGGCCGCCTGCCAGCTCGGGTCGCGCCTGATGTGATTGAGGTCGGCAGTTTCGGCTTCAGCCCGTGCGCAATTGACGTCGCGTGCGAACTCGGCCAGCGCCGGGGTGATGCCGCGCCGACCATCGCGGATATAGTTTCGAACGGTCGACACCGAGACGCCGGCCAGCGCGGCCGCCGTTTCCAAAAAATTCCCGGCGCGCATCGCCTCGATGATCGTGGCAGCAACCTCGGGTGTCAGGGAGGTTGGGCGGCCCACGCGGCGACGGTCGGCTGGCTCAACGTGATCGGGGATTCGGAGCATGGATGCGCCTCTTGCGCTGGGTGATCGTCCGTGATCTGCGGCGACCCACTACATTACCAGAAAGTCGCCGAAACACGGAACGCTCGCGGCCTCTGGCCTTAGGCGGCCTATTTTGTAAGCGATTCAGCAACCGCACCCCATGCCTTGGGCGTCGCGGACCGGGATCGGCGGTTCAGATCAGCACGGCGGCAATGCCACCCAGTCCTCACCCGTCTAAAATACGGGTCGTTTTTCGGGAGAGCTGCAATACGTGTGAGTTCTTGAGAAACAGGCTCCATTGGTGACGCTCATCACCACTTGGAAACGTTGTGTTTTGTTTGATGAGCGAGCCTCGTCAGTCTTAGACCGAAGTGCCAGGGCGGCAAATCGATCGGACGACCTATTGCTTGCAATGCTGAGCTTGTGTGTGCCCACGCGATGACTTGCTCTGGCCGCGGCCGAATGGCCAGATCGGGGCCACGCGGAGTGCGGTCATCATGCCGCCAATGGATTACGAAAACGAAACCGCCCTCTCGCACCAGCTGTGCGGCTTGTCCCAGCAGTATCTCAGGTGATTCGCAGTGCAGAATGTTGAAGAGGAGCACGGCATCGACAGTGCCGGCCGGCAGGTTGAATCCTTGTTCTATGATGTCGCGCTGCTGGCACTCGACACTGCTCAGGCCAGCGGTCTTGGCTCGCTCCGCCGTGCGAGCAATCATTTCTGGATCAATGTCAAATGCGAACATCGTGCCGGAGATGCGTTGCGCCGCTGGAATCGTGAAGGTGCCGAACCCGCATCCCATTTCGGCGACATCAATAAGTTCGCTCGTAATCTCAAGCGCATCGAGAATCGTGGGTACGTCAAAGAGCGACTCCCAATAACGCTCGTCAGGCATTCCACTGTCACGTAGCTTCACGGCATTCAATCCTCATGTTCCGGTCGGTGACCACGCTGTCGCACGCTCACCGTCGAACGGCGTCGAGATATGCCCCAACCGGTCAATAACGGGCCGAGTAGCGGAGAAATCCGTGATTTGACCGCCCGCTCGGTATTCGCACGGGGCGGTTGTGGCGTCGGAACTGTGCCGACTACAATCAAGCCTTGAACTTATCCATCGTCCCAGATCACGGGACCAACGCCAATCCTTTACCAGAGGTGCCACGTGCGTCATCGATCGCAAAGCGGGGCTGCGTCAGTTCGCACCATGGGGCTGGCCTGGTGCTTGGCGATAACTCTCATCTCGCACTCCTATGCGGAAGAGCCGGTCTTGTTTGCGAATCCCGATGCGTTTCAGACCCTGGTAAATCCCAACTGCTCGCATTGCATTGATGAGGCCAAGTCACGCGCTGGAGACTTGCGCGCGAATGATCCGGTACTGGCCTGGACGCGGAGCAAGTACGAAGGGGGCGCAATCCCCATTCGGTTCTTCTTAAATCCTTATCGCGTGATCAGTGACACCTACGGCGTGTTTGTCTTCGACCCCGATGCTGGCTTCTCGCGAGGATACGAGCCGTCGCTCGATTTTAGATTCTACGGGTGGCGAAACGGCATTGTCGTCATGCGGCACAAGGATGGCACGTTGTTCTCGACTCTTTCGGGCCGCGCGTTCGACGGACCGCGCAAGGGAGAGCAACTCAAGCCCATCGCCACCATACCGACCAATTGGGGATACTGGAACAAGGTCTATCCCGGATCGGTCGCTTACCGGATGTTCGAGAAGTACCAACCGGTCGAGCTGTCGAAGAAAGATAATGCCGATTCAATAAAAACCCGCCTTCCTGCTGATCGGCGACTACCGGAAGCGGCCGAGGTGTTGGGCGTTTCGATCGGCGGAAATAGCAAGGCCTATCCGCTAAGTGCATTGCCGAAAGAAGGCGGAATGCTGCGCGACGTGCTAGCCGGTCAGGAAATTGTGATTCTTTGGTATCCCGCGACGGGCACCGCGGCCGCCTATTCCACTCAGTTTGAGGGAGCGGACGCGCCTCGCGTTGGCAAACTGGAATTTGACGCAGCAGAACCCAACTCGCCGTTCATCGATCGCCAGACTGAATCTCGATTTGGCGTTGAAGGACGCGCAGTGTCCGGGCCACTCAAGAGCAAAACCTTGACCTGGATCGACTCGGTTCAATGCCGCTGGTTTGCCTGGGCCGCGGAGAATCCCAAAACTGAGATTCATGGCGGCGGGGCCGGTAAACCGGCCGATGCCAGCGGCGAAGCGCACTCGGCAGCACCCACGGGGAAGGCAACGGAGATGGTTTTCGTGCTGCCCGATGCCGTCACGCCTGCACAGATTGAAAAGTGGCGCGGCGAAGGTTTCACCGCCATCGTCGTACTGCTCGACGAGGAGCATTCTGCAGACGCCTACCGAATCGCCGCGACTGCCGTTTCTGCGGCCAAGATGGATCACTACTATTGGGTCGAGATCGCCCGAAATAATCGCCTGGCCGACGCGCATCCACGGTGGATGGCTTCGCTGGGAATGCACGACGACTGGCTGGCTCGCTTTCCCGCAGGCAAAATGCCGAAGAAAGGCGAAGTGGCCAAAGCCTATCCCTGGGTGCCAATTGGCTACGTCGA
>Ga0163144_10024215_pt1 | contig 11921 bp, 13 predicted proteins | sample OliLak19BULKMAT1_FD_123175 | JGI IMG/M metagenome (GOLD analysis project Ga0163144, IMG submission 123175) | Freshwater microbial mat bacterial communities from Lake Vanda, McMurdo Dry Valleys, Antarctica - Oligotrophic Lake LV.19.BULKMAT1 | ecosystem: Environmental > Aquatic > Freshwater >...
AGCTATGGCTGAGGATAAACTCAATAATTTACCAAGAAAAATCCTAAACTTCTTGACTCCAAATGAAGCTTGGAATATCAATAATTTACAAACCGTTGCACTTGTTTCTTGATTGTACCGTTATCTTCGAAAAGTTTGGCTGGGTATCATTTTTTTCTGTGTTATCTGCACCAACACTACCATGTCCATGCTCGTGCCAATTAGCTAATATTTTATTGGCCGTTTCCGCGCGTTGTGATTTAGCTAAAGCGGTTTCTCTGTTGTGCGTTTCAATAGCAATTACCAAATCATGTAGAGCTGTTCCTTCCGTTGCTGACTGCATTACATCTGCGACAAAAAAATTGCTGTTGCTAACGATCTCTTTAAAGGTAGCATTTTTCTTCAAATCCTGTAGATAGATCACGCGGTCTGTTTCTATAGAATTTGCTTGGTATTTTGGATCTAGTTTTAATTTTTCCTCATCTATTTTTTCTTTCGCTTGCACAAAGCTTTTAAGTGCCTTGTCAATGCCACTTGCATAAGTAGTTACAAACTGAAGCTTCAATGAGTATTTGTCATCAATTGCCGCTAGTAACAAACGCTGTATTTTAGCTGACGATAATTACTTGTTGAATGTTTCTTGCAGGCCAAACGATTCCCGAGCCCTCAATCTTGCTGCCAAATAATCTTTAACCACCGCATAATTGCCAGTTAATGATTCATGCCCTTGCAAACCGGATTCTTTTAACCTATCCCAAATCTCACTAGCATCTTGTGCCTTATCTAAAATCTCTTCTTTTAGACTCTGGGATTTAGAAAAATGTTGTTCTAATCCAACTCTCTCTTCTTTATCTATATAACTCCAAAGTAATAAATTCTGATCTAGCTTAGACAGATCTGTCCAATTAAGAGCAGTGGTTTGTCCTTCAAAATGCATACCGCCTTTTAAGGCTGTTAAATGATTCTCTAAATCATGACCATTACCACCCGTGCCACTTACCCTAAATCTCTCTGGTGCAGACATTACCTCAGTTATGTCAAATACAATATCTTCTGTAACTTTAAAATGCTCTTTAGCAAATACTTCAAACTGCGTCAGCTCAGTATCAACCATCAACAGCTTTGTATTGGCGCCACTTCAAATTTAACTAACTCTTCCGCGTAGCAATTGGCTTCAACTCTTAAAACCTCTAATTGTGCCTGGTGGCTATTTAATTGTTTCTGCAACCCTATTGATTCATGCCCATAAGAAGCATCTATTGCAAAGCTTAAGTCACTGCGTTTGCTAGTAAGCAAACCAAGACCTAACTTCCATAAAGGCACATCTTCCTTTTGCCATACTTCATTACCAGCTTCATTCATCTTGTGGGTATATTCATAACCTATAGCTTTAAATTCTTGCCGTACCGCCTCTACATCTAAGTCCTTTGTTTTATATAATTCATTTTCAAGCGTATCCTTAGCTGCAAAGATCTGACAATCCAGTTCATGACGTGTTAAGCCAACCAAAGTAGATTCATAACCACTATATCGATCTATTGAAAATATCTTGTATGGCACAGTTGCTCCTTGTACCGCATGATTCGTCACCGCGTAACCATGCCTAAAGGTGACTATTCTTCCCTGCTCTCCTGTGCGTATTAAAGTGCTGCGTACGCCTGTTGCCCCTTCCACATCTACCAGAAACTCACCTACTCCCATCGCGTCCACTTTGATCAGTTTACGAACAGTAGCAAGCTCGTTGTTTAAAACGCCGCCAATCCCATCTTTTTCTTTTAAGTTACTGGTAAAGATTATGCGGTCACCCTCGGCCAATTCCACCATAGTAGAATTGCCGTGCACTCCACCAGAAATGAACTTACTTCCAAGGTTTAAAACACCAGCTCTTTTAAACGAATCACGAATTAAGCCATTTAAATTCCTGATCTCCTCATTGGTATAGCTGCTGATGACTATTTTTTTGACAGCAAAACTAACACTAATCCCTTCTTCTTTAGCAATTGACATTGATTGCTTCACATACTCTGTAGCAATCGCTTGTTCCTTCTCAATCTCGTTGTCTAAAATATTGATCTTACCGAGTTGCTCATAGATAGAAATCGCTTTTGATACTTGATAATTACAAAGTGCCGAGGTTGCCTCAATATGCAGTTGTCGCAAGTGTAGATCCTTATTCTTATGACGATTTACTTCGCTGAGTATATTGCGATTACCCGCCTCCCCCATCCGAGCAAACGAGCCCTTAGAGCCTATTGCCTGATTCTGATTATTGTCGCCAAGTGCTAGTAATTTTGCGCCTGATTTTTTAACCTCAGATACAAAATAATCAGATGTCGCTACATCCAGCATACTCGCCTCATCGAGCACAAGCAGGGTCTTTGCCGGTAACACACCTTCTTTCATACTATAAAATGGGTCTTTATAATAGCTTGCATCAAGGCCAACTGATACTTTCTCCATACCGCGATCATGTTGCCATTTCATCCTAAGTGACGCTGTCGTATAGACCTTCGTGCCAAGCTTTACCTCAAGCTCTTGTGCTGCTTTGTTCGTTGGAGCTGCTGCTACAATATTGTAGCCATGACTTTGATACAAACGCACTACCTCCTTGGTCACTGTAGATTTACCAGAGCCAGGCCATCCTTCAAGAACAGCTAAATCATGTCCATTACATATACCAATTATAGCCTCTTTTTGTTGCCTTGAGAACGAATTGCCCTTTTTATAGTCTGCAACACCTTGATCTTTAATTACCAAAGCATGGTCATTATTTTTAGCTAGATCATTGATGCTGCCAACCAGTCTTTGCTCTAGTTCTACTTGCTCAGTTTTTGCAAATAACATTCTTCCCTTAAGATCGCATGGATTAACCAAGGTCAGTTTTGGTGATAATAGCACCGCATCCAGCAAGCCAACTAACTCAGTTTTTACATAAATATCTAGAGCTGATTTATCTACTATGGCGGCATTTTTTAATGTTATGTAAAGAGCTTTCTCAAGTTCATTGGCAATATTTTCTTTGGTAAATACCGCCTTATTAAAATCCAATTTATCGATTACAATGGTTGGATCAGCGATGATTTTATCAGCATTATTACGGATTATTTGCTCGTTTCTAGCAAATGCTTCTTTAACTCCGCCATGGTGAATGGTTGCTTCTTGTCCACGAACCGTTCCCCATTCTAGACGTTCCTCATAACCATTCTTGATTAAATGTTTGTTTAAAAGCTGCTTATGTTCCTCTTTAATTACACCCTCAAGAAAGGCTCTAGTTTGTAATTCTCGGCAGCGATGAGTGGCAAAATCTACTGTTCCATCAGTAAACTTTTCAAGTTGACGAAGCGCATACATTAAATGCGCATGAGGATTATTTGGGTTGTCATTGTGGAAATTAACATCAATAACAATGCCTCTAGTTACAAAAGTATTGTGGGCAAATTCTTTTAAAAATTCAATATTTTGCTCTGCTGTAAATTCTTTTGGTAGCGCAATTGTGTACTCACCAGCTAGTCTTGCATTACTTTTTGTTTCAACATCTTCTACTCTTTGCCACAGACTTTGACGATCATAAACCCACTCGGGCGCATCTTCTGGTGCGTGAATTTGGCTATACATTAAACCGCCTTTTTTGCTATAGTCCCATATCAAACCCACGGTAATATTTGTATCAATATCAGTGGCATTTAACGTTAGCTGTGAGCAACCTCTATAGGCAGCTGCTTTAATGGCACTATTTCCACTGCCTCTACTAACGTTACTGACTCTGCCAAATAATATTGCCATTACTTTGTATTATTCACTTATTCAAACTTCGTTTTCTTATCTTTCTTTTGCGCTCGAAAGTCTTTTGTTCTAAAGTACTTCCCATCCTTAAGCGCAGACGAATTTTCATGTAATGAAAAGTTCGTGCCCGTTGGGAATCTCAAACATATTATCAAATCATGCATTAACTTTCAACTACTCCTAACCATTCAATAAACTTATTTTACCAAATGAAAAAGGAGGTGTTGCTTAGGGGGAATCTCTCCCTAAGTTATTACATCGATTGTGATTGTAACTATCTCAAGCCATGCGCCTTTGGCGCAATTACATTTGTGAGAAAAAGTTTTTTGAATGCGTGAACCTCAGTGTATCTCCTCCTCTTTTGCTTGGAAAATGCAATTGGAAATGAAGTTCTGTTGTATATAATTAAGCGTTAAGTCGATACATGCTTTACAGAAAAATGATTATTTAGCGAATGATAGTGCGGATAAGAATTTAGGTGTGGCGTTGAATATCTAAAATTAAAACAAGTCAGAATGAGTGCCAGTACGGTACAATATTACTGAGTTATCTTTTATTTCGTATATCAATAGCCAGTCTGGTTCGATGTGACACTCCCATTTCGGAAAGTTATTTCCTACTAATTTATGGGGCTTGTGTTTTTGTTGAAGAGGTATATCGTTTACTAGCATCGTAGTGATGACGCTGAGCTTTTCTAAATCCCTGTTTCTTTTTGATACCCTTTTTAGATCCTGTTTAAAAAGGGATGTGACAATAATCTTTCTCATGAAATTATTTTTTACCGAGCTCCTTTAGTACGTTTTTAAATTCATCTAAAGTGTATGACTCATATTCTCCAGTTTCTAGTTGTCTAAAAGACTCTAAAGTTTCTTTATTAGCTATCTTGGCTTGGGGATTAAATGGAAGCTTTCCAGTGTTCACACATTGAATGAGAAACATCCTCATTGCCTGAGACATTGTCATGCCCATTTGATTAAATATTTCTTCGGCATCAGTTTTAATCTCTTCTGAAATACGCAATCTAATATCTACAGTACTCATAAACTTACCTTTGTTATATATACCCGCTATTGTAGGATATATAGCGGCGTATGTCAAGTTTTATAGAAAAAATAAATCCAGCCTATTAAGCATTAAATAAATATTATTTTGTATGAAAATCCCACGTGGGATTTTAGTCTCCTAGAACGATTTATTTAATAATTCGCCGCCCTATTTCTCTATTTCTATTATACTCATTTTCTTTTGCACGAATGCTACAGTTATAATTAATAATATATATTAGTCTTTAAATAATCTTATATTCCACTATTTGCTTGTTATTTTATTATTTATATAATATAATATTATTATATTATTCCTATGGCAACACCAATCTTCTAGCAGAAGATATCAAACGCAATGGGCAGATCGAGCCTGTATTTTTACGGCCTATTAAAGAAGTAGGCGAATTTAAATATGAGGTGATTGCCGGTAATCGGAGGTTTCAGGCGTGCCTTATGCTTCCATGCCTATGAAGGCTGTAGTTCAAGACGTATCGGACTATGAGGCTGCTATTATCCAAATCAAAGAGAACGAAAAAGTAGAATTATCTGATTATTCAAAAGGCATGTCTTTTTTTAAGTTGAAACAAGACAATAAACTTACCCAAGAGCAACTCGCAGAAATAGTTGGTTGTCACAAAAGCAAAATACAAAAACTACTATGCTTTGCTAAAATTGATAAAGCTATTTGGAATGCCGTAGCAAACATGTCCAAAGTATCAGCAAAGTCAGCTGAAACTATATATCTTTTATCGAAAAAGTCGCAAGCCTATAAGAATGCATTAATTGAAATTGCTGAAGAGATCAGAAAAGGCGCGGGTAGTAGACGTATTGAGCAATTTGTTAATGACCTTATACTTGGCGGAGAGCATAAAGAAGTAGATAGTGAAGTGATTCAATCTAACTCTGGACAGATTTTTGCTATGTGGAAAACCGGAAGGCTTTGTCTGTCAAAGAGTTTAACTTTTGACAAAAAAGAGTTGAATGCTTGCTTATTGAAATTCTTTACTGCCCAGGCAAGAATAAATACTGACTTAAATTAGAAACTTTTAAAACAGGAGTATTGCTATGAATAATTATGAGTTTGTGAAATTTGCTGCCAATAGGTTCGGTATTGACGAAACTGTAGCTGAGTCTATGGTCGATATGTTTGCCCAAAGTTTACAAGAACTAGTTGCAGCTGGGCAATCTGTAACTATCGATGAAATCGGTGAGTTCAAGTCTGTGCCTCTATTCCCAAACGGATTAAATCATCACAATAATATCGCTCTTGCCAAAGTTGCAAAACGTAATATTGTTAGCTTTAAACCAAGTGATAGACTGACAAAGGATACGGTTTGACTGCTTTCCGCTATAAATAGCAGAGCTCCCAACATCATAAACTACTTAAACTCTGCAAAATAGACTAATATGACTAAACGAGCTTTTTCTTCTCTTATAACTTGGATTATAGCTTTTCAGCTGGTATCTATAACTATTGGCTATGTTACGAGGTTCGGAATGTATCCATGGTATGGTCAATTAATTAAATCTTCTCTCACTCCACCGGGCTACTATTTTGGAATAATCTGGCCTATCTTATATATTAGCTTAGCTATTTTGGGATGGAAGCTACACAAGGAAAGAGAGAAAACTATACTAAAGTGGTATTGGACTGGAATGTTTTTAAACTGGTTATAGAGCCCAGTATTTTTTACTTGGCACTTAAGCTGGTTAGCACTCTTGGTATTAATTTTGCTTGTTACTATTAATGCCTATATTTTAATCAAGCTAAGAACTAGATACACCAACTATGCATATATGATGCTACCTTATTTCTTGTGGCTTTGTTTTGCTTTATATTTAAATATGGTGATAGTACTCTTAAACTAGATAAAGAAAATGCAAAATTCACTGGCGTGCCTAAAAAAACAAATTGAGAAATTAAAATCATCATGAGCAAAGTTCTGGAAAATCCTGTCCAAACAATTTTAGAGAAAACAGCTATTAATATGCTTAAGGACAAAATTGATCTTAAGTTCATTTCTTCAGTTACTGGCTTTTCAGAAGACGAACTCCTAAAACTCAAAAGTACTATTTAAATTCAGTCTATTTACAGTATACCTAACGTAGAATAACAAAACCCAATCTATTTTAAAGCGTTGTATAATCTATAATAGACCGTTATTATAGAACGAATTATATTAGACTGCTGGTAGCGAAAGCGTAAACTGCCTATTGAAACACAGAGCTCCATATTTTTGTCTAATTCCAATCTGGATATATCTAGCTTCGCTCGGAAGGGACAATTTGACAATTGCATAATTGTTATATAGATATTATTCGTAGTATTTTGTATTATATTTTTAATGCTATTCTAAATTCAAAGTTGCTTCCGTAGTTGAAACTTAAGCATTACTTTGATGGTTTAGCGCTGGAAAATAAATTACAATAAAAGTATAGATTATATGAACGAAACGATTAATACTGCCAATTTAGTACAAATAGTAACAAAAATAGAGAATATAGAGAGAGAAAAAGCAGAAGTATCTGAGCTTTTGACAGACGTCTATAATGAAGCAAAGTCTATGGGCTATGATGTTAAGATTATCAAACATGTTTTGAAATTAAGAAAAAAAGATAAAGATGCTCTCGCTGAAGAGGATAGTCTAATTGAGTTATATCGTGGTGCATTAGATGTTTGAGTTTTAATTAATTCTAGGGTAATCGACATGCATATTAATAAATTAATGCAACTTATTGCAAAAATTGATATTAAATATTTTGAGCCTCTAGATAGTTTTATTAATAGTTTTTTACAGGAGATAATGGATGTAGAAAGCTATTATGATAGTGGTCCTAAGAGTGTTTCAACACCAGAAATACTAGCAGAACTTACAGACAAAGTAGATACTTATACTTCCGATGTTATGTTAGCTTGCGCTATAGAATTCTGCATCACAAATGACTACCCCATTGAAGAAGAAACATGGAATTGTATTAATTACCTACTTAGTCATCATAAGGATTGGTTTTCTGCAAAAGAAAAACGATACTTAAAGGCCTTGAATAATTCATATATGGGTATTTATAAGGTCATGTCTGTAGAACCGAATAATTCAGTGGTACTAAAAGATCAGATAGAAAAAACATCATCAAAGATTACTGTTTTAGATAAATCATTAAGTAATAGTGTAAAAAAAGGAGAATATATTGCCGTACGCATTCTCAAAACAAATTCTAAAAGTGATAAACATGAATTATCCGCGTCTTGTTTTGTGATACCTTCTCATCTTATCAAAGAATGTGTATCTGTTATTCGTAATATCACCAATGCAATCGAAAACCCCCTAGCTATGCAATTATTGGGTAATAATGAAGTGATAGAAGATAACGCTCACAATAGACTACTAACAAAAAAAATGTGGGCTAAAGAAATACTGGAAACTTGGTATCTATATTATGCTAATTATACTGATAACCAAGAAATGCTAGATGCCGACGGTAATCCTTGGCATCCATGTATTATAGAGTTTGATTTGACAGTGCCTAGTGACAAAATACGTCAGGCACTTAGATTTATGCCAAAGTTCAAACTCGATGAAAATTGTAAGGATGGCAATACTTGGCTGTGGTTAGATAAAAAATACGAAGCCCTAAATAATAAATATGATAACCAAGGATATCATATTTATGCTGAGGTTAAACTACATGAGAATAAATTACTAATCGATGTCAACTCAAAGCAAAGAGCTAATATTGCTCAGGATGAAATGCTTTCGGCATTAGGCAGTATGTTATCGAATCCTAAAATATTTTCGCAATCATAATACAAAGAGTTATCGTGCGCATAATTTACAACTAACACCAAGCAAAAGCCTTTACTATGGCCAATCAAGATGTTACTGAATATCTATCTGGTATGGTAGAGCGAATTACTTATCATAATTCAGAAAATGGCTTTTGTGTTTTGCGCATTAAAGTGAAGGGACACAAAGATTTAGTTACTTTGACAGGCAACGTTCCATCAATATCAGTTGGGGAGTATGTTAAGTGTAGGGGCATTTGGCATAACGACCGTAACCACGGCAAGCAATTCAAAGCGGCATTTTTAAAGTCCCTGCCCCCAGATACGTTGGAAGGTATAGAGAAATACCTTGGCTCTGGTTTAATTAAGGGTATAGGTGCGCATTTTGCCAAGAAACTTATCACTGCTTTTGGCGATAGGGTTTTTACCATAATCGAGGATCGCCCAGATCTTCTATCAAGCGTAGATGGCATAGGCAAGATAAGAGCGCAAAGTATTTGCTTGAATTGGAAGGATCAGAAAATCATTCGTGAAATTATGGTCTTTCTTCAATCTCATGGCGTAGGAACTACCAGAGCAACAAGAATATACAAAACTTATGGCGCAAAAGCAATTGAGGTAGTATCTAGCAATCCCTATCAATTAGCCAAAGATATAAGAGGCATAGGTTTTATTTCTGCTGACACTATTGCTAATAATTTAGGAATAGAAAAACACTCTCTAGTTCGGGCAAGAGCTGGAATTGCTCATGTATTATTAGAGGCTACATCTAATGGCCATTGCGCTCTGCCAAAAGAGTTATTAATCGAGAACAGCGAGAAATTACTGGGGATACCAAGAGATTTGATTGAATTGGCAATAGAAGAAGAGACTCGTATAAAATCTTTGGTTACTGATAATTTGAACGATTGCATTTCTATATTTTTAGCCGGTTATTATGAGTACGAAAAAGCTATAGCAAAAAGGTTATTGGGTTTGATTAAATCGCCTGTGCAATGGAGCACAATAGATACGGATATAATTTTACCCTTAGTAGAGGAAGATCTTAATATTAAGCTTGCAGCAAGTCAAAAAGTGGCAATAAGTACGGCGTTAAAAAGCAGATTAATGGTAATTACAGGTGGGCCAGGCACAGGTAAAACTACTTTGGTCAATGCCCTGCTTAAAACACTAGCATCAAAGAATTTAGATATCAAACTTTGTGCGCCAACTGGCAGAGCAGCTAAACGCCTCAGCGAAAGTACTGGGCTAGAAGCAAAAACTATACACAGGTTGCTTGAAATCGATCCAGCGTTTGGCGGATTTAAGCGCAACGAAGAATCCCCCCTACTTTGCGATTATCTAGTAATTGACGAAACTTCTATGGTTGATGTCCCTTTATTTCATGCGTTATTAAAAGCCCTTCCAGTTTATGCTTCCTTGCTCTTGGTTGGCGATGTAGACCAATTGCCTTCAGTAGGAGCGGGGCAGGTTTTAAGAGATGTTATTAGTTCTGGTATCGTTCCTACTATACAACTGACAGAGATATTTAGACAAGCTTCAACAAGTAGCATTATTACTAATGCTCATTTGGTCAATCAAGGAATATTGCCCCGTGTAAAAGCGACTAAAGACGAATCAGATTTTTACTTTATTGAAGCAGAGCATGGAGATGATATTATAAATAAAATAATTATTATGATAAAAGATAGAATCCCAAAAAGATTTAATTTAGATCCTATCAATGACATTCAAGTATTGTGCCCTATGCAAAGAGGTGGAGCTGGGGCAAGATCGCTTAATGTCGAATTACAAAAGGTCTTAAACCCAGATTATGAAAATGGAGTTACTAAGTTTGGCCAAATCTTTGCTCCTGGCGACAAAGTTATGCAAACAGAAAATAATTATGACAAAGATATCTACAATGGAGACGTTGGGATTATCTGCTCTATCAATAAACAGGATCAGGAGCTGTTGATCAATTTTTATAATCGTGAGGTGACTTATGATTATACAGATCTAGATCAAATCTCCCTAGCTTACGCAACATCAATACATAAATCTCAAGGCTCTGAATATCCTGCAGTTATTATTCCAGTGACTATGCAGAGTTATATGATGCTTAGACGAAATCTCATATATACGGCTATTACGCGTGGCAAAAAATTGGTTGTTCTAATTGGGCAAAAAAAGCTTTGGCTATGGCTGTAAAAAATAACACGAGTTCAAATAGATATTCGAAACTAAAAGAGTGGTTATTAAGTTGAATGACCTACAACTGTCAATCTGTAGTGTACCCTTTCAATTAACCTTAAGTTTTGATTGACATTGTTATACAATTCAAAATTGTAAATAATCAAAGTAAAAATATGTCAGTTACAAGCTTTTTTGATAATGAATTCTCAAGCATAAACTTAAATGATACTCGTCTTAATAGTAGAGCAATTAATATAGGAAACAGCTTTATACAATATCCTGGGAGTTGCATTCAACAAGTGATGTCATCAAAAAATCAGGCACGTTGTGCATACGACTTTTTTAGTAATCCTAAAATAGGCTGGATTAGTTTAATTGAACCTCACAAACAACAAACTAAGCAACGTATTGTTGAATGTAATACAGGATAGCACTTTTTACAATTATACTGACCATAAAGCGAAGGTTGATTTAGGACTTATTGGTAAACAAGGAAGTTTTTCACAATTTGGATTCCTTCAGCAGACATCTCTTTGTATAAATTCTAATGATCTGCCTTTAGGAATTTTGGAAATAGATTTTATGGGTTACGAAGATAATGAAAAATATACTTCCCATCGTAAAGGCTTTGAAGATATAGCTTCAAGCCGTTGGAGAAGATTTTTATCGTCAAATATGGAACAACTTAAAGATGTAGGGGAAAACAAAAAGATTATCCTACTGTGCGATAGGGAAGCTGATTTTTTTGAATTTCATTACGATTTGAGCAATAGCGCATGTAATTTTGTAATTAGGTGTAAGTATGATAGGTATACTGGTAAGTCAGCTCGAGCGCGACAAAATAGAATATCAAAACTTATAGAAGCGCAAACTGAGCTGGGTACTGTAGCTCTTAAGATAACTGATTCTCATACTCATGAAGAGTATGAGAGTGTTTTTTATCTAAAGAGTCTATCAGAAATATTAATACCACCTGTGCATCGTGGAGCTGGTCATCCACAAAATAAACTAGCTCCAATTAAAATGAATGTTGTTGGAAAAATCAAAGAGGAAGTGCAACACCTAAAATAATCTGCTAAAAAAGCAGTGCACACCAGAGGTGTTACACAAATGAAAAGATACAAACAATTAGCTCTTGAGGAAAGAGAAAAAAT
>Ga0163144_10024217_pt1 | contig 11920 bp, 12 predicted proteins | sample OliLak19BULKMAT1_FD_123175 | JGI IMG/M metagenome (GOLD analysis project Ga0163144, IMG submission 123175) | Freshwater microbial mat bacterial communities from Lake Vanda, McMurdo Dry Valleys, Antarctica - Oligotrophic Lake LV.19.BULKMAT1 | ecosystem: Environmental > Aquatic > Freshwater >...
CCTAAGGATTCGGACCTAAGGATTCGGACCGAAGGATTCCGACCTAAGGATTCCGACCTAACGATTCCGACCTAACGATTCCGACCTAACGATTCCGACCTAAGGATTCGGACCTAAGGATTCGGACCTAAGGATTCCGACCGAAGGATTCTGGCCTGAGGAATTTGAGCAGCGGCCAATGCAGCAATCGTACCGCGCGCTAGGTTTCCCAAGGTTTCGTTTAGCACGCCCGCCAGCGGCCGTTTTCGCGTTTGAACTGCTCTGCCTGTGCCAGCGAAAAAGCGCCGGCCGCAGCCGTCCACGCGTGCCGCTCAACGTGGATCAATCCCTGACTGACGCGCAGCACATTGAACGAATTCACTTCGCCGCGGGTGCGCGTCGACGTCGCCGTGCCGGCCTGTACGACAAGCGCTGCATAGCCTGGAAAATCATGCCGGTTCGAGGTGTCACCAGCCTGGCTCGAATGGAAGTGGCCGGCCAACAGCAAATCAACGCCGCAGCTTGAAAATACCTCCATCGCCTGGCGTGCCCGCCCGACCAGCTTGACCTTACCCGGCATGGCGGGCAGGTCGAAGGGGTGATGGGTAACGATGATTTTTGTGGTCAGCGGCGGCAGCGCGGCGATGCGGGTTCTTATCGCCTCGATCTGCGCGACATTTATGCGGCCACCTTTGAAGCTCATGGCGCGCGCGGTATTGACGCCGAGCACGGCGATCTCCGCATCGATAAAACTTGGTTCCAAGTCTGCATTGATGAGATCACGGTAGTTGCCGAACGGCCTTAGCACCCGCTCCCAGGCCCGGTAGAGCGGCACATCGTGGTTTCCGGCAACAACCACCTGCGGCGTCGGCAAGTGATCCAGAAATGCGCGCGCTTGGCGGAACTCATTGATCTGCGCACGCTGGGTCAGATCGCCTGAAACCACCACGCAATCTGGCCGGTGCGCGCTTACGGCGGCAAGCAGGGGTTCGATAACCGCCGGGTCAGTGCGGCCAAAGTGCAAATCTGAAAGGTGGACTAAGGTGCGCATATGCGATCAATCCATCGGTGCTTGCTGGCCGGGCAACGCGGCGGCTAAAACCGTCAGGCTGGCTGGGCGTATCCGGTAGTGCAGCGGCGGCTGCATAACCGTCACTTCCCCGTCGGTCGCCACGCGCAGGTGGCGATGCCGGCTTTCGACAACGATCTCGGTGGCTGCCAACACGTCGAAATCACGCGCCTGCTGCAAATTGCCAGCGAGCGCTCGCAGCCCGAACTGAACCAGCCGCATTCGACCCGGCCGCTGTGCGCTGTAAAGGCTTAAGCGCCCGGCCGTTAAGCGATCGCGCCCCCCCAGCGTAAGGCCTTCAATGCGGTATTCGTTGTTGCCAATAAATACAAAGGGCGTGCGGCGCTGGTGCTGAAGCCCATCAACCGAAAGACAAACGCTGAGAAACGGATATCGGCGAAGCGCTGCGATGGTGGCCCAAAGAAAGGCCAGCCATTTACTCCAGCCGAAGCGTCTTTGCTGCAGATCCCGGGCGTGCACGATATCAGGGTACATGCCCAGGCTTGAGTTGTTGACGAAGATGCGGCCGTTGACTTCACCCACGTCGACCCGCTGAAGTGTTCCAGCGGCGATCTGACTTACTGCTGCATCCAGCGCTAGAGGAATCTGCAAATCTTTAGCAAAGTGATTGAGCGTTCCGAGCGGTAAAACCCCGAGCGCGATGTCGCGGCCAACCAGCGCTGCGGCGATCATGCTCACGGTGCCGTCGCCGCCGCCAGCGACAATAATCTCTGCGTTCTGTGCGATAGCGTGCGCTATCTTGGCAGCGATCGCGTCACCGCCCCGCGCCAGTGCAACCTCTGCGGGTATGCCTGCCGATTCAAATAATGCGTGCACATGCTGGGCGAGCGCCGGTTCGCAGCCATTTCCAGAGCCAGCATTCAGAATCACGAAAATGCGGGTCATTGCGCTGCGGCCATTTGGTCAAACAGGACTTGATCAGAACCGCAAAATACCAGCGGGTGTGGAAGAATTCCGAGCACCGCGCAACGCGGCAATCGGACCGCGCCGTAGGTTTCTTGAGGTTCCCATGTGTAACGGACCAATGCGATTGTTGCATGCAGCGAGGAGATCAGCCACATTGGGCGCGTTAAGCCAGCGCTTGCGCGCACACTCATCCACTGCGCGATTTGCTCATTAAGCAGCGTCAGGCGATCAGCGGTTAAGACGTGTTTCGCAAGCAAGCCGAACAGGCACCCAGAGGCAATCAGGAGACCGGCCACAAATCCCAGCAGGATTAACGGCCTTGGCTCAGACGGGGCAAAAATTTTGCACAGCGGCAGACAGCGTTTGCGCAACGTCAGCAGCAGGCTGGCCATCACGGTAGCAAACGATGCACGCGTGATTTAGCGTGACACTTACGGCGGCGCATGACAGGGCGATTGCTCACGAGTGGCTCCAAAAGGGCGGCAAGCGCACATGTTTGCGCCGCGCTGGTTATGCAATCTGCATTGCGGCTGCGCGGGTGTCTGTGCGCTGGTTCGGCCCGGCACGCTCGCTTTCAGTGAAGCAGACACGAGCGACGCGGTGCGCAGGCTTATCTAGCTGTACACAAAATTGGTCAGAGCACAAAATTGGTCAGAGCAAAAAATTGGTCAGAGCAAAAAAAGGGTCAGAGCAAAAAAAGGGTCAGAGCAAAAAAAGGGTCAGAGCAAAAAAAGGGTCAGAGCACAAAATTGGTCAGCCGGGCATCCGAAATGTCCAAACACATTCATTGAGCCTCTAAACACCGCAAACAGCGGCTCAAGTGCAATCGTCATTTGTCATCTCAATCGCAGGCAGAGATCTCAAACCGCCCAAACCGAGAGTTCTCCCTTCGGTCGAAATGACAGTGCCGGTCGAAACGACCGCGGTGGGAAGGCAGATTCCGTCGTTGTAAGTAGCGCAGCGACGCGGCAAGCCGTTTTTAGATTCCCAGCGGGCCTGTAGCGCGTGCAATGGCAGGCTGCCAGTCGCGGTTGGCGGCATTCCAAAACGGAAGATTTTGCATATGCGCCGGTCGAAATAACCTCGGCACTTGTTGATCAAGGCACTCGCGGATCAATAGGTCAGCAGTGGCGTTTTGCGCAGGAAGTCATCGCTGCTGAGTTGCTTAAGCACGAACGCGGCCACATCGGCGCGCGCGATTTTGCCTGCCGTGATGCCAGTCAGGTCGAGCAGGACGCGATACCTGCCGATGGCTTCGTTGTTGGTCAACATGCCTGGGCGCACGATGATCCAATCCCTGTCGCTATCGCGCAGCAGCTTTTCCTGCCGGTCTTTGTCTTGGTAGATCGTATGCAGCAGCGTCGGTTCGATGATCCGATCGTAGAGAAAACCGCCGTGCCCGCGGCTGTCGCCGGCGCCGACGCCGGTGATGCACACAATCCTGTGAATAACGTGCTTGTGCATGGCGTCCAGCAAGTGCTGCGTGCCATCGGAAAACAGGGTGACCTGCTTGAATGTCACGCCGCATCCAAGGCTGCAGATCACCGCGTCCTGACCCGCCATGGCCGCATCCACGTCCAGCGGGTTCAAGATATCGCCCACTGCCAGACGCAGATGGGGATCCGACACCTCAATCTTTGCTGCGTCGCGAACCAGCGCGACGATTTCATGACCTTGCGCCAAACCCTGTTGGACGATCTGTTTACCGGTGGCACCGGTCGCTCCAATGAGAAGAAATTTCATGCGCTTTCGCCTCTTATTTCGGTGGGTGCGGCTAGCGTCGGGTTGACAGCGATGCCGACCGCGTCGATCTCGGCCAGCATGCGTTGCGGGTCGCTGGCCTGCTGCAACGCCTGCAAATCGCCGTGGTAGCGGTCCGCAACCATGGGCAAATCGCTTAGCTGGTCGATTTTGGCCTGCCTTTCCTGGCGGATCAGCACCATCGTCGCCGTCAGCAGCGCCAGCACGCTGATCACAGCGTGCAGCAAATGATAGGGTTTGGGGTCAAACTGGGTCAAATTCAGAAGCTGCGCGCCGAGATTGGCGAGGATCCAGAGCAGCACAAACAGCACTGTCGCCGCTAGAAAGCTTGGCCGCGCCGCGGACCTGCTGAGGCGCTCGACGAAAAGCTGCGGTGCGGCAACCTTCTGATGCTTGCGGCGGTAAAAAGCCGCGATTGATGCGATGTTTTGGCTGATGGTGTCGGGCGCGGGGGCTCTTGAAGCGCCGTTATTTGGCGCCCTGGTGTCTGGCGCCCTGCTGTCTGGTGCGCTGGTGTCTGCTGCCTTGGTCTCCGGCCTCTTGCTCGCTGCCCTATTGGTCTCTGCCCCCTTTGTCTCTGCCCCCTTAGTCTCTGCCCCCTTAGTCTCTGGCGTTGCAGTTTGCGGCGTCTCGGTATCGGGATTCATTTAGGACTCGGTTGACGGTTTGGCTGCACGCACCAGGGATTGATGGCCGGTGGGCCAATCCGGCGTGACTTTGAGCCAAGCAAAGTGGTCCGTCTGTGCGCTGCCCCGGACGCAAGCCACAACCCATGGCGAAGGCCAGAAACCAACTGCGCGCTCCGCTTGCGCTGGTTCGGGCGGCGTCTATGTGCGCCATCGCACTGAGATGGAACATTTTTGGAGATAGGCTTAAGCAGATTTCTAAGCATTCGCCATCAAGCGCAACATAAACCGGAAACCAAAATCATGAACACAGCGTCGGATTACAGAAGCGGTCAGGGGGATGCCGGGCATATCCATGTTGCCAAGCAGACCGATGCCAGTGATAGTGCAGTATCGTGGGGCGCGATATTGGCGGGTGCGGTAGGAGCGGCAGCGCTTTCTTTAATTCTGCTGATATTAGGCACCGGCCTTGGACTGGCGTCGGTATCACCGTGGACCGGCGATGGCATTAGCTCAAGTGCGTTCGGCGTCTCCACCATTTTATGGATTGCTTTTACGCAGATTGCCGCGGCTGGCATGGGCGGCTATCTTGCCGGTCGATTGAGGACACGCTGGCTCAATACGGATGGCGATGAAGTTTATTTTCGCGATACGGCGCACGGCTTTCTTGCTTGGGGCGTTGCGACGCTGCTCACCGCCGGGCTGATGACGTCAGCAATCTCCGCAATCGTCAGGGGCGGTGTTGAAGCGGCCGCCTCAGGTGCGACGGTGGCCAGTGTCTCAGCCAACGCGACAAACAATGCAGAGCAAGGCGACGATAGCTTCACGACGAACTATTTTGTCGATATGCTTTTCCGTACGTCAAACGCTGCAACGGCAGCGCAAATCATGTCCGATACAGCGCCGTCTGCCGTGCCATCTGCCGCGCAAACAATGCAGGCCGAGCTGCTGCCTGGGAAATCGGCGGAAGTCGGACGTATATTTAGGCGTAACATAGAAGCACCGCGCCTGTCCGAACCTGATGCTGATTATCTGGCAGAACTTATCTCGAACCGCACCGGCCTAAGTCAGCAGGAAGCTAAAACGCGCGTCAATGAAGTCTATTCTCGGTTTAGCGAAGAGTTGAAAAGTACCGAAGTCACGCTCAAAGCTGGCGCTGACAAGGCTCGAAAGGCTTCCTCCTATGCGGCGCTCTGGCTGTTTATTTCACTGCTGATCGGTGCATTTGTTGCCAGTTGGTTCGCCACATTCGGTGGTCGCCAGCGCGACGCCTAATTGCTTAGACAAATTCTTTAATTGCATCAAGGAGATTAATCATGAGATCCATTCTGCTGTTCTTTTTAGGCGTGCCGATTCCCATCATCATTCTGATTGCGATCTTCTTTCGTTGAGCTTGGTAGGTTCTTAAGGATTGGATCGCACGCAGTGTCCTCTCGACTGCAGGGAAAGATCTCAAACGCTCCATAAAGGGGCTTTCAGATGCGGTCAAAATGACATTGCAGGAGGATGCGATGAGCCTGAAAACCGCATCGATTCCAGTGCCAACTCAAAAGCTCATTTTAAACATTCGGCCACAGACAGGAACTGATGCGGCTCGCATGTTCGGCACATCCGGCGCCTGCTGCCCGAAAGTTTTTGAGGCAAAGATGTGGCGCACACCTGCAAGTTCGTGCTTTCTTATGATCTCGACCGATGGGAGAGATCTCAAACGCTCCAGAACGAATCCTCTCCCTGCGATCGAAAAGACAGTGGCGGGAATGCGCTCAATACAGCGCGCAATGCAACGTCGCAAGAACTTCGAGCAAACGCCGCGCGCCTGAACTTTGGCCCGAAATTTGCACGAACCTTGGCCCGATCTGTGGCCAGGAGATGTGGCCAGGAGATGTGGCCAGGAGATGTGCCCCGAACTTTGGCCAAAAATCTAGCCCGACCTTTGGCCCGAGCTTTAGCCCGAGCTTTAGCCCGAACTTTAGCCAGGTCGCGCGCGCCGGGCGGCTTCGGTTGAGCGTTTAACAATCCACTGTTCGATGGCGCACGGACGGCATTGGATATCGCCTGCAAGCTAGCGCCATGAAGAAACCCAATGCAGCCCAACTTTTGACAGCCGTGCGGCTGAAGCCGTGACCACCGATCCTGCGACCGGCGGCATGTTCATTCGCGGCATCGGCACCGCCACGCCTGCAATTCGCTACACCAAGGCTGAGTGCCTGCTGGCGTTCGAGAGATCCGATTGGTACCAGCGGTTGGACACGCGGGCGCACGTCATTGCTCGCACGGTGCTCAAGCGCGATAACGGGATCGACGCACGGCGTTTGGCGGTTGCGACGCTGGATGAGGTTTTTCAGATCGATCCGGACACTCTGGCGAAGCGCTTTGCAACGCACGCGCCCGCGTTAGCGTCGCTTGCAGCTGAGCGAGCACTCGCTGCAGCCGGGCTTTCGGCGCAAGACATTGACGCTGTCGTGGTGAGCACCTGCACGGGCTATTTGTGCCCGGGGCTTTCGGGTTACGTCGCCGAGCGCTTGGCGCTGCGCAGTGACGTGCAGGCTTTTGACTTGGTCGGCCAGGGATGTGCGGCGGCACTGCCGAACATGCAGCTGGGACGCGCTCTGCTGGCATCGGGCGCCTGCGAGCACGTGCTGTCAGTGTGCGTGGAAGTGAGCAGTGCGGCGATGTATTTGGACAACGACGCCGGGGTCATTATCAGCGCCTGTCTATTTGGAGATGGCGCCGGCGCTGCCGTGCTGTCGCGCTCTTCTGGCCCGCTGGGCGCGCCGCGCCGCCGCATAGCTTGGCACGACAGTAGCTCGCTATTGGAACCAGCGCAGCGCGACGCGCTTAAGTTTGAATCGCACCACGGCATGCTGCGTAACGTGCTGACGCGTGGCGTGCCCGCGCTGGCCGCAGATTTTGGCTTACGCGTGCTGCGCACGGTGCTGGGCCGCGCAGGCGTGCAGAGCAGCGAGGTGCAAACCTGGATATTGCACGCGGGTGGGCGTGACGTGTTGCAAGCCGTCGAGCGCAGCTTCGGGCTGCGAAGCGCCGATTTGCGCTACAGCGCGGCGATGCTGCGCGAGTACGGCAACCTTTCCAGTGCCTTTGTCTACTTTGTGCTGCAGGCGGCGTTGGCTGATGACGCCCCCGGTGGCTGGTGGTGGCTGTCCTCCTTTGGTGCCGGCTTTTGCTGCCATGGCGCCCTGCTGCAGGTGCAGTGATGGTGGCGATCATGACTTGCGTTTGCGGCTGCACTTGGATCTGGTTGGCCCGGGCACGGACTGGGGGCCAGACATGAGCTTCGCCAGAATCATCGTCCCCGAGGTGCTGGACGGGCTGGCCGCGAACGACCCTGACGCCCAGCGCTCGCGCCGCGATTTACAGCGCGTGCACCGGGTGATGGGCACGCGCAGCACGCTGCTGCAGGCGCTGCGGGCGTTGCCAATCCGCGCCTTGAGCACGCGCCCGCTGCGGGTCTTGGAGCTGGGCGCAGGCGATGGAACTTTGCTGCTCGGCGTTGCGCGCGCCTTGCGCGGTGAGTGGCCGAAGGTGGCGCTTACGCTGCTGGATCTACAGAATCTGTTGTCCCCCAGCACCACCGCCGACTACGCAGCGGTCGGTTGGGACGTGAGCGCTCAGGTGGGCGATGCGTTGACTTGGGCTGAAAGCGACGACGCGGACTGCCTGCCGCACGATCAGCCGCGCTGGGACTTGATCGTGGCGAATCTTTTTTTGCACCATTTTCACGCCCCGCAATTGAGCGCTCTGCTGGCAGCAATCGCGGCGCGCAGCGAGCATTTTTTTGCCTGCGAGCCGCGCCGCGCACGGCTGGCGTTGGCGGCCAGTCACTTGATTGGCGCGCTCGGCGTCAATGCGGTGACGCGGGAAGATGCCGTGCTCAGCGTACGCGCTGGGTTTCGCGGCACGGAGCTGACGGCGCTCTGGCCCGAAAGCTCGCGCGCTAAAACGCCCACCCCCATGCCCAACACGATGCCCAACACGATGCCCAACACGATGCCCAACACGATGCCCAACACGATGCCCAACACGATGCCCACCCCCATGCCCAACACGATGCCCAAATCGACCTCCAACACGACACCCAACACGATGCCCAAATCGACGCCCAACACGACACCCGAATGGCAGCTCACGGAATATTCCGCTGGCCTGTTTAGCCACTGCTTGCTCGCCTCGCATGCTGCTGGTGCTCGCGCGCACGCAGCGCCGGATCCGCGCTGATGCAAAGCCATTTTGACGCGATTATTGTCGGTGCTGGGCCCGCAGGCGCCAGCGCTGCGATCTTGCTGGCGAACGCCGGGTGGTCGGTGGCTCTGATTGAAAAGCAGAGCTTTCCGCGCCGCAAGGTGTGCGGCGAGTGCGTCGCGGCAAGCAACCTCCCGCTGCTGGATGCCTTGGGCGTGGGCAGCGATTTCACGGCTCAAGCCGGGCCCGAATTGCGCCAAGTTGCGTTCATGCGCGGCGCGCGCACGGTGTACGCCGAACTGCCAGCCGCAACGCATCCCAAGCACGCCTGGGGCAGGGCACTTGGCCGCGAAACGCTTGATGCGCTGCTGCTGGAGCGCGCCCGTGAAGCGGGCGCTGTGGTGATGCAGCCGTACACGGTACAAGATTTGCGCGGCGCAAGCGGCCGCCACGAATGCACGCTGCGCAAGGCTGGCTCGCCGCAGCAGATGGTGCTAAATGCCCCGGTTGCGATCCTGGCGCACGGCTCTTGGGAACCGCTGCCAGCGGCCCGCATGCAGCAGCGCCATAAGCACAGGGCGGGCGATTTGCTCGCGTTCAAGGCCAACTTCCACGGCGCAAATTTGCCCGCCGGCCTGCTTTGTGTGCTGGCTTTCGAGGGCGGCTATGGCGGCATCGTGCTTGGCGATGACGGCTTGGTCACACTGGCCTGCTGTATTCGCGTCGACCGCCTGGATGCCTTGCGCCGCGCTGCGCCTGGCGTATCTGCCGGGGACGCGGTCGAGGCGATGCTCAAGCGCGAATGTGCGGGCGTTGCCGAGGCGCTGCAGGCGGCGACGCGCGCTGATTCTTGGCTCGCCTCAGGTCCGCTGGCACCGGGCGTACGCCTGCAAAGCAGCGACGCAGTCTTTCGCATCGGCAACGCTGCGGGCGAAGCGCATCCGATTATCGGCGAAGGCATGAGCATGGCGATGCAGTCCGCTTGGCTGCTGTGCGCGCACTTGATTCGCGCGCGGCCAAATTTGCTTGGGCAGCAGGTCGGCGGGCAACAGGCCGGTGGGCAACCGGCGGGCGGGGGCGATGACCCAGCGTGGCAGGACGCGGTGCATGCCCAGTACGCAAGAGAGTGGCGTCGCCACTTTGCTCCAAGGCTGCGCTTGGCGGCGGCATTTTCGCATTTGGCCATGCGCCCGCTCACCTCGCGCGCCTTGTTTGGCCTGCTGAGCCTTTGGCCGGCGCTGTTGACGACCGGTGCGGCCTGGGGCGGCAAAGTCCGCTGCGCGGTCGAGGTCGGCACGATTTCCAAATTGAGTGCGAAGCCAGCAATGGCGTTCCGACGACCAATTTCAGCGGCGCCCGCAGTGCCACAGCGTATTTGACCGCAGATCCGTTTTGACCACCCACCCGGAGCACCGACATGAGTAACGCCGTGAGCAGCAGCATCAATAACCACCTTGATATGGGCCTCAATATGGGCCTTGATAGCGGCCTTGATATGGGCCTTGGTAACGACCTTGATATGGGCCATGGTAGCGGGATGAATACCGGCACGAGCACGGCAGATCGCCTGCGCGCAATCCTGGTCAAGGACTACAAGCTTAATCCCGAGCAGCTAACGCCCGAGGCGCGGCTGGTCGATTTGGGCCTCGATTCTCTTTGCATTGCCGAGCTGATGTTCAATATCGAAGACGAATTCGGCGTCGAGATGACCTCGGATCCGACCCAGATCGCGACCTTTGCCGATGTCGTGCAATTCATTGATGAACTCCTTGCGGCCCGCAGCTCATCGTGCTTGCCCAGCTACAGGTCCGCAAGCAGCGCAGTGCCCGAAGACAACAGCTACGCGTCGGCGCAATCTTCCGTGAGTACCGTAAACGGCGTGCCGCTAGCGACATGAGGCGGGTGGCGGTCACCGGGATCGGCGTGGTTTGCCCGCTCGGGCACAGCGCATCGGAGGTATTCGACGCAGCGCGCGCCGGCCGCTCCGCCATCCAGCGACTCGCACATCCTGCCGCGCACCGACTGACCGCGCCGCTGGCGGCGAGCGTGCAGTTTGATGCCGCCGAGCATTTCGAGCCTCAGCAGCAGCGTCTTCTGGACCGCGTAAGCCACTTTGCGGTGGTCGCGGCCGAACGCGCCTTTGCCGACGCGGCATGTGAGCTAACGCCCTTTGAGCGCGCGCGCGCAGGCGTGTTTCTGGGCACCGGTATGGGCGGCTCGCTGAGCCTGGACGATGCTTACCAAACGCTTTATGGCGAACAGTCTAATCGCGTCAAACCGATGCTGATCCTGCAGGGCATGTACAACGCGCCTGCCGCATGGATCGGTATCAAGCACGCTTTGCTTGGCCCCAACTTGACCTATTCCACGGCATGCTCTTCCGCAAGCGTGGCGCTTGGCGAAGCGTGGCTGCGAGTTGCGCACGGCATGCTGGAGGTGGCCATCGCCGGTGGTTCCGAGGCGCCGCTGTCGCTGGGTTCGCTCAAAGCTTGGGAGGCGATGCACACGCTGGCCAGCGTGGATAGCGACGATCCAAGCACATCCTGTAAACCATTTTCGAAAAATCGCAGCGGCATGGTGTTAGGTGAAGGTGCTGCGCTTGTTGTTTTAGAACCCTGGGAGCGCGCGCTAGCACGCGGCGCAACGATCCACGGGGAACTCCTCGGCTATGGACTCAGCACAGATACCGGCCACATTACGCGCCCCAGCGTGGACGGCCAAGCCGCAGCCATCGTCGCGGCGCTCACTTCAGCAGGCATCCGCGCCGAGGAAGTGGACTCGATCAACGCCCACGGCACTGCCACCCAGGCCAACGACAGCGTCGAAACCGCAGCCATCAAGCGCGTGTTCGGCGCCCGCGCAAGCCGCATTCCCATCAGCGCAACCAAGGCTATCCACGGACACTTGCTCGGCGCCACCGGCGCGCTGGAGTTTGTGCTCTCCCTACTCGCGCTGAAAAACGCCGTGGCCCTGCCCACCATGCACCTGCAAATGCCCGATCCGGAGTGCGATCTAGACTACGTGCCCAATACCGCCCGAGCCGGCGCAGCCGGTCGCACCATGCTGTCCAACTCGTTTGCCTTTGGCGGCACCAATGCAGTACTAGCGCTACGCGCCGCTGCGTTTTAGCGCCAAGCTCTTTACAGCTTTGCGGTCGCCTAGAGCTGTGGATTAAAGCCACTACGCCTAACGGCTCCGCGCAGAATGACCCGAGTCGGTCCGTTTTGTTCTCGCCGTTCCCGGGGTTGCACCCCGGGCTGGTATGCACCGCCCCGTTGGGGGGCGGTCTTATGCGCCAAGGGCGCAACCGCATACCAGCGAAGGGTGAAACCCTGGAACGGATTCCGAATGCCCCAAA
>Ga0163144_10024218_pt1 | contig 11920 bp, 10 predicted proteins | sample OliLak19BULKMAT1_FD_123175 | JGI IMG/M metagenome (GOLD analysis project Ga0163144, IMG submission 123175) | Freshwater microbial mat bacterial communities from Lake Vanda, McMurdo Dry Valleys, Antarctica - Oligotrophic Lake LV.19.BULKMAT1 | ecosystem: Environmental > Aquatic > Freshwater >...
ACGACGTCGCGATGAACTCGCCGCTGTCCCAGAACGGGACCGAGATCGTCATCGTCTGCAGGTAGACCACCTGCGTCGCCAACAAGACCACCAACGCGCCCCACCACTCGGGACGACGCCAGAAGTCGTTCTTCCACCACGGCCGCGAACCAGCCGTCGACTCGATCACCGATCTCCTCCCCTGCGTTTCGTCAAGAGACAGTGCGGTTCCCTCCGCGCGCGGTCCGCTCGATCAACGCGAGCGTCTCCTCCGCCATCCGATCCCAACTGAACTGTCCCGCCCATTCGATCGCGGCGGCCGAGAGTCTCCGCCAGAGGGGGTCGTCGTCCAGCACCTCGATCAAGCGGTCGCGGAGCGCCGGAAGGTCGCCATGCGGCGTGAGGAATCCGGTCAGTCCATCTCGCACCGACTCGCGCAGCCCGGGGGAATGACTGGCCACGCACGGCATTCCCGTGGCGTTCGCTTCGATGACGGAGAGCCCCCAACCCTCCTTCGGCGAGGTGTACACCAGCACGCGCGCGGCGTGGAGCGTTTCGAGCTTCTCCTGTCCTTCCCGGAACCCGAGGAATCGAACGCGGTCGGCGACTCCCTGCTCCCGCGCGATCCGCTCCAACTCTTCCCGATAGTCCCCATCCCCGGCGATCCAATACTCCACCCCCGGGATCCGCTCCGCCAACTCACGCAGCACGAGGATCGGATAGTCGATGCATTTGTACTTCTTCAGGCGACCGAGATACAGCATGACGGGGGCCGGAACCGAGTCGCCCCGCTGGGGCGGCCGATAGAAGTTGTGATCGATGCCGCTACGCACCAGATGGAGCCGATCGGCCGAGACGCCGCGCGCCGCCAGATCGTCGCGAGTGCTCTCCGAGAGCACCTGAAATTCGCACTCGCGATAGACGAGCGGGATGAGCCGTTCCTGCAGATAGACGTAGAGGGCCAGCGGCCAAACCGCCTGCTGGAAGACAGTGGCGCCGAAGAGGTGCGGCACATTGACCAGCACAGGGATCCCGGGCGCCAGCGCCGGCGTGTAGAACGGCAGCTTGTTGAGATCTTCGACCACGACATCGAAGCCGCGCGACCGGAGGCGTCTCCGCAGATACAGCGGCGCCGAGAGATTGAAATCGTGCAGCCGGCCGACGCGCAGGACTTCCATCCCGTCGATCTCGTCTCGCTCGGCCCCGCCGGGAAATCGACAGGTGAGGAACGTGACCGGGTGGCCGGCGGCATGGATCCTTCGGTACACCTCGTGGATGATGATCTCCGCCCCGCCCATCTCCGGGTGGCGGATGTCGCGATAGCTCAGGATGAGGATGCGTCGCGGCATTCGTCAGCGGCTCGGCCGGCCGGCTGCAGGCTCCTTGCGCCCGAGCGTTCCGATCATCGCGCAGGTATAGAGACCGACGCGCCGCTTCCGCAGGAACTCGCGCCAGCCGCGTCCGATCTGCGCGAACGGCCAGATCTCCGGCGGATACTTGGGCAGGGTCTTCACTCGGGAGCGCATGAGCGCGTAGCGGAAGGCGCGGTAGAAGAAGCCGGGCACCATCCACTCGCCGTAGGTGCGCACCACCGTGAGCCCGCTCGCGCGCACCAGCCCCTCCAGTTCACGCGGGGAGTACTCCGTCTCCCAGCCGGCGAACCACCGATCGAGCGCGATCATGATCTTCTTGCCGACGGTATAGACGTGCCACCGCTGCGGAACGTCGACCAGCAGATGCCCGCCGACGCGCAGGACGCGCGCGTTGTCCGAGAGCAGCGGCAGCGGATCGCGGAAATGCTCCATCAATCCCTGGTGGAAGACGAGATCGAAGACCCCTTCGCGAAACGGCATGTTGCGCGCATCGGCGCAGACGCAGTGGAGTTCGAGCCCGAATTGCTCCGCTTGCTTGCGGATGACGCGGAACGAAGTGCGCGTGTAGTCGAGGACCAAGATCTTGGCCCCGCGACGGGCCAGCGCCAGGCTGTCGCGTCCCGACCCGGCTCCGACTTCCATCGCCCACCGCCCGGTCAGCGGCAGCGTCTCGAGCTGGCGTTGGATCCGGTCCTCGTTGGAGTAGACCTCGTCGATCGCCTCTCGTTCGGCCCAGTAACGCTCCCAGTGCGCGGGGGTCGACTGACGATTCACGCCCACTCCCCGGCTCGCAGCCGCCGCGCGATCGGATCGAGCACGCCGTTGACGAAGCCGGCGGCGTCTTCTTCTCCGTATTTGCGGGTGAGCTCGATCGCTTCGTCGATCGCCACCCGCGCATCGACATCGTCCGAGGCGAGGAACTCGGTCACGGCCAGACGCAGCGCGGATCGGACCACCGTGCTGATCCGCTCCAGGCTCCAATCGCGCAAGCCGCCGCGCAGGTGGGCATCGATCTCCGCCCGCGCCGCGACACCCGCTTCGAGCGTCCGCACGGCGTAGTCGCGCGCTTCCTCCGTCAAGCGATAGCGGCCGAGCGCGTACTCCAACACCTCACGCGGATCGTCCCCGGTGACGTCGGTCTCGAAGTAGACCCTGAACAGGATCTCGCGCGCCTTGCGACGACCGCCGTGCAAAGTCATCGGCTTCGCAAAGCGAAGCCGATTCCTTCCCCCTTCCCACTCTCCAAGCCCCGCTTCACCCCGACGCTGGCGTTCTCGCCCCCTTCTCCCCCCAAGCTCACTTCCTCCGTCCCTTCGCCGCCGCCGCCGCCCCACGCCCCACTCGCTTCTCCCCGATCTGCCCCAACAGATCGAGTATCTCCAGCGCCGCCTGCGCCGCTTCCCATCCCCGTCCCGCCATCTTCACGCCGGCGCGCTCCAGCGCGGCCTCGACCGAAGGGGCGTGCACGATCCCGAGCGTGATCGGGACGCCGTGTTCGAGCGAGAGCCGCAGGAGCCCGCTGCACGCCTCGCGCACCACCACCTCATCGTGGGACGTCTCTCCCTTGATTACACAGCCGACTGCGACGATCGCGTCTTGCCCGCCTCGCGTCAGCAACGCCTGGGCGGCCAGCGGCAATTCCAGGGAGCCGGGGGTCCAGACCACGTCGATCGCCTGTGCGGCGACGCCATGGTGGAGCAGGCACTCGCGCGCCCCCTCGACCAGCTCCGCCGCCACTAGTCGATTGAACCGGCCGGCGATGATCGTGATCTTCCTTCCCTCGCCGGCGATCCGACCTCGGACTTCGCGTTCCATCTCGCTCCCTCCGGTCTGCTCAGCCATCGGAATCCGGCTCCAGAAGATGGCCCATCTTCTCGCGTTTCGTCTGCAGATACTGTCGATTGTGGGGATTGCCCGGCACCTGGATCGAGACCTGTTCGATCACCTCGAGTCCGTGCGCCGTGATCCCGACTCGCTTCGTCGGGTTGTTGGTCAAGAGCCGGATCTGTCGCAGTCCCATGTCGTGCAGGATCTGCGCGCCGATGCCGTAGTCGCGCTCGTCCGGTCGGAACCCGAGTTGGACGTTGGCCTCGACGGTGTCGAGCCCCTGATCTTGGAGGTGATACGCGCGGAGCTTGTTCTCCAGCCCGATGCCGCGTCCCTCTTGCCGCATATAGAGGAAGACGCCCCGACCCTCCGCCTGGATCCGCTGCAACGCGCGCACCCGCTGCGGGCCGCAATCACAGCGCAGCGAGCCGAGCGAGTCGCCGGTCAGACACTGGGAGTGCACGCGCACCAGGACCGGCTCGGGCGTGCTGACGTCCCCGAGGACCAAAGCCATGTGGTGGTTCCCATCCAAGACGCTCTCATAGAGCAGGCAACGGAAGTCGCCGAACTCGGTCGGCAGCGCCGTCTCGACCAGCAGGTTCACCAGCCGCTCGGTCCGCTTGCGGTGCTCGATCAACGCCGCGATCGTGAGCACCTTCAGGCCATGGCGTCGACCCAGCTCCAGCAGCTCGGGCAGCCGCGCCATCCGTCCGTCCTCGCTCATGATCTCGCAGAGGATTCCCGCCGGCTCCAGCCCCGCCATTCGCGCCAGGTCGATGGCCGCCTCGGTGTGACCGGCGCGGCGCAACGTTCCTCCCAAGCGCGCTGCGAGCGGGAAGACGTGACCGGGTCGCGCCAGAGCCTCCGGACGCGACTTCGCGTCGAGCAGCACCCGCACCGTGACCGCGCGGTCGTAGGCCGAGATCCCCGTCTCGATCCCTTCCGCCGCATCGACCGAAACGGTGAACGGCGTGCCGAGCTTGGCCGTGTTGATCGGCGCCATCGCGTGGAGCTCCAGCCGGCGGAGTCGCTCTTCTTCCATCGGGACACAGATGAGCCCGCGCCCGATGTGAGCCATGAAGTTGATCGCCTCGGGCGTCACCTTCGAGGCCGCCATGATGAGGTCGCCCTCGTTCTCTCGATCCTCGTCGTCGACGACGATGACCATGCGCCCGGCGGAGATCTCGGCCAGCGCCTCTTCGACGGAGGCCAGCGCCCCCGCGGCGCCGAGCGCCGCCTCGGACGCCAGCTCGGGCGGCATCTCGGGCGGCCCTGGGTGAGGGCGCCCGGTGCGCTGCTTCATCGAATCTCCTCGCGCTCGTCTCGCCCGAAACCGCCCAGCAGCCGTTCCACGTGCTTGGCGAGGATATCCACCTCCAGGTTGACTCGGGCGCCGCGCACGTAGGCGCCGACGAGGGTGCGCTCTCGCGTCTCGGGAATGATGTGCACCCAGAAAGCTGCGGGAGAGCGCTCGGTTCGTCCCACCGTCAGGCTGACGCCATCGACGGCGATGGAGCCCTTCTCCACGACGTAGCGCGAGAGGTCTTCGGGCAACTCGATCCGGATCGCGTGGTCGTGACCGTCGCGTCGAACCTCGGCCACGACGCCGACGCCGTCGACGTGCCCTTGGACCCAGTGCCCCCCCAATCGATCTCCCACTCGCAGGGGCCGCTCCAGATGGACCGAAGCGCCGGGCGAGAGCTCGCCGAGGGTTGTGCGGCGCAGAGTTTCGCCGACCGCCACCACGCCGAAGGTATCGCCGCCACTCTCATCCTTTGTCGCAATGGTCTGACAGACGCCGTTCACCGCGATCGATTCGCCCGGTGAGAGTTGCTCCGCGAGGTCCCCCCCGGAGATGCGGAGGGCGCGTCCATCGGTTGTCTCGCGCGTCGCGACGACGAGTCCGAGTCGTTCGACGAGTCCGGTGAACACGCGCTTCCTCCGAGGATGCTCTCGACCGTTGCGGCGCGATACAACGCCCATCGATCGACGCCCAGTCGCTTCTCTGTCTGCAGCTCGAACGGAATCGCGGAACTCAGCGGCTCGACGGCGAACCCCGCCGGCCAACCGCCCGTTCCGCCCACGATCTTGGGGGCGGTGTAAAGGCTGAGCTCGTCGATCAACCCGGCCTGCAGAAGAGCGCCGGAGAGTCCGGGCCCGGCTTCGGCCAGGATCCGCACGAATCCCTCGTCCGCTGCGCGCTCGGCCAAGGCGCGCAGATCACAATGACCGCCGCGTCCCGCCGGCAGCTCCCAGACTTCCCATCCCAGCCGCCGGAAGCGTTCCCCTCGCTCCCGAGCCGCCGCCCGGCGCGTCGCCACGATCAACCGAGGAACCCGTGTCCAGGGACGTCGACCCTCGGATTGCTCATAGTTCCCGACCCGCGTCGTCGCCCCACGCGGGTCGACGCGTGCGAACGGGACTTCGGCCGCTTGCCAGACGCTCCAGATGCGCGCTCTCGGGTCGATGCGAAGCCGCGAATCTACCACAAGCCTCGAGGGTGAGGGTCCCGTGACCTCCCGGACATCGAGCGACGGATCATCTGCTCGGACCGTGCCCGCCCCCACCACGACCAGGTCCGCCTCCCGCCGTTCCTGATGCCCGTGTCGCCTCGCCTCTGCCGCTGTGACCCAGTGCGAGTCGCCCCGGGAGGTCGCCAATCGCCCGTCCAGTGAGGCGGCCACCTTGACCCGGATCCAAGCCCGGCCAGTCCGGCGCGAGAGGTGGTAGGCCGGGTCCAATTCGATCGCCTCCCGTCCGCCCACACCGACGACGACCGGGATGCCGGCGGCGCGAAGATGGGCGACGCCACGGCCGCACGTCCTGGGATCCGGGTCGAGGGCCGCGATGAGGACGCGCGAGGGCCTGACCAACGCCACCGCCTCCGCGCACGGGGGCGTTTTCCCATGGTGGACGCACGGTTCGAGAGTCAGATAGAGAACAGCGCCGCTACGAAGTCGCCCGCTCGAGGAGAAGGCCGAGCCGTCGTCTCGACGCGCCAGCTCCGCCCATAGAGCCGCCTCCGCGTGGGGGCCACCGAAGGACGCATGGTGGCCGACGGTCCAAGCCCCCGATCGATCCCGGAGCGCCGCCCCCACGAGCGGGTTGGGGGAAACGCGTCCCTTCCCGCGGGCGGCGACGCGCAGGGCCCGCAGCATCCCCTCCGGCGGATCCTCCTCTGGTTGGCTGGCGAGAGCCGAGTCGAGCCGACTCAGACAACCTCCTCGAACCGAGCATCCTCGATCTCAGCGGGGATCTCCTCTGTCCGCTGGGCGGGTCGTCCAACCGGCTCCGAGGCCGCGCGTGGCGCCGCGGGCGCTCCCCGTCGCACCAACAGTCGGAACGGGGCCGTGAGGAGCGTGAAGAGCACGGCACCGACGAAAATCGCAGCGGCGACGGCCAGTCCGAAGATGAGCATGGGCAAGACAGCCCAAAAACGGAGGCCGCCACCGGCGCCGACTCGGACGACTCGCGGCCCTCGGGGCATCGGGCTCATGTCTCAGTCCCTCCATTCCCCTCGGGGGCCGGAGTGATGCCCAGATCGCGCATCACCACCATCGCGGCCAACCAGTCTCGACGAGGGACCGAGACGGTACCCCAATGCGGGAAAGCGACTCCAACCAGACCTGGATACCCCGGCACCACGAGAGTGCGCACCCACGTGGGGATGCCGCGGCTGTCCAGCTCCGCCACCGCCGTCAGCACCGTCCATTCATCGGGACAGCGGGCCACCAGGGTCCATTCGACGTCGATGGGGCCGGTGGCATCCTCGTCGGCCGTCGTCTCCTCGCGCGGAGGACACGCGCAGCCGTCCCCCGACCGGAGACGCGTACGTCCGCAGCGGGAACAGACGAGACCTCGGATGCCAGATCGATTCACCATGGGAAAACGGAGCGCCGCCCCGCGGGCGAAGTCTGGCGATCGCCGACCCTCGAGTCAATGCCAGCCGGCAAAGCGGAAGGTCAGCACCTCACGGATCCCGATCAAGGATCCCAGTGGTGGTCGTCGACCGCCACCATGCAGACGATGGCGGTGACATCGCCCGCCTCGATGGTGACTTCGTAGTCGTCGAAGTCCCCGAGGTCACTCGTCGGGCACTCTCCGATCGCATCCGGCAGATAGCCCGCCTCGATCAGCGTGGAGACCGCGATGACCGCGTCCGTGATCCGCAGCTCGGCGGAGTAGAGGATCGTCTGAGTGACGACGTTCTTCTGATTGGAGATGCAGCTACTGCGCTTGGCGCGCGAGGTCGCCCGTAGGAAGTTCGGAATCGCCACGACGCAGAGGATCCCGATGATGGCGCAGACCGTCATCAACTCGATCAAGGTGAACCCAGCGCGGCGCCGACGGGGCGCCGTCGCATCGAAGGGGCCGCGTCGCGTCACGTCGGCGGCATCGAGATGGGGCTTCTGCAAAATCCGGAACCCTCCGACCACTCCCCGCGAGGCGCGTGGGGCCACTCGGTCCAACCCGCCACTCGATCCCGCGGCAAGCTGCGTACCGACCGAAGCGACCGACTCAACAGACTCGCCGGCTTCCAGATACGCTACCAGGGTCCCCCTCGCCTTCTGCGCGGGAACCGCATCCTGCAAGGCCGACCCGGAGTTTGCCGAGGCCCGAAGCAGATTGCATTGGGGCATCCGCCCCAGACGTGCAATCGCACACAAGCGACACACAAGCGAGAGGCCGAGAGCACGTTCATGCTCTCGGCCTCGACTTGCGCCAACGCGCTGATGGCTCACGAACGAGCCGTCGTGCGAATTAGTTGACGATCGTGAACTCCGTACGACGGTTGCGGGCCCGACCGAGGTCGGTGTCGTTCGTGTCGACCGGGGTGGACTCGCCCTTGCCGGTCGTCTCGAGACTCATCGCGGGGACGCCGCGATTCACGAGATAGTTCTTGATCGTCTCCGCGCGTCGCTCGGAAAGGTTCTGGTTGGCCTCTTCCGAACCGACGTTGTCGGTATGACCCGTGATCCGCAGACGCAAGCTCGGATCTTCCTTCATGACGCGGACGACATCCTCCAGGACCGGAATCGGATCAGCGCCGCTGATCTCGGCCGTGCCGAACTTGAAGTTGATGTAGGCCAACGCCGGGATCCGACGATCCGGTCCCGCCTGATCCGGGCAACCGTCCGCATCCTCGAAGTTGTTGAAGTTCTCGGCGGCGTTCGGGCACTGATCGTTTGCGTCCAAGATGCCGTCGTTGTCGTTGTCCATATCCGGACAACCGTCGGAGTCCTGGAAGCCATCGAAGTCCTCGGCCTGATTCGGACAATCGTCGTTCGCGTCCGCCAGTCCGTCCCCGTCATTGTCCGGGTCCGGGCAACCGTCCGTGTCGGCGAATCCGTCGAAGTCCTCCGGCTGATCCGGGCACTGATCGCGATCGTCAGAGATTCCGTCTCCGTCGCGATCGCCCATTCCGCCCGACATCCGGCGCGGCGTCACCTCGTCCTTGTCGAAACCGAGGGTGATGCTGAACCGGTGGTTCTCGTCCAAGAACGTCTCCGGCTCGACCACGTAGGCGTAGTCGAAGCGAAGGAAGTCGAACGAGATCCCGAGACCGCCCGCGAACTTGTCGTGATTCAGCCCCATCCGGACGGCAGCTCCGAGATCATCGTTGATCCCGACCGCGTACTCCGCGCCGGCGTGGAACCGATAGTCGTCCTCATCGCGGGTCTTCTCGACATCGAACGCAGCCGTCAGTCCGTCCATCGGGACGATACCGACACCGGCGCGCAACGTAGCCGGGATGTCGTTGACATCCTCGACCGAACCGAGCTTGCCCGCGATGTTCTGCGCCGAGACGCCGACCCGCGCGTACTCCGTCAGCTCGAGGCCGGCGCCGAGATCGAGTCCGAAACCGCTGGCGGCATCGTCACCCGCTACCTCGGCTCCGATCGACTCCCGTAGGTACTTGCCCGAGAGACCAAGCGAGAAGACGTCCCATCGCTTGGCCAACGACAGCTGGAGCGCGTTGTCGGAGAAGTTGAAGTCACCCTTCAACGCGCCAGCGGCGTCGCGCTGCTCGATGTCGCTCATACCGGCGTTCTGCCAGCTGGCGGCGTAGGCGCCCCACTCAGCGTTTCTCGCCACTGAAACATAGTTGTGGCTACGGTCGACATTCATGCCGCCCGTGTACATACCCGTGACTTCCCAACCGGTCATCCAAGTCAGACCGGCCGGATTCCAATACGCGGCAGTGGCGTCGTCGGCAACTCCGACGAACGCGCCACCCATTCCAAGAGCCCGAGCACCCGCGCCGATCCGGAGATACGGCACGTTCCGGTTGCTCGTGCCATCCCCCGCGGCGTAGACCGCAGGGGCCGTGATCGGAAGCATCGCCGCAGCGACCGCGAGGGCCACGGGCAGGGCGTTCCGCATCCGTCCAAACATCTCCCTACCTCCTTGTTGAACCTGTGTGTCGTTTCTCATTTTGTGCGCTTCGAGTCGAGGGAGAGGCTCGGCGCCTCTCCCCATCGACCCTCTACTCACGCCAGAGGACGACCTTCAGGTTGGCCTCTTCGGTCCTGGCGCCATCGGTCGCGGTGAGGCGAACGATGTAGCTACCGTTCGCGAGGTCGGTGTGATCCGAAGACTCACCCGCCCACGGAACCATGTGCGATCCGGCATCGAAGTGCTTCACCGCCGCCAAGGTCGCCACGTAGTTACCACCGAAGTCGTAGACCTTGGCGGTGACGTCGCCTCCCTTGCTCAGCGTGAAGTGGATCCCCGCGTCGGCCTCTTCAGGATTGAAGGGGTTCGGGTAGACCATGGCGCCAGTCATCGCCAGGATCGCCGTCTCGACACGGATCACCTTGGTGTTGTTGCAGCGGTTGCCCAGCAAGTCCGCCGAGCGGACCTGCACCGAGTACTCGCCCCGATCGAGCGGTCCTTCGACCGTCGCCGTATAAACGCCGTCCTCGAGCTTCTCGCTATCGACCTCGACCGGATTCCCGCTCGGGTCGTACACGATCACGTCGATCGAGTTCTCGTCGATACCGGCGCCGTCATCCGAGAAGTGGACCTCGATGAAGAGGTCTCCATCCGGAGTGACGGTCGCGAGCGGACTGACGATCTCGCACTGCGGCGGACGCATGTCGACGATGAACCGCTGCTCGACGTAGCGGCTGCCGATGTTGTCCGTCCAGTCCTGGATACCTGCGACGTAGATGTGCTGCTCCTGCGACTCGCTGTCGTAGGTGCAGTCGCGGCCGTAGACCAGGATGAAGTCGTCTTCGTCATCGAAGATGTCCCCCAATTCCGTGTCGCCGTCACTGCCGTCACCGCCGCCGCCGTAGGGACCGTCATCGTCCGGCGCCTCTTCCTGGATCCAGAGCGTGTCGACGTCGCAGCCGAAGCCGTGGCCGTCGCTGTACTGCTCGACGTGCTTGTCGCTGTACCAGACGATCTCGAGCACGTCGTTGTGTCGGATGCGTCCGCCGCCGAGGACAGGAACCGGAACTCGCAGCGTGTCGGTGGCCGGGTTGTAGTCGGCCAGACGCGGGCGGATCCAAGGCTCGAGCTCGTCAGCGGTGCCCGGGTGCAACAGCACGCGCTCTTCGATCTCATCGATATCGTTCTGGTTGTCCTCGTGATGGACCAGCCAGAGGTCGTACTTCACCTCGCGGTCAGTGCCGTACGAGTTACCGAAGGTCAGGTCCTTGAAGAGGATTCCCGATCCAGCGTCGTACATCTTGACCATGAGGCTGTCGTTGCTCGGATTCATGTAGCCCGCGAGGTTGATCAGACGCGGATTCGTGACCCAGCCGCCATCGAACTCGACGTACGGAGGCGTGCGATCGACGAAGAACGTCCGGCTGGCCTCGACCCACTCCGCAGTCCCGTCCTCACCCATGTACCGAATGGTCAGGGTGTGCTCACCCTCGGCCAACCAGTCACGCGGGAGTGACGAGTGGAAGTAGTTCAGTTCCATGACCGTTCCCGCCCCGTTGGCGTACTCCAGAGTCGCCACGCCGTCTCCACGCGTCCAATTGGCAATGTAGACGTCGTTGTTATCCGGATCGTAGGGGTCGTCGGAACCGTCGTCTTCGAGGATGAAGTCGAACCAGGTCGCCCAATACTCGCCGTCGATCAACAACTCGACCGATTCCGGCGCGATGGTCTGACCCGAACGATCCTTCAAGTAGGCGACGAACTCGGGGTCGACGTCCGTCCACCAGTCGTTGACGTACGGGCTCATCGGCTCGACGCCAGCAAAGGTGACCGGTCCGTTCGCCTTCGGGATGAACAGGGCAAAGATGTTGCCCGTGATGAACGAGAGGTCGTCGAACCCTGATTCCAGGTTATCCACCCGGAAGCAGACCTCGTTCGCGAGCGTGTCGACGTGGATGTGGCTGATACCGCCGCCACTCCACGAAGCGGTCTCGTCGAAGACGCCGCCGCCGAGAGGCGAGGCGACGTTCGAGTCGTCCGTGTTGCCGTCGTCGGACTCGAAGGACGACACCCAGCGGCGAACCGTGAGATCCCCTTCCGACGACTGCGTTCCCGCCAATGCGGCCGCGACGGCGTCGTCTCGGTACTGGATGCAGACGAGCGCTTCGTAGCCCTCACGGAAGCCGGTGCTGATCTCGCCCTTCCCGCTGTCGGAGCGCAGCTCGATGTAGTACGTCGTGTCCTCGACCAGGTTCAGATACATCTGCTGGTCGCGATCGGCCAGCGGCGGGTAGGTCGGAGCGACGAGCAGACAGCCTTCGTCGTCCCAGGCGCCCGGCTCGATC
>Ga0163144_10024220_pt1 | contig 11919 bp, 11 predicted proteins | sample OliLak19BULKMAT1_FD_123175 | JGI IMG/M metagenome (GOLD analysis project Ga0163144, IMG submission 123175) | Freshwater microbial mat bacterial communities from Lake Vanda, McMurdo Dry Valleys, Antarctica - Oligotrophic Lake LV.19.BULKMAT1 | ecosystem: Environmental > Aquatic > Freshwater >...
CAAGGCGGGTGACATTGCGGCATTTGCCATCACAACACCCGGGGGAGAGGAAACGCCGGCGGTTCTGGTTCAGTGCCGAAGCTCTGACGAGGTTGAGCGGACCCGACTGCGCGATGAAATTCGCGAACGCGTCCGCTCTGTGACGGGCATGAATTGCGTGATAGAATTGATTCCCCCCCGCACCCTCCCCCGGACAAGCTCGGGCAAACTGAGCCGTGCCAAAGCGCGCAATCTTTATCTTGCTGGCGAGATCAAACCTTACGCCATCGCGGCCTGAACAGCATAAAAATAGAGTATTGATGCGGCGATTATGCCGTCGGTCGCAGACCGCAGCGCACCGGCGCTGGCAACCTCTTGCTGACCTGCAGACTACTTCAGGCCGCTGTGGTTGTAATGAGTTTGATCGCCCTTGCGACCCACGCCGTGCCCGGCTAAAGACCAACGCCGCAAAGGGGTGTAGCTCAGCTGGTTAGAGCGTCGGTCTCCAAAACCGAAGGCCCTCGGTTCGAGTCCGAGCTCCCCTGCCACCGCCCCTGTTCATGGCTGCCGCCGCGGCGCTTACACCCCTCGGCTTGCGTTTGTGGTGCAAGCTGGTTATTGGCAAGGTCAATCCGAAATTGGGATTAATCGTCGTCCGGCCCTTTGCGGGAACGGGCAGCGGACCTATGTCTCGATTTGGACAATAAGGACGGAACACGTGGCAAAAACGACTCCGATGGAATTTTTCAATCAGGTCAAGGCGGAAACCGCCAAGATCGTCTGGCCGACCCGGCGCGAAACAATCACGACCGGTATCATGGTAGTGATCATGACAACGCTGCTCGCGGTATTTTTCTTCACCGTTGATTCCATCTTTGCGCTGATCGTCAAGGCACTTTTGACGATGGCGAAATGAGTTCAGCATTAAAGGCACAGGAACGCATGGCGCGCTGGTATATCATTCACGCTTATTCCGGTTTTGAGGGCAAGGTCCGCGACTCGATCATGGCGGAGGCGACCCGGATGGGTCTCGACCGATTGGTTGAGGCGGTTGAGGTTCCCACCGAAACCATAACCGAGGCGCGTCGCGGCAAAAAAATTCAGGTTGAGCGGAAATTTATGCCTGGATACGTGCTCGCCAAGCTTGAGATGAATGACGACGTTTATCACTTGGTGAAAAACACGCCAAAGGTAACCGGTTTCCTGGGATCAATGGGTAAACCCCAGCCGATCAGCGAAACCGAGGCAAATCGGATGCTGTCGACCAAGGAAGAGGCCGCCGCTGCGAATGTTAAGCAGCAGGTAAAGGTCGATTACGAGATTGGCGATGCGGTGAAGGTGCTTGACGGGCCGTTTGCAAGCTTTAACGGGACCGTCGAAGAACTCGATTTTGACAAGTCCAAGGTCAAGGTTTCGGTGTCGATCTTTGGTCGCGCCACCCCGGTCGAGCTCGATTTCGAGCAGGTCGAGCGGGTAAAGTAATTTTCCTTTCCCAATTATGGGGAAGGAAATGTGCATGCGGGAGGCCGTCAAACAGCCGCTTGAACCGCTAAACTTGAACCGGGTGACACCTTGTGTCTCACCCAACTAGAGAGTGAGTAAATGGCAAAAAAGATTACTGGCTATATCAAGCTGCAGGTTCCCGCAGGCAAGGCCAATCCCTCCCCGCCAATCGGCCCAGCCCTGGGTCAGCGCGGCGTAAACATCATGGAATTCTGCAAAGCGTTTAACGCGGCGACAGGCGATCAGGAAGTCGGCATGCCGATCCCGACCGTCATCACTGTCTATGCTGATCGCAGCTTTTCGTTTGAGACGAAGACGCCACCGGCGAGCTATCTGATCAAGAAGGCAGCAGGCCTGAAGTCGGGTTCAAAGGAGCCGGGCAAGGTTTCTGCCGGCACGATTGCGCGCTCCAAGCTTTCGGAAATCGCCCAGACCAAGATGAAGGATTTGAACGCCAACGATATTGAGGCGGCAACCCGCATCATCGAAGGCAGCGCCCGCGCAATGGGCCTCGAAGTGGTGGAGGGCTAAGATCATGACAAAGCTGACCAAGAAGGCAAAAGCCCTCGGCACCGCGGTTGACCGCGAAAAGCTCTATGGCATCAACGAAGCGATTGCGCTGGCTAAGGCCAATGCCACCGCCAAGTTTGACGAGACGATCGAAGTCGCGATGAATTTGGGTGTCGATCCCCGTCACGCCGACCAGATGGTCCGCGGCGTCGTCACGCTACCTGCGGGCACCGGCAAGACGGTGCGCGTCGGCGTGTTCGCCAAGGGTGCCAAGGCTGATGAAGCACGTGAAGCAGGGGCCGATGTTGTCGGTGCCGAAGACTTGATGGAACTCGTCCAGGGCGGCACAATTGACTTTGATCGCTGCATTGCAACCCCGGATATGATGGGCGTCGTCGGGCGCCTCGGCAAGATCCTGGGGCCAAAGGGCATGATGCCCAACCCCAAGCTTGGCACTGTTACGATGAACGTAGGTGAAGCCGTGAAAGCGGCCAAGGGCGGCCAGATTGAATACCGCGTTGAAAAGGCCGGGATCATCCATTCGGGCATTGGCAAGGCAAGCTTTCCCGCCGAAGACCTGCGTCGTAATTTTGACGCGCTGATCGATGCCATCGTCAAGGCCAAACCGACGGGTGCCAAGGGCAAATATGTCCGCAAGGTGGCGATCAGTTCAACCATGGGCACCGGCGTCAAGATCGACACCGCCGAGGTTGCGGGCGCTTAACGACTCCTAACGGTGGGGCGCGGTTGCCACAGCAAAACGAGCACAGGACTGCGAGAGCCGGGAGGGGAAATACCCCTTCCCGGCTTTTTTGTGGCTGCGTGGGGCGACAGAGCGGTCAAGTGCGATGCGCCCCCATTTTGAACACCTAGCCCCGGACTTGAGCCGAGAACCCCCTCTGTCTTCTTACCTGGCTCTGACAAAATGCAATTACGCTGAACGCTGGGCTTCGAACTGGCAGACCGGTTTGAGTGAGTGCCGTAGCCTGGGAGCGGCACCCCGGCTCAGGGCCAGCGTGACGGAGGGGCGGGACGGCAGACATGCCCGACCCAAACCTAGCCCAACGCTATCGGCAGCGGACGCCACCCCGGCCAATCGACTGGCCAATCACCGCGCCCAGGCTGCCACCAAGGATTACGCCGAGCGTATTCGAACCGCGCGGGGCAATTGCCCGGCCCAACACGCCGCCGCCGATCGCACCAATGATCAGTCCGGTGGTGCCATCGCTCCGGCGGCAATAATAACGCCCGTTCGATCCGCGATAGATGCGGTCGTCGTTGGACAGGCGACGCGGCTGATAATAGCGACCGTCGCGATAGTAGCGATCAGCCTCATAGCCCTGATAACGCGGATCGGGCCGATTATAGTCATATTGATTATATTGCTGCCACCGAAGCCGGTTCTGACCCCGATTGTCGTCGGCGTTTTCGCGGCGGTCATCGCGACGGTCATCGCGACGATCCTCGCCGCGTCCCTCCCGGCGATTGTCATGACGGTCGCCCTTGTCGCCCTTATCGCGATTGTCGCGCTTGTCGCGCTTTTCGCCCTTGTCCCCCTGATCCATCTTGTCATCATGCCGCCCAATGGCGATCCCGGGCACTGCAGTGACTATCAAGCCAACGAACAAAGCCGCCGATATCAACTGTCGCATGTTCCATTTCCTTGTCATCAGTGGGAAACAGAACCATCGGGTAGGCGTTTGGGGTGCAGCGGATGAGGGATATTGCGGATGATGCCCAACTGTTCGAAGGAGCGGACGAATTGGTGGGGCAGGAAAATGATGGGCAGCCCCCAACGCTTTACGTCGCACTCCGACAAGCTCATGGAGCATAACTTGGTCGCAGGGAAGGCGTTCGCCGCCGCTGCCCTGCTGATCGCCGCGACGCCAGCCGCTGCCAGCCAATGGTGGTATGTCGGCTATAGTGGTCAGGCTCCGACACGCATTTTTGACTATATCGAATCGAGCAGCATTCGTGGCATTGGCAGGTTCAGGACGGCATGGGTAGAGACCGTCTATGAGCAGCCTGCGGATAAGACCCAGCGAACTCTGTTTCTGTTTTCTTTTGACTGCAGCCAGCGACGACGGTCCATCATTAAATTTGTCGTTTACGACATTCAGGGCCGCGTCGTCCGCTCGGGCAAGCCGCTGCCGGAATGGGAAGTTAATGGCGCCGGGACCATGGCAGAGGTCTTCACCCGTTTTGCCTGTGAAGGCCCGGACAAGAACGATACAATAATCGAAAAAGTAACGGCGGTTTTTTGATGCAATCGCGTTGATCGAGCGATCAGCGTGTTGATATGGTCGCGCGTCGTCCCACCCACCCCCCGCATTGACTTTTGCCACATCGCCGTTAATGCGCCCCTCTCATCCGGCAAGAGTTCGCTTGCGTCGGGTACCGTCCGAGACAGCAGGTGGCCGGGATTTGCCCGACCTTAATGCCCTGCCGAGACGGGGATTGGAAATTTCTCCTGCGTCGGGCTTTGCCTTGCGCCGGTCTTGCTGTCGCTGCCTTTGGGCATCCAGCTTTCCCATGCCCCATCGATGGACAAACCCGGATGCGCGGGTGTTCCGTTGCGTCCGGTTTAACCGGCCCCTCGCCTGGTGCGTGGGGTTTGACACGTGGAGAATGGCATGGATCGTGCTGAAAAGACCGAGCTCGTTGCCGAGCTGAACCGCACCTTTGCAGAGGTTGGCGTGGTGGTTGTTACCCGCAATCTGGGCATGACCGTTGCACAATCTTCTGTGCTGCGGACGAAGATGCGTGAAGCTGGCGCCAGCTATAAAGTCTCGAAGAACAAGCTTGCCAAGATCGCGCTTGATGGCACCGACTATCTCTCGCTGGGCGAAATGCTCACCGGGCCGGTAGGCCTTGCCACTTCGATTGATCCCGTTGCGGCCGCAAAAGTTGCGGTCGATTTCGCGAAGACGAACGATAAATTCGAAATCGTCGGCGGGGCAATGGGCGCGACCGTCCTCGACGTTGATGGTGTGAAGGCACTCGCCACGATGCCCTCGCTGGATGAACTGCGTGCCAAGATCCTGGGGCTCCTCGTTGCACCCGCAACGAAGCTCGCCACGATCACGCAGGCCCCGGCAGCGCAGCTTGCGCGCGTTCTTTCCGCCTATGCGGAGAAGGAAGCAGCCTGAATTTCGGGTGTTTTTTCGAAACAAACAACGATGGGGCCATTGGCAGCACGCCAGCCCCGAACTGGAGATACTATCATGGCAGACCTGAACGCGCTGGTGAACAGCCTGAGCGAACTTACCGTCCTCGAAGCCGCTGAGCTTTCGAAGATGCTTGAAGAAAAATGGGGCGTTAGCGCCGCAGCTGCCGTTGCGGTTGCAGCACCCGGCGCCGGTGGCGGTGCCGCCGCACCGGTCGTTGAAGAGCAGACCGAATTTGACGTGATTCTGACCGGCGATGGCGGCAAGAAGATCAACGTCATCAAGGAAGTCCGCGTCATCACGCAGCTTGGCCTCACCGAAGCCAAGACGCTGGTTGAGTCGGCGCCAAAGGCCGTCAAGGAAGGCGTGTCGAAGGACGAGGCCGAAAAGATCAAGGCCCAGCTCGAAGCCGCCGGTGCAACCGTCGAAATCAAGTAAGCTGATGCGGGGACGCGGGCTGGCAACAGCCCGCGACACTCCCGTAAGACCGGACGGCGGGGCTATAGTCCCGTCAGACGCACAGGCTTTGCTCACCCGGGATTAATGTGGCGTGCAAACCAAAGACAAAAGGGGCGGGTTCCAACCGGAGGCCGCCCCTTTTCTTATGTCAATCAGCAATCCAATTGCCATGGAAGCCCGGCGGGATGCGGTGCGCAAGATGGACCACAGCTTGCGGCGTGCCCAGAAAGTCATCGGCGTTGAGGATCATCAAATCGGTCGTCTCGTCCGCCGCGTTGATCACCAGCCCGATCAGCCAGCCGTCATCCTCAGCCCCTTGCGCCGCGCGCGGGACGAAGACGAACTCGCCCGGGTGCCGCCCTGCCCCAAAATCACGCGCGGTCGTGGTGCCCGCGTCGAGATCATGCCGCAGCAATTCAGTCCCGACCTGTGACAGATCGCCGCCGCTACTGCTCGGCAACGCGGTGACATAGAGATAGCGGTAGGGCTGCCCGCTCAGCCGCTCATCATAGCGCGGAAACTCCTGCCCGCGATCATCGATAATCTTCCGGTCAACGTGGCGCGAAACAGGATCGATCGTCCAGCGCTCCAGCCGCGTCGACTTTGCATCGGGGCCGAAATAGCTGTCATCGAACATCGTTTCATGGACGACCATATCGACCACGACCTTGCCATCTGCGGTCTCAAACGCGTTACCGGGGTGGAAGACATAGCAAGGCTCGACATCGCACCAGATCGTCTCGCCGCCGCCCTCGCGACGCGGCAACAGCCCTATGCGCGCACTATGTTTCGGGTTCCAGCGATAGGGAAAGCGGTGCCCCGCGATCAGGCTCGGCATGCAAAAGGTCACGGGCAGATCGAGCACCAGAATATAGTTTGCCGTGATCGCGGTTCCGTGGATGCTCGGGCCGTCCTTCACAGGAATCGGCACCTCACGCTTTACCCGCCCATCCGCGCCAACAACGACATGCCACACTTTGTCATGGACGCTGGCTTCATAGGTGATCGCGTGCAGTTCGCCCGTCGCCGGATCGAGAACCGGATGCGCGGTAAAGGCGCTGGTCAGCGTTCCGTCGAACGGGTTGTGCGCAACCGTCTCCAGCGTATCTGACAGCTCAACCGGGTTGCCGCCCGCCTCGACAATCGCCCAGATGCGCCCGGCATGGCCGATGATATTGGTATTGGCGGTATCGGCGCGCGGGTTGCGAATGCCCGGCACCGGCAGCGCGCCCAGCGCCTTGCTGACTGAGGTCGATCGAACCCATCGGTTGCGATACCAGAGCGCTTGGCCGTCCTCGATGCGGACGCCGTGCACCATCGCGTCACCGGTAAACCAATGATAGCTGCCATGCGCGGGCGGTTTCACCGGATTGGGTCCGTTGCGCAGATATCGCCCAGTCAGCGCCGCCGGGATGATGCCGGTTACGGGCAGATCGGTCACCGTCTCCTCACGCGTCATCGGGCGATGCAAGCCCGACAAAAACGGGTTCTGGATCGTTTCATTCTCCAGCTTGCGGCGATTATGGCTCGCTACCATGCCCAGCCCCTTGCCAACCACGCTGCGGATTGTCTTTTCGATCTGACTGGCCATCACATTTTCTCCCTCGCGCCATCAAGGATGGTGCAGCAACTCGGTTATGTTTACAACGACAACATGGCTTCCAATGATAACATTGTCAACATCGCTCTTGATCGCCCCCGCTATCATCACGGTGATCTGCGTGCGGCTGCGGTGGCGGCGGGTCTTGCGCTGCTCGAGGAACGATCGGTCGATGATTTTGCGCTCCGCGAGGTTGCAAGGCGGATCGGCGTAAGCGCGACCGCGCTCTATCGCCACTTCCCCGACAAACAGGCGTTGCTGGGCGCGATTGCGGCGGCAGGTCTGGTAACGTTGGGCGAACGCCAGCGGGAGGCGAGCGAGGCGGCAGGTGACCCGCTTCATGCCTTTGTCGAATCGGGCATCGCCTATGTGCGCTTTGCGATTGACCACCCGTCGCTGTTCCGCCTCGTCTTCGCCACCGCGTCCGCCGAGCCAATTCTCGATTCGCCTCGCGGCACCGGCGGCAGCGCGATGGACCAACTGCGCGACAACATCGCCCGCTTCGTCGCAGATGATTCCTCCAACGAGGCTCAAAAGGCAGCGGCGCTGGGGGCCTGGGCGCTGGTCCACGGCCTGGCGATGCTGGTGCTTGACGGGCAAACACCCGATGATCCGGAGCTGATCGCGCGGGTGATCAGGCAGATGGTGCCGGGTTAGAGGTAATTACAGCCATTTCCCCCTCCCTTGGGGGAGAGAATAGCAACCCTTGCTGCTTTAGCGGCTAACGAAGCTCGGAGAGGGTGGTCAGGTATCAGTTGCTGAGTATGGCACCCCTCACCCGGCTCCGACCAGGCAACGAGCTGCCACGTCTGCGCAACCAGTTTGGGGTCAACGAATATCCCTGTTGTTTGGGTGTTGGAGGGGGCATGACCCACCCAAAACGCCCGCAAGCGGAGAGGGCAGTCGGGGTCGCAAGGGCCGGCCTACTTCGCTGCCGCCGCCGCCTGATCCAGCGCCACCACCGGCAGCCACACAGCGCTGGCATTTGCCCCGCCATGCTCGATCGTCACCGTAGCCTTTTGATAATCCGCTTTTTTGGCAAAGAAAATGTTGGGGACAAACTTTTGCGGGTTGCGATCATAAACCGGGAACAGGCTTGATTGCACCTGCACCATGATCCGGTGGCCGGGCTGGAAGACGTGGTTTACCGTCGGCAGGCGGAATTTGTAGCGCTGGGTTTGCCCGGCCGGGATGGCTGTGGGCTTTTCAAAACTGTCGCGATAACGGCCCCGAAAAATGTCGAGCGATATCGCCAGCTGGTATCCGCCCATCTTGGGGTTGGACGCAACTTCATCGGGGTAAACATCGATCAGCTTGACGACGAAATCGCCGTCTGTCCCGGTTGTCCTGGCGAACAAATCAGCGATTGGTGCGCCCGAAACGCGGACGGCCTTGGTCAGCACCGGCGTTTGATAGGTCATCACATCGGGGCGACCATCGGCGTGGCGTTGATCGCTCACCAGCCAGTCGCCCCAGCGGCCATCATCAAAATTCACCGGGCGCGGCAGATGCGGGACGGGCTTGGCCGGATCGGAGACATAGCTGTCGCCACCGGGTGTGCCCTTGTCGAAACCGAGGCCAGCTTCGGCCTGCAAGAAAATCGGCTTCATCGGCGATGCGCAGCCGACCTCACAGGCAAGCGGCCAGGTGGTCAGCCGGTCCCAACGATCCTCGCCAGTATTGTAAATCGCCACGGGTGGGAGCGCTGCTGCAGGACCGCCTTTCAGATATTGCGTAAACAGCGGCAGCACCATTTTCTCCCGGAACTGTGCGGCGGTATCGCCCTCCCATTCGAGCGGGCCAAGCGTGCGACCCGTGCGGTTGACCTGGCTATGCCGCCACGGCCCCATCACGAGCATGTTATTGCCCATCTTGCCCTTTGCCTTCAGCGCCTCCCACGCGGTGATGCCGCCGTACATATCCTCATGATCCCATAAGCCCTGCTCCCACAGGGTGGGCACATTGGAGGGGTTGGCCGCGAGCAGCTTGTCGAGCGCCTGCCCCTGCCAAAACGCGTCATAGGCCGGGTGTGCTGCCATTTTCTGCCACGCGGGGAGCTGATCAAAGCCCGATGCCTTGGCCCATTCGGCAGCGCCACCAATCCGGCGGAACTCTTCATAATTGTCGTAAATGCCTGTCGCGGGATCACTGCCCTTGCCCTTGTAGCCAGTTTGCGAGGCGATCCAGCCGATATTGGCGAGCCGGAAGGCACCGTAATGGAACCAGTCATCGCCCATCCAACCATCGATCATCGGACTTTCGGGCACCGCAACCTTGAGCGCGGGATGCGGGTTGAGCAGCGCCATCGCTACCGTGAACCCTTCGTAGGACGAGCCGATCATTCCGACCTTACCGTTTGATTCTGGCAGGTTGGCCTTGTTGACCAGCCACTCGGTCGTATCCCAGGCGTCGGTGACATGATCGACCTTGGTCGGGTTGAGCGGGCCGATCACGGGCCGGGTAACGATATAATCCCCTTCCGAACCATATTTACCGCGAATGTCCTGATAAACGCGGATATACCCCTCCCGCACGAACATCTCGTCAGCGAGGCCGAGACGCGAGATCAGATGGGGACTGTCGATCCGGCTGGATCGGGCGGCGGCATTATAAGGCGTGCGGGTCAGCACGATTGGGGCGTTGGTAACGCCCTTTGGCATCATGATGACGGTGAACAGTTTCGTGCCATCGCGCATCGGCATCATGACTTCGCGACGAATATAGTCGTTCGCGGTGGTTGGCGGGGTGAATATGACGGGTATGTCGCTGGCGGGGAATGTCATCGTCTGGGCGAGTGCTGGCGCAGAAAGCAGCGCTGTGGCGGCGACGCCTGCGAACAAACCAAGTTTCATAAAGACAACTCCTGCGAAAAGGAGCGCACCTTGTGTCAGGCCGGCATCAGGACGCAAGCGCGAAGCGTCGCGCGTGCGAGGCGTGCCATTTGACAGTCTCCAACACGCTCTCTATAAGCAGTCGTTCACCACAGCTTTCGGGAAATGAAACGCCGTCGCGCAACGTTTCGATCGAATAGAAAGCCATGGTTTCAGAGACGCCTAGAGCTGCAGCACCTACCACTGGGTGAAATGCGGCTTTTTTCGTCTCTGGCGTGCCCGAAATTCTGGTTGATGAGGCAAAAAACTCCATGGCATCCAAGGCGATTGAAGGCGGCACCGCAAAGCGGCGCATCCGTAAGGTTTTCGGCAATATTCACGAAGTCGTGCAAATGCCGAACCTGATCGAGGTTCAACGCGAATCTTACGAACAGTTCCTGCGCTCTGATCCGTCGATCGGCTATGTCTCGGGCCTTGAAAAGACGCTGCGGTCGGTGTTCCCGATCCGCGATTTTGCTGGCACTGCCGAGCTTGATTTTGTCCATTACGAGCTTGAGCCGCCAAAGTTTGACACCGATGAATGCCGTCAGCGCGGTATCACTTATGCTGCCCCTATGCGCGTTACGCTGCGCCTGATCGTGTTCGAGGTCGATAGCGACACCGATTCACGCTCTGTGCTCGATATCAAGGAGCAGGACGTTTATATGGGCGACATGCCGCTGATGACGGGCAACGGCACCTTCATCATCAATGGCACAGAGCGCGTTATCGTCAGCCAGATGCACCGTTCACCCGGTGTTTTGTTCGATCACGATCGCGGCAAGACACACGCGTCGGGCAAATATCTGTTTGCGGCGCGCGTCATCCCTTATCGCGGGTCGTGGCTCGATTTTGAATTCGACGCCAAGGACATCGTCAACGTCCGCATTGATCGCAAGCGCAAGCTGCCGGTCACAGCCTTGCTCTATGCGCTCGGCCTGACGTCGGAAGAAATCCTCAACTATTTTTACAACCGCGTGACGTTCGTTCGCGGTCAGGGCGGCTGGATCGTCCCCTTCCAGGCCGAAAACTGGCGCGGTCAAAAGCCGATGTATGACATTATCGACGCCAAGACCGGCGAGATCGTGTTCGCCAACGGCCAGAAGATCAGCCCGCGCGCTGCCAATAAGGCGGCCAAGGACGGTCTGGCTGACCTGCTGATCCCGACCGAAGAAATCTTCGGGCGCTATTCGGCTTATGATCTGATCAATGAAGCCACGGGCCATATCTATATCGAGGCGGGCGACGAAGTATCGGCCGAAAACCTTGAACTGCTCGACAAGGCGGGCATTGACCGGATCGAACTGCTCGACATCGATCATGTCGCCACTGGACCGTGGATCCGCAACACGCTGAAGGCTGACAAAGCAGAAGAGCGCGAGCAGGCGCTGTCCGACATTTACCGGGTCATGCGCCCCGGCGAACCGCCAACGCTTGAAACCGCCGAGTCGCTGTTTAGCGGCTTGTTCTTTGATCCCGATCGTTATGACCTGTCGGCTGTCGGTCGCGTCAAGCTGAACATGCGGCTTGATCTTGACGTTGAAGATACCGTGACCACGCTGCGCACCGAGGATATTCTTGAGGTCGTCAAGACGCTCGTCAACCTTAAGGACGGCAAGGGCGAAATCGACGATATCGACAATCTCGGCAATCGTCGTGTCCGCTCGGTTGGCGAGTTGCTCGAGAACCAGTACCGCGTCGGCCTGCTCCGTATGGAGCGCGCGGTGAAGGAGCGGATGAGCTCGGTTGACGTCTCGACGGTGATGCCAAACGACCTCATTAACGCCAAGCCAGCGGTTGCTGCGGTGCGTGAATTCTTCGGCTCGTCGCA
>Ga0163144_10024221_pt1 | contig 11919 bp, 13 predicted proteins | sample OliLak19BULKMAT1_FD_123175 | JGI IMG/M metagenome (GOLD analysis project Ga0163144, IMG submission 123175) | Freshwater microbial mat bacterial communities from Lake Vanda, McMurdo Dry Valleys, Antarctica - Oligotrophic Lake LV.19.BULKMAT1 | ecosystem: Environmental > Aquatic > Freshwater >...
CATAGTCTTAATAAAAAAGTAAGCGCCCACGCCCACGAGCAGTACAATAACGGCAATGATAATAATTTTTTTCATGCACCTATCTTAGCACACGAACGAAGAACTCCGCACATCTTGATAAAAACTCTTTTTGATTATCTGGTTTGTAAATCCCATGGCCTTCGTTTTCAAACACTAAAGTTTCATAACGAATCCCGGCTTTTTTCAAGGCTTCTTCGGCGACGTGTAGGTTTTCAATAGTCACGTTCGGATCCCTCAAACCTTGGACTATCAACAACTCGCCTTTGATATTCGAAATGAAATTTATCGGCGAAGCTTCGTAATATTTACTAGGTACTTCAGTCGGTGTACCACCGAGCATTTCTTCACTATAATTTTTTAAGTCCGGTCGAGTAGATTCATAATCAACAACAAGATCGGTCATGCCACAAATAGGCACGGCCGCGGCAACGTATTTGGTCGAAAAATGAGTAATAGCAAACCAAGAACAGTAGCCACCATATGACGTACCAGTAATGCCGACCCTTCCCTCCTCTGCAATCCCATCTCGAATAAGAGCTTTGATACCTTCGAGAATATCGTCTTGTTCTCGTCCACCCCAACCATGCTCTTTTATGGACTCTCGGTATGAAAGGCCAAAACCAGTACTACCGCGATAGTTTGGGTCAAGAACGGTAAAACCTTCAGAAACAAAATATTGAATATCTATATTCCAAGCATCCTCACTATGAGCAGTTGGGCCACCATGAACAAAAACGATCGTGCCGCGATTTTTTATTTTTGGTCGATACAGCCAACCTTGAATTTGCATACCATCAACTGAGCTCCAAAAATAATTTTCCGCCTGAACTAATACTTCCTGCATAAAACTAACAACTTTAAAAACATCTGTGATTGAGTAAATAATTTTTTGCTCATCGTGCACAATCAAATCCTCGGGATGGTTTGATCGATACATTTTGCTCACCCAGAAACCATTCGGTGTTTTCCCAATTGGGATAATTGTTTTTATATTTTCTAGTTTATTTTCCTGGCCAGTTTCGAAATTTAAAACTGAGACGATATTTCGAGCATTAATAGTTTCTACAAGTATCATGTCATTACTACCTTGAGGAATATAAGCTTCTTCGATATCTCTTTTCGGATCATCAACAATATAACGAATACTGCTGTCAGCTAAACGGTACACGCCTACCCTTTTATATATAACTGCCTCAACAACAAAAACAATTTCTTCGCCGTTTGGATGCCACCGCGATTCGATTTTCACCTTTTCACCAAAATTAAGAATCTCTCTGTCAGATTTTCCATCAATATCTACAACTCGCACCTGAAAGCCGCTTGGGTCAAGGTCCGCAGATCGATACATAACATGTGTACCTTGTTTGTTTATTACAGGGTGAACATATGCAGGTTTTTTACATTGAGCAAGTTTAATTTTTTCACCGGTTTTTAAGTCCTGACGATATACAATGTTTGTTTCAAGTAATGCACCAGTAGAAAAATCATAATTTACGGCGTACACAAGATAGCGACCTGACACATCGATCTGTCCACCGTTGATAAAGTACGGCGGCTTTTCCTCGGTTAGGGGCTGAATTTCGCCGTTTATAATATCAACTTTGTATAGACGAAGTCGTTCATCGCCATCGTAATCATGACTAACCACAACGTACCGACTATCTTCAGTCCACGAAACAACTTGGGAAGATTGTCCGAAGCCCGCAAGTTTTCTAGGCAAAGTTTTAGAATTTAAATCGGAGGCGTTAAAATCAGGGGCGTTAAAATCAGGGGCGTTAAAATTGACGTCACTTAAATTTAGAACGTTTAAATTGTTGCCAAAATCTGAAACGACTTCTGCAAGCGGAGCAATATATACATCAGCAAACGGGCCAACATTTGCCCATGTCCAAACCACCCACTTAAGATCTGGGCTAATTTTTGCCGCATACAGGCGCGGTGTTTTTATCAGTGCGTCTAACATTTGATTACTATAGTAATATACCAATGGTGATTAGACTCACAAATCAAAAATTTTTGTGTCCTTTACTGAGAGCGGTAGAATCACTACTAAACCTAAACAGAAAATTAAAAATAATGTTATCGGTAGCGAGATCCAGTCTATGAGTAAGCCGAAAATAATCGGCGAAATCGCTTGTGCGAACTGATAAACTGAAAGAAATGCACTGCTAAGGCTTCCCATATGTGAGCGGGTTTCATGTGCGGTTGCAAGACGCTCTAGTACAAGCGTGCTGTAGTAAATACACAAACTAATAACAAAAATCAAGGCAAACATAAGCCAAAGGACCTTAATAAAGAACACAACGGTCAAAAGTCCAACAGCCATTAAAAGCGCCGTCATGAGTGTCTTTTTCGTCGCTCGGTCAGCCAAAAGACCAAGTGGAATTCCAAGAAGAAATGGTAGTGCCGCAAAAGCCGTTAACAAAAAAACCATCGTATAGCTTTGAGTTTTCTGGTAGAACACAAGTGGTATAAAGAAAATAACAAGAATATATAAACTACCAGTAAAGGCATACAGAATTGCAGTGTACTTTTGATCAAAAGTCCATTTTTTAATAAAAGAAATGAGTTGGCAGTAATCGATCCAAATTTCTTTTAGAAAATTCCGTCTGGCAATAACGTGCTCCTTTCTTTCGTGTGGAATAAAAGAGACAAGAACAATTGCAATAAGAGTCGTTGGAATAATAAATAGAAATAGTTCGTGGATTTCAAAAAATCTAACAAGGTACAAACTTGCAAGGCCAGCCGTAAGCCACCAAAAATATGCCACTGTGTCGAAATAGCCAAATATCATCCCAACGTGACCATGTGCATACCGACGCATATAAGTTTTTTTACCAACGCTGTCTAGGGCAAAACCAATACCGTTTAAACAACGAGCAATGATAAGAAAAATTACAGCACCATAAAGTCCGGCAAAGTAGTACGCCAGTGCAATAAACGGATAAAGAGCGAGACCAGTCAAAATAATTCTCTTGCTCGAGAGTCTGTCAGCAAGTCGACCTATGACGGGTAAGGCCAGTAAAAATGACACATCGTACAATGAACGAATGATGCCGGCTTCGGTGTAATTGCTTGCAAAAGAAAGAAAGAAAACAGGCACAAAAACCTCAACAAGTCCCCACCCGACAAAACGCGTTGCTGTCGCCCAAGAAATAAGTCTGATTCCAATTGGAATGTGTAAAAAGTTTTTCATCCGCACGTTCATTGTAACAGGATTTATTTACGTGAATTTATTTCTAGTGTGCTAATGATGCTTATGATATTTATTTGCAATCTTAAGTCGAGAAATCTCTCTCGTTAATGAATTTTCCCAGTATGCAAATTCGACGTCATTAAGATTCTCCTCGTCCTTAAGAATTTTTTCAACACGAACTTTGGCTTTTTCAATCTCTATGATATTCATATCCTTTATATGATCCGCAGTGTCTGCAAGAATGACAACCTCGCTTCCGGGACGAACTTCAAAATAACCAGTCGTCATCGCGAGCTCGATTTTTGCATCGCCCTTTTGAATAAATAATTCTCCTGGAGCAAGAATACTTACTAAAGAAGAGTGGTTCGGCAAAATACCGATCCTACCTGAGGTAGTCGGAATATTTACCGCGTCAACAAAATCTTGGTACACAACACCTTCAAGCGTGACGATTTTAAGATTAATTTTTCCCATATTTCTGACGATTACTTATGATCAACTACGAAACTACACATTTTCTATAACGACCTCGTCAATAGTACCTTTCATGTAAAAAGCCTGTTCTGGTTTGTCGTCATGGACGCCGTCGAGAATTTCTTTGAACCCACGAACTGTTTCTTTGAGCGGTACGTAAACACCTGGAATATTGTTAAAGGCTTCAGCGACGTGCATAGGCTGAGCACAAAATTTCTGAATTTTTCGAGCGCGGATTACAGTAATTTTGTCTTCATCCGAAAGTTCATCCATTCCAAGAATAGCGATGATGTCTTGAAGATCCTTATTTCTCTGAAGGATCTGCTGTACACCGCGAGCAACTTTGTAATGTTCTTCACCGACGATATTTGGATCAAGAAGAGTCGAAGATGAGTCGAGTGGATCAACAGCTGGATATATTCCCTGTTCAGAAATTGCACGGGAAAGTACGACAGTTGAGTCTAGGTGAGAGAACGTGGTAGCCGGGGCTGGATCTGTAAGGTCGTCGGCAGGCACGTATACAGCCTGAACAGAAGTAATCGAACCTTTCTTTGTCGAAGTTATTCGCTCTTGAAGTTTACCCATTTCAGTCGCAAGAGTTGGTTGATATCCTGCGGCGGACGGCATTCGTCCAAGAAGAGATGATAGTTCAGAACCAGCCTGTGTAAAGCGGAAAATATTGTCGATAAAAAGAAGAAGATCTCGGTTTTCCTCGTCACGAAAATATTCAGCCATAGAAAGAGCAGTGAAAGCTACTCGAGCTCGAGCGCCTGGTGGTTCGTTCATCTGGCCAAAAACTAGTGCGGTTTTGTCGAGTACTCCACTGTCAGACATTTCGCGATACAAATCATTTCCTTCTCGAGTACGTTCACCCACACCCGCAAACATTGAGTACCCACCGTGCTCAGCTGCAATGTTTCTGATGAGTTCTTGAATGAGAACAGTTTTACCGACGCCCGCGCCACCAAAAAGGCCAACCTTCCCACCTTTGAGAAATGGACAAAGAAGGTCGACAACCTTTATACCTGTTTCAAGAATCTCTGTTTTGGTTGACTGCTCATGAAACTCGGGAGCTGTCCGGTGAATCTCGTAGGATTTATTTTTGGAAACATTAGGTTTACCGTCGATAGCGTCCCCGACTACGTTAAACATACGTCCAAGTGTTTCGGGTCCGACAGGAACCCGGATGCCACCACCAGTGTCGACGACCAATTCTCCGCGTCGCAGACCATCAGTAGAACTCATGGCCACTGTACGGACTTCTTGTTCACCGATATGTTGTTCAACCTCAAGAACGATCATTTCACCGTTTTGATTCTTTACATTGAGAGCGTTGTATATTTCAGGCAAATCACCTTCAAAACGAACGTCAACAACAGGCCCAGAAATCTGAACAATTTTTCCTTCTCTCGGTTTTACAATTACTTCTTTCATGCTAATAAATTTATTTAATAATTATTTACGATTGATTAATTTAGCTTCCACTAGCACCTGCGACCACTTCTGAAATTTCTCTTGTAATGTTGTCTTGTCTTGCTCGGTTATAACTTACAAATAAATCTTTTATTATATCCTCCGCATTATCCGTGGCCTTTTTCATTGCCATCATGCGAGCACTTTGTTCACAAGCTCGAGACTCGAGGAACATTTTGTAAAGCTTTACGTCTAGGATCTTCGGAAGAACGAAATCAAGAACTTCGTCTTCCCCGGGTTCAAACTTAGACTGATAAATTTTATAACCGTTGGGATTTATTCGGCTTTTAAAAAGTTTTTTCAAAACGTCTTCAATTTCTTCCTTTCGAAGGGGTAGAATCTGACGAACAACCGGTACAAAAGAAAGAGCCGAAGCGTAGTGACTATATGCAGAAATTATTTTTTTGTAAGATTTGTTCGCAAATTCATTTTTTAAAATTTCTACGATTGGCAAAATTTGTCGAACATGAACCGCCTCCGGAATGTCGGTAAAACTTGCGATAAGTTTGATACCTAATCGACTTGCCAAGCGTTCCATTTTTTTACCAACAGCAACCATCTCGAATTCATTTTCTGGATGACTTTTGATGTATGCCGATATTGCCTTACCCATTTGTGCGTTTAAACTTCCCGCCAGTCCACGGTTTGAAGATATCGCCACGATAAGGATTTTCTTGCCACCATTATCCACGAAAAAATCATGACGAAGGGCCTGACCATGGCTCAAAATACTTTGTAGAAGTTCGTATGTGTGGAATGTATAATCTCGTGCGGCGAGCGTACGTACAACAATCTGACGCATCTTTACTGCTGCCACTTTTTCCATCGCCTTTGTGATTTTTTTCACATTGGTGACAGTTTTGATCTTTGATTTTATCGCTTTACTCTGTAGCGCCATATGACAATTTAAATTCACCAATAGCCGCCCGTAATTCCTCCTCGATTTCCGGACTCCAATCTTTGTCGATTTTTTTCATAATATCCCCCTTAGCGAGATCCAAGAATTTATGGAGTTTGCTCTCCCAAGATTTTATCTCACTTACTTTCAACGCATCAAGGTGTCCGTCGTTCAGAGCAAAAATTGAAGCAACTTGTTTTGAAACTGGCAAAGGCATAAATTGCTGCTGTTTCAAAAGTTCAGTTGCACGAGCACCGCGGTCCAAGTACTTTTTAGTCTCTAAGTCTAAGTCAGAAGAAAACTGTGAAAAAGATTCGAGCTCTCGAAATTGAGCCATAGTAAGTTTCATGCGACCGGCGACTTTTTTTATCGACTTTACCTGAGCGCTTCCACCTACGCGAGAAACAGAGAGTCCGACGTTAATAGCTGGTCGAATACCCTTAAAAAACAAACCTGATTCTAGAAACACCTGCCCGTCGGTGATCGAAATGACGTTTGTTGGAATATATGCAGTAACGTCACCTGCTTGAGTTTCAATAATAGGCAAGGCGGTAATTGAGCCACCACCATATTCCTTATTCCTTCGACAAGCACGCTCAAGAAGTCGAGAGTGAAGATAAAAAATATCACCGGGGTAAGCTTCGCGGCCAGGCGGACGTCGTAAAAGTAGGGAAATTTCACGGTAAGCAACCGCTTGTTTTGTAAGATCGTCATAAACAATAAGTACATCCTTACCTTGGTCCATAAAAAATTCACCGAGAGCTGTACCGGAGTATGGAGCCAAGTACTGAAAAGAGGCCGGATCAGAAGAACCAGCAACAACTACCGTGGTGTACTCCATTGCGCCGTTTTTTTTCAAAAGTTCAACGAGCTGAGCAACTTTTGATTTTTTCTGACCAATAGCAACATAGATACAAAGCACATCTTTGCCCTTTTGATTTAAAATCGCATCAACAGCAATCGCCGTCTTTCCGGTCTGTCTATCGCCGATAATAAGTTCGCGCTGTCCCCGACCAATCGGTATCATTGCGTCAATCGCCATGATACCAGTCTGCATAGGCTGGTTTACTGGTTCGCGAGTAATGACACCAGGGGCTACTTTTTCGACTGGATACTCGTCGACAGACTCGATTGCACCGGCATTATCAATGGGCCGACCTAGTGGGTCTATAACCCGACCAATGAACTGGTCACCAACAGGCACCTTGAGAGTTTTACCTAAACGTTTGACCCGAGTACCCTCTTTGATGCGATGGTTGTTGTCGAGTATTATGGCACCGACAGTATCCTCTTCGAGATTAAGGGCGAGACCGTAATGCTTTTCATTTGAGCCTTCCACTTCGAAGTTAAGCATTTCCATCATTCCGCAAGCGGAAAGACCCGAAATACGAGCGATCGCATCACCAACTTCGGTTACGTGTCCGAATTCTTCTACATGAACATTAACTTCGAACTGTTCAATCTTTGATTTTAATTTTTTAACTAATGCGTCGGTACTCATATTAATTTTCTAGCAAAACTTCTTTTAATCTTTTAAGTTGTCTGTCGATACTGCCGTCGTACACCAGGTTATTGTGCTCTGCAATGAATCCTCCTAAAATCCCTGGGTCAATTTTCTTTTCGATTGGAATAAATTCGCCTGCCCCTATAAAAGTCCTGATGATTTTCTCTGTTTCTGGAGCAATATCCCGAGAAACGGTGAGAGTTACATGTTTATCTTTTCTGTTTTCTGCTCGTCTTTCTAAATGCTTTAAAACGTTTGGCAATTTGTATAACAAATTTTTTCGCTTGGCGTATATCACAAATTTCTCCACCGCCTTATCCGGATCTTTGTATTTTTTATCTAAGACACTAATTAGCAAAGCAAGATTTTTGGAAGTAACCATATAAATTTAAAATCATTTAATCCGAGTCTTTACGAAACAACACTACCCGACAATTTACACAACAACCTTTTCTTTCGCGATGATTTTTCCGATGAATTCCTTATTTGTAGCAACATTAACTCCTTCTAGGAGCATTTTCTTAACACCTTCTACGACGAGGTTCGCAGCGATACTTTCAGCATCCTTTTCAGCTTTCTTCATTTTTCGGGCAATCTCTATTTCGGCTTTATTTACAATTTCTACGCTATTTTCATGCCCCTTCTTTTCTGCATGCTTTATGAGCTCATCACCTTTTTGACTAGCCTTGATAATAAGCGCGTTGGCTCTTTCGGCTGCATCACGGATTATTTCGTCTTCTTTTTGTTTCGCCATCAACAAAACGGTCTCTGCTTTACGTGCATCTTCAAGTCCTTTCTCGATCGAGACTTTACGATCAGCTAAAACCTTTTTTAGGCCTCGAAGAACGAATCGATTCAAGAGATAAAACACAATGGCAAAATTAACGAGATTCGCCAATGCGACCCGCCAATCAAAACCAATGCTGCCCAATATCTCAATTATTTTTTCCATATTTTTCTCCTGATCGATCACCCGAAGTTACAGGCCCAATAACGCACAATTTTTTAAATTACAATTTTAAAATTATAAAATAAAGAATGCGACGAGGGCGTAAATCGCAGTTGATTCTGCCATCGCAACACCAATGATCATTCGAGTAAATAGAACATCCTGCATATCAGGATTTCTTCCCATGGCTTCAAGAGCCTTTCCAATAAGATACCCTTCGCCTACGGCTGAAAGACCCATCGTAATTGTTGCCAAACCCTTTGCTATCAAGCGCGCTGATTCAATTTCCATTTTTGTATATTAACTATTAATTCTAACGAATACCCTTAAACCAAAACGGCTTACTAAAGCCAAATTAACCATCAACACTTCAAACAGTTTGCTTGTTCTCGGACCCAGATTTCTTTTCTAGTGGCTTCAAAGCCATAGTGTAATATGCGGTCACCAAAAACGAAAATACAAGCGTTTGCACAACCCCCGAAAGCATACTCATCGACATCCAAATCGCCGGCAAGCCAAATGCGAGGCCGCCAATGATTACTGTCGCCAGAACTTCACTAGCAAACATATTGCCAAAAAGGCGAAGCGACAACGACACAACTTTTGCAAATTCGCTTACGATATCGAGAAGGCCGATGAAAAAATTTATCACAGAAACAAAACCTTCGCCAATCCCCTTTCTAAAGCCTCTCACTAGCCCACCAAACTGGAAAAATTTGCCAATATATTCAAAAATACCAACCTCTTTGATGTTAATAAACTGAATAAAACCAACCATTACTACGGCGAGACCAAAGGTCGTGTTGAAATCACTGGTTGCAGTACGAAAAATGTTCTTGCCGTCAAAAGTAAGGCTTGAAAGACCTGGCAAAAATGAAAGAGAGTTCGAAAGAATTATAAAAACAAAAATTGCACCAATGAGTGGGAAAATTTTTTCGGCTCTTTCGCGTGTACCAGTGATACCCATCACTGCACCGATAAGTTTTTCATAAAGAATCTCGATAGTATTCTGAAATCGCCCAGGATTTATGTTAATCCATCTTTTTAAAAGAATGCCTGCCAAAATTACCAATAAAATAACAACAAACAACATAAGAGTGGAGTTTGTAATAGGAAAATCACCAACAGAGAATATTGTCTCTGCCTCAATAGGTGTAATACTTCTTTTAATGCGCAAATAACTATCCATTGCGATGTTTTTCCTTTTCTATATCTTTAGAAATATTTTTTAACGCTTTCGTAGCTCGTCGAAATCTAATGATCACGATTATCCAAGATATGACAAAAGAAATTACGAGCAGAATTATTGAAAATTTACTATCCTGACCGGAACCATAGACTGAATCTAATTTTTTACCTGCGAACACTGCAATAGCGGCAGGCACAGCAAATACAAAAGCAATTTCAATCATCATAAGAAACAACCGAGTTCTGAATGATTCCTGCTTTTTTTTAAGCTCAACTAGTTTTGAATTTTCAGATTCCACAAAATAAAAACCCTGACAGACGCCTAGGGATAACCCTAGTATATGCTGAAATCGTTTAAAGACAAAATGAGATGCTCGAATTTACATTTTTTCCAGAAATAACTGAAACATATTTCAATTTCATAACCGGGACTAGGTTACCGTTCGACACAATTAAATACTAGCTACAATTTGATCACCATATCCATTTCAGGAATCATTGCCCCGTTTTTCATTTAATTTTCGAATTTACTAAATCTATTTTGATTGTGTTCACGTATAAATAATTTTTTCAACCTAAATCATCGCGCCGTCGCCGAGGTTGTTGTCGGCTTTGTAGCGTTCAATGACTTCAGGGTAAAGACCGGCTTCGCAATCTAGCAAAAACTGATTTGCAGTCTCGGCATTTGGAAATGACATATACGCAAGGGCGCTTTCGCAGATGACTTTGATGTTGAGTTTGCCATCGGCTGGAACATCTTCCTCATATGGATTCGTCTTTATGTCTGCTGGAAATGAATTCGTATACCAGCCATATACACCACCCACGAGCACGAGTGCCGTAACAGACACGAGCAAAGCGATTAAAAATTTTTTTGTATTCATAGAATTAATTGATGTATTCATGGGTAGTATTTTAACATAAACAGAATAAATGCATCGAACACTATCTAAACACCGCGGGCACCACAACCTAAACACCGCGGGTACCACAAATTGCGCGAATTACTACTCTAAAACCAACAGACTTCGGCCTTCTCGCCGATCTGCTCTTCGATGTATTTTGTGGCGCTATTAATGTCGCCAATTTCGTCTATCAAACCCATTTTAAGGGCGTCTTCACCCATGTATGTGAGGCCGTTTGAAAAGGCTTCAACTTTTTTGATATCGAGTTTTCGGTTTTCGGCGACGGTCGATACAAAAACCTTGTGGGCTTTGAGCAAATCCCCCATCACGATTACCCTTTCTTCTGTCGTCAACGGACGGCCGGTGTCGCCGAGGTCTTTAAACTTTGCAGATGATAGTTCTATATATTTCGAACCCTCTTCTTGTAACTTTTTGCTGTCATCCAAATATGACATAGTGACACCAATACCGCCGACGTCCGAGAGTTTTGAGGCATAAATTTTGTCGGCACCAGTGGCTGCCCAGTATGCGGCGGATGCTCCGGTTTCGCGGATATATGCAACGTTTGGTTTTTGAAGATTCTTCAGAGCGTTGGCGATTTCTTCACCTCCGACGGCACTACCTCCCCCAGAATCAATAGCGATGATCACGCCTTTTATGTCCGGGTCAGTTTCGACGGAGGAAATGCCGTAGGCAAGATCGTCAGATGATGTAATTACATCGTTGTATTCTTCCGGCGCTAATGGTGTGTAAGTTAAAACATAACCATTCAAAGAAAAAGCTATAACATTGCAGGAGTCATTTTCGCCGTAACTACTCATGTCTCCAAAGTCACCGTCCGACATGAAGCCATCATCGATTTCGTTTGATAAATAGAGGTTGGCACAAACTATCAGAATGAAACTAGTTACGACCACCGTGACGATGATAATAATGGATTTGCGAAGCATGGGGGTATTATTTTATATTAATTAATTTATGGTTCGAAAGTTAGATCTAAAATGCTCTTCAGTTTCCTTGTCTGTAAAATATACGTAGCATCCCTTCATTCCTCTTACCTGGCCCAACTTCCTCGATACCATTTTCACTTACCATCAATCCTGCATTTTCCGGTATAGCAATAATTTTTTGTAAACCAAACTGATTCATATAAGAACGTACCGAATCATCTTCAGTACCGGTGTAGTGACACCAGACATCATATCCATCGATTAGATCAAGGGCAGAGAAGTCCGATATTCCTACCTCATTCTCGTCAAGAAACCCAGCAGGAATTATAGTCTTAGCCAAAATGATGGCACCCGCACTTCC
>Ga0163144_10024223_pt1 | contig 11918 bp, 11 predicted proteins | sample OliLak19BULKMAT1_FD_123175 | JGI IMG/M metagenome (GOLD analysis project Ga0163144, IMG submission 123175) | Freshwater microbial mat bacterial communities from Lake Vanda, McMurdo Dry Valleys, Antarctica - Oligotrophic Lake LV.19.BULKMAT1 | ecosystem: Environmental > Aquatic > Freshwater >...
ACCATAAAATTTCATGTTGGCTCTGTCGCTTCCAACGTCGGAAATGTTCTACCGAAACCTTTTCGCCGGTAGCGATGAGCAAACGCAAGCTCTTGGGGACAGGCGAATTGGATGCGACCAAGAGGTCGACCCATTCGTGCCAATAGGCAGTCGCAATGTGCAGAGCCGTGATCTTGTATGTGTCAATGAGGAAGGAAAGTTCATTGTGTGTTTCAGCCCGTTCACGTGGACGGACAACGACCGTGCTGCCTGCCAGTAGAGGCGGGAATATTTCTTCAATTGCGATATCAAAGTTCAGCGTGGAAAACTGAAGCGTGCGGTCTGACGACTCGAGTTGGTACAGTTCGAGATCCGCCAAACAGTAAGTTGTTAGGGAACGATGCTCAATCTGAACACCCTTGGGCTTACCGGTGGACCCGGAGGTGTACATGACATACGCCAACGAATTGTCTGGTACTGTCAGCGAGAGGTTTTCGACATCTGTCATCCACAATTGTTCATCGTGCGGGTCGATCAACTCGGGTGCATCTTTGCCAGGAGTATCCACGAGATGCAGGTAGTCGGAATCGCAGAAGATCATCTGGATAGAAGCGTCGTTTATAATGAATGCTAAACGTTCTTTAGGGAACTCGGGATCGAGAGGAACAAATGCGCAGCCAGACTTCATAATGCCTAGCATACTGATGATCGCAATTGCGGATCTGTCCATACAGATCCCGATTCGGTCTTCAGAAAGAAAGGCTCGATTGAGCAAGAACCTTGCAATCTGGTTAGCGCGTTGATTGACCTCTTCGTAAGTCCACGCTTGACCCTCGAACTCGATAGCGACCGCGTTGCCGCACTGGAGTACTTGTCGCTCGAAATGGGCCGTAAACAGGGACACGCTTGACGGCGCAATTTGGGGGTCGGGTAAGCAGCTAATCATGATGTTTGAAAGGATGCAAAAGGACCGAGATTCAGTCCGGGCTCCAAACTCTTCGTATTTGATCCAAAGAAAATCGCTGGTACGGATTGATTACCAACTACCTTTTCGATCGCGTCAGTGAGAATTTGTAATCCATAGGAAAGGTCTTCGCATGAAATGGTCAACGGAGGCAGGAGCTTGACGACTTGATCGCGTGCTCCGGACGTTTCTACCATGAGGCCATTGTTGAACGCTTGGCGGCACACTCGGCCAGCCAACTCAGCGTTTTCGAACTCGAGGCCCCAGATCATTCCGCGTCCACGCACTGCCGAACAAGTCGAACTGAATCGCTGCAACATGCGTTGCAACTCGCGTTCGATCGTCACTCCATGAGAATCGATTTGCTGGTTCAATTGGTCGTCGCGCCAGTATTCAAGGAGCTGCCTGGCCGCAACAAAGGCGAGGTTGTTTCCTCGGAAAGTCCCAGTGTGCTCACCTGATTTCCATGTGTCGCATTCGCGGCGAATCAGTACCAATGACATGGGGAGTCCTCCACCGATCGCTTTGGAAAGGCAAACCATATCGGGCACAATACCTGCCTTCTCAAACGAAAAGAAAGTGCCGGTGCGCCCGTTCCCAACCTGTACGTCATCAATGATCAGCAAGACATCATGTGCTTTGCAAATGGCAGCGATGCGACGAATCCAATCGTAGCTCGCGACGTTGACGCCCCCTTCGCCCTGTACTGTTTCGAGGATCACTGCGGCTGGGAGAGGCAAACCACTGCTCCCGTCCTCAAGCATCTTTTTTAGCAAACTCGACGTGTCGAAGTTTCCGAGGTAACCGTCAAACGGCAGGTGTGTCACATTATTGTGGGAACCATAACTAATGTCGTGATAATACTGATTTCCTGTGAGGGCTAAGGAACCGAGCGAATGTCCATGATAAGCGTTCGTAAACGCGACGACATGCGATCGCTGTTTCGATTTGCGAGCGAGTTTGATGGCCGCTTCGACAGCATTGGTTCCAGTTGGACCTGTAAACTGAATCTTGTAATCCAGATTCCTAGGCTTGAGCAAGATCTCGTCGATCGCCTCGATCAGTTCGATTTTTGCGACCGTTGCAGTATCCAAACCGTGCAACACTCCATCCTTTTCAATGTAGGACAGAATCGCTTTCTTTACGTTCGGATTGTTGTGGCCGTAGTTCAATGTCCCCGCTCCCGCAAAGAAGTCGAGGTACCGTTGGCCTTTATTGTCCGTTAGCCAAGAGCCTTTGGCCGACTCAAATACGGTCGGAAACGATTTGACATAGCCGCGAATGTTTGACTCGAGCCGATCAATGGTATTTTCAATGGTATTTTCAATGGACATACAGGCCTGCGCGTAAGCTAATAGAGTAAGACGCCAACTTGCAGGAAAACTAGGATTGGAAACGCTATTCAGCGAACGAGAAAGATCCGCCGATGAATGGAATTCTCCAATTCAGTCGGGTTGTATCGATTGGGAGGCCTTTATTGGGGGTAGAAGACGTCTCCCCCCAGGAACGCCGCATCCCCCTCTCAGGCCAACGCCGTAGTCGTTGGCCTGACAGGGGGATGCGTAAAATCGTTTACGGATTCGTTTCCTAGCCCCGAACCGTTACGTCCTATGGGTCTAGCCCATCGGGGCGTTTTCAAGTGAGATCACGTGTTTATTTTTGGCCAAGCAACTCGTTCGCATGGGCGGTCAACAAATCTCTCTCCGCTGGAACTTGCCACGAATAGCTGCCCACCAAATCCCCATTCGCGTCCACTAAGCAAAACTTGTCCGGATGACCGCGCTTTTCCACACCGCTCAGAAAGAATTTTTCTATACCGATTCGAATGATGTTGTCCATTTCACCAGTCAAGAACAGCCATCGATCTTTGCTCGCTTGAAACTTGTCTGCGTATTCGGATAGCACGTTAGGAGTATCGATTTCAGGATCGACGGAGATACTCACGAATTTGATCGGCTTGCCTTTGAACTTGTTTTGCAACAATTGCATTTGATTGCTTTGACGTGTGCAAGTACCTGGGCAAGTCGAGAAGAAAAAACATGCAATATAGGGTTCGCCTCGCAAGTCCTCGGACGTTATCGACTTGCCGCTTCTTTCCGTCAGCTCAAACTCCTTTAGCCAGCCGTCTTCTTTTTTGGCATCCGCCACCAGGCGTTTGAGTTCATTTCGCTTGCCTGGATCTGGAGGCTCGTTTCGCATCGCATCCAGATCTGCGTCGCTATCCACTTGAACGTCCGCAGGTTGGGATTTGGCCCCCGTTTCGGGACGCGATGAATTCCTTAGGAAGCCTCGAAACGACAAGGCCATGATCGTACCTGCCAAGAGGCCTATGATGATTCCAAAAACTCGAAGGGTATTTTGATTCACTATACAGTTCCGTCCAATAAGTCTCCTTCGGTGATCATCCGAAAACCTTTATCGGCCAGCGTTTCGAGTGCATGCTCTGTATTGTCGACCATGATCGCAACCGCCGGCTCTCCATTGGGCCGAAAGAGCAAAGGATACGCTTGAATGATATTGATTTCCGCTTGAAGCAGGGCTGTGCAGATTTGCAAAAGGGGTTGCGAACTCTTTGGAAGCTCGACTCCGATCAAATCGCTTTCAATGATAGCCAGCCCGGCCCTTTCTAATATCTCTCGACCACGCTCCGCGTGGCTCAGCAAGAAACGCACAAAGGCGCACTCGGCAGAATCGTTGATCGAAAGGGCCACGATTCGGATTCCGGTCCCTTCAAAGCGTCGCACCACCTCGAGCAATTGGCCAACGCGATTTTCTAAAAAAACCGTAAATTGGCGAAGGGTTGGATAGTTGCGACCGTGGATGGTCTCAAAAGACGTGGAGGATCCCTCTCCCGTACTCATGCTTCGATCTTTCTAAAAACAGGTTGTGGCCAGCGACAGCGCTACCAGATGACAGTGCTACCAGATGTAGTGTACCAGAAAGACCGAAGGCTGCAAAAAGGTCGGTATCTACCTAAACTGGCGGTTGAATGCCTCAGGATCAAACGGATCCTTCTTGGCTTGAGTTCCGCCGGATGTTTGCTTCTCGAATTTATCGATTGCGGCTTCCAATTCGGCGAGTTCAGACATCGACAAGAACTCGGTGGGCGCTGCGGATTTGGCTGGCTTGGATAGCTTCGCATTGCGGTCTTGCTCGACCTCGCCAGGCCATCTCGATTTGCGACTCGTCGAACTAATAGCCGGAGCACCCGTGACGGTTGACTTCGAGTTTGATGTCGGCTTTGAAGTCGCTTGGTCAGCGGGGTACTGTGCGGGCATGTTCGTTTCCGGCTTTTGAGAGAGCGCCAACGATTTGACCCAAAAATTGACTCGCTCGATCAATGCGCGTTCATCGGCTCGGGCGTGGCTCAAACTAGGATTGCGTTGAATCCCATGTGCTTGGGTCGCATACGCCAGGAGCGGACTATCTTGCGTCTGGTCCTGATCAATGTATCTCAGAACCTCATCCAGATCTCGAGCCAGGGTCAACGCTGCCTGCTCGCCAACCGGTTGATAGATGTGGAAGTCCGATTTACCAAGCATTCCATGGCAGCCAGATTGGCCACACCTTGATACCAGGACCGGTAAAATCGAGTTTTGAAAAGTTTTACGAATGTAGCCTGGGATTTCGTGCTTGTTTCGGCTCTCTCTAACCTCCGGGCTTGCTGCCTTTGGCAATGACTTTGGTCGCGGCGATTCCGAACTTGCTTGGACCACCGAGTTTAAGTTGGATTCCTGACTAGTCGGCGAAGACATTTCTGTCGTTTGCTTCTTTATGTGTACCGCTTGCTTGACCGTCTCGTCCGATAACAGTGCCTGTCGCAGCATATGCTCAAGCTCCTTGAAACGAGGTGAATCTGAGGCCGACCGCTTTAAAACCTCGTAGTGTTCGATGGCACGATCGATCAGTCCCTGCTGAACGCACCATTGTGCCATCTGCCAATGTTCACCCGTTCCCCATTGCCGAACACCTGATCGCTGGTGCTCGTAAATGGACTCGAGTGTGGGCCCGATAAACGATACTTGCTTCGATTCGACAAAGAGTGTGGAGTGTCCATCAACCGCCACCGAAACGCGTTCTTTTTCGGCGCGGACTGTCCCTTTCAAGACGTTCCCGTTTTTTAAAAGCAGATAGCTCGTCTCCGACTTGCGCTGCGCCAAAGCGTCTGGCGGGTCAGCCAGGACGTTTGCAAACACGAAAAATGAGCCGATGAGCAGAGTGCAAGTGATACGTTTTTTGGAAATCATGACGGCTCGACGAAAAAACGAAGTGACCAAAAGATCCTGTTCGCCTTCATTCGAAACCCGCAGGCAAACGACCATGCGGGAGAGTATCAAATCGTCCTATGCCAGAGCAATACTATGAGCTCACGAATTTTTTGTCGTGCTTTTCTCGCTGAGCCAGTTCCAAATCGTGCTCAACCATGATTCGAGCGAGTTCCCTCACATCGGTTGCAGCAACCCAGCCGAGCTTCTCTTTCGCTTTGCTTGCGTCCCCTAATAGCAAATCCACCTCAGCAGGACGAAGATAACGAGGATCAATCTCTACGTATTTGTTCCAGTCGAGATCGAGCCGACCGAAAACCATTTCCAAAAATTCACGAATAGTACGAGTCTCACCCGTCGCGATAACGAAATCGTCTGGTTCGTTGTGTTGCAGCATCAGCCACATGGCCTCAACGTAGTCTTTTGCATAGCCCCAATCCCGCTTGGAATCGAGATTACCTAGGTAGAGCTTTTCTTGCATTCCAAGTTTGATGCGAGTTGCCGCACGCGTGATTTTGCGAGTAACAAACGTTTCGCCTCGACGCGGCGACTCATGATTAAAAAGAATCCCGTTGCACGCAAACATGCCGTAACTGCGGCGGTAGTTCACAGTTTGAAAGAATGCGTAAACCTTCGCGCACGCATACGGCGACTGCGGATTGAAAGGAGTCGTTTCCGTTTGCGGAGTCTCCAATACCATACCGAACATTTCAGAACTGCTAGCTTGGTAGACTCGAACCTCTTTTCGCTTATTCAGTAATCGAGCGGCCTCCAAAACATTCAACGACCCAACTCCATCGCTCATCAATGTGTAAACGGGTTGATCGAACGAAACACGAACGTGACTCTGGGCACCCAAATTATAAATCTCGTCGGGCTCCACTTCCTGAACCAAATTGGTCAGCGATTGCCCATCGGTCAAATCGCCGTAGTGCAATAACAGCTTGGGCTTTTCGTGAATGTCTCGATAGAGATGGTCAATTCGACCCGTAGAAAAACTACTGGATCGGCGTACAAGCCCGTGCACTGTGTACCCCTTTTGCAGCAACAATTCTGCAAGATAGGAACCGTCCTGGCCGGTGATTCCGGTAATGAGTGCTGATCGTGACATTGGGAATTTAGGGTTCGAGTTAGTGTTTTAGGAACGCGTATCTTTCCAGCGGTTTTCTGGACAGGCACATCGAATGGTTGACAGTTTAACGCAACAAGATCTTTAGGGCATAGGGCACTTTGAGATGGTTTCTCAAAGGCCAATTTTAGTTCTTCTTTCAAGATTACCAGTCGGCAAACAAAAAAACCCCCGCACTTCGATGGTGCGAGGGTTCTAAATAAACCGACCAAGTCAGTTGTTCCACAAGACCCCGTTAGTTAACCGCAACCTTGTTCGCATCGAAGTTTTCTTCAAAATTGAACGTCAGCTCGAGCTTGTCGCCAGCGATCAATCGAATGGTTTTTTCCTTGATGATACCCTCGAAGCTCACTTCGATTTTGTAGTCATCCCAGGATTGGCCTTCTTGCAATTGCTTGGTTCGGAACACTCTCGAGGCCCCTTCGCTCTTGGTTGAGTTTTGTGCCAAAACGACTTTGGCTTTCTCTGGGACGTTCAATGTCAAAACCGTTTCGATCGGATCATCGGACTTCAGGAGCTCGAAGTTGATTTCTTCGCCACTACCGCTTTCGACTACCACCGTCTTGTTCTGAACCAACTCCGTACCGTCATCCTTGATCATGACTGCTTTGACTTCAAAGCGATATGCATCGTTGGTCTTGAGGTCGCGGCTGACAAAATGTCGCTTCGAACCAGTCGTTGATGTAGGATTTCCATTCACGAAGACCTTAGCAGACTCCGGCAGATTGACCGTCAAATGGACTTCATTTGGCAGAATGGATTGGCTCGACGCAAACTTGTTGGCTGTGACGGCGTTGGAAAATGCCGTTGTGCCATACTGCGGCATCGCAGCCTCAGAAGGGTAGCTATCGTAGCTACCGTAATTCACGTTCGAACCCGTGCTACCGCCGCTGAAAGATGACGAGTAAGTTCCCGAAGAGCCGCCGCCAGAATAGCTGCTGCCGTAGTAGCTGCCACCCGACGAACCACCACCCGACGAACCACCACCCGACGAACCACCGCCCGACGAACCAGTGTAATAACGTTTTACGTAGCCACCGTGCGAACCACCAGAGCTACCGTAGGAACCCGAACTTCCATAGGACGCCGCGTATCCACCAGACGAACCGCCCGAGGATCCATAGGAGGAACGGTAAGCAGCTTTTGCATGAACATGGTCATGGAGCCGAGCACCTAATCGTCGAAGTGGTCCGACATGCCCGCCAGACGAGCCTCCCGAATATCCACCCGATGAGCCACCATAGTAGCCACCGCTTGAACCATAACCACCACTCGAACCGCCGCCAGCAACGTGACCGCTACTCCCGCCCGCGGAACCGTACCCCGCATGAACAGGACTAGAAACCGCAAAAACCAACGCAACTAGCGTTGAGGCAGAAAGCCATTTCTTCAGTGTATTTCTCATGACGCTCCTCCAAGTCCAGATAAATGACTACGTACCCTCGCAGTCCCTTCAATAGCCTATTGAGAATACCTGGAACCTCACGTAATTCAAGCAGCCTGGGCACTTTTTAGGGGATAGGCAGCCTGGGAAACTAGACATTTCCACGAATTCGGTTCCACGACCACCAACAAATCGCGATCGTTATTGCAATCAATAACAAGGTGTAAAGAATGTTTACAACCGACCAAAAGCACTTTTCAAACCTTGAAAACGAGGGACTCAACCACAACACAGGTAGGCCCAAAAAACCAGTAACCCCAAACAACATAACAAAGATGAGGGTTCTAGATTTTAGAATCAAATCCAGGGGACTTGGTTTTGAACCAGACTGTTGCTCCGTAGATAAACTCGCTTTTTCCATTCCCAACCTAATCCGGCAGTCGCCCCTCGGCGATCTCTTGCTCCCATTGTTTCATCAGCGGCCAATCAATGGCACAGGTTCCGAAATCGGATAAGTGCAGATAGGTATCCAACCTTGCTAATACCTTGTCGATCATGGCCGGGTCCTTTCGAAAATAAGGTCCATGGCTGGGTAAAAGCCACTCGATATCCGAGTCTCTGATGCGCTCCAAAGATCGGATAAAGGACGGGATATCACTCCCATGATGCGCGTCGATTGCACCTACTCCGCCGTCGCGATAAATGTTGTCGCCACTGAGCAAAAGATTATTCAACCGAAAAGCCAATTGGCTATCCGCATGGCCTGGAGTGGACCATACCTCTAGTTTTAGTTTCCCGATGCTGATGATGTCTCCATCATTGACATGCTTTTCGACAACCACAGGCGGCATGGCTTCACTGATCCCCTGAGCATGTATCTCAGCAAAAGTCTGCAATCGATCGCCGGACTCCAACAACGTTGCAGCTTTGGGGTGCGCTGTGACTATCGTTTTCAATAATTGCTTTGCTTTTGCAAACCCCTGACCGTGGTCGACGTCGGCATGGGTCGCAATCAACGATTTGCATTTCGACAAAGGAAAATCAAGCTCGCGAATGAGGTCGATCACTTCTTCCACGGAATCTTCGTAGCCGATATCGATGAGCACCCATTCATCGGAATCGTAAATCAAATAGACATTACACCCGATTAAGTGACCGGCTTGGACATTGAGTTCAATGACATTTGGAAATATTGGTTTACGTTGGAGCATCTGGGCCTGGGACGATCTAGTTCCTTGGAGATAAGGCGGACTTAAGTGAGCGAGATTTTAGGCTGCAAGGACCATGCAGGGCAACCTTGGAACCGAAATCCTTTGCGGAATTGTCACAATGGTCCCAAACTACAGCAGCGATCGAAGCCCCTCTCGGTAGCTTGGAAACTTCAAAACCAAAGCCAACTCCGACTGAATTCGGCTGTTTCGAACTCTTTTGTTGCCGTCACTTCTCATCGCTATGCGTGCAGGTCCTGACGGCTCTCGAGGTTCAAAAATCGGTTCTGGCCAATTTCCTAATTTCGAAACAAAGGAGTAATAGTCCTTGCGGCGAACCGGATTTCCATCGCAAACACAATACAAATCTGAACGCATGGACGTTGACGAAACCGCCACAATGGCCGCGGCAAGATCGTCGACATGGATAAGGTTGAGAAAGCTCTCCGGATCGACTTGCAAAGGGACTTTGTCCCTCAGCGATTCCCACCTCGGCACCCTGCTTGGGCCGTAAATCCCGACAGGTCTTAGCACCACCCTCAAATCGCTGGGAATTCGCTCCGCAATCCATTCCTCACCCGCCAAGGCTGCGATCGAGCCTGGCCTCTCAGGCAAAACCTGTGAGTTCTCGTCGACCCAATCGCCCGGAGTTCCTTGTGCAAAAACACCCGTGGTCGAAAGATAAATCCACTTTGTTACGCTGCGCTCACTGTCCTGCCAACCCATCGATTTCAAAAGGCTTGCCAAATGATCGAGCCCTCGCGTGTGCGTTTCGTGGTGCGGCACATCCGTTTGCGGAGAATGGGAAACCGCTACGCAAACCGTCGCGAGTTCCGATGCGATTAACTCCGCAAGCTTCAAAGAAACACCCTTTTCGTTAGGTGCTCCGCCGACAAGCCAATCCCAAACGATCGGTTCAATTCCTGCTTTGCTAAGTTCATCCGCACGCGAAATGGAACGAGTCGTCGCAAAAACTCTATCGCCTTGGCTCAACCAAGCCTCCGCGACCCGCATTCCAACGTACCCGCAGCCGACGACTAGCCTAATTGGCATGTCTCTCGCCTCCGGATAAATCGGCACGATCGTCATAAAATCGCAGCATTTGGGGTGCCCCTCGACAGCTTTCTTGGGTTTCTTGAGTCAAACGGGTTTCATTTTGCAGATAGTTAGCGAATAATCAAACCCGCCATCCTAATGTGCGGATTTTCCTTAGTTTGCTTGCAATAACCTGCTTACGGAGTCTATCGTGCCCAGCAAACGCTGCAACTTACAACACCTGATGACAATCGACCAAGAGTTGCGATCCCATAAATTTCCGTTGTTCGCGTGGTTGTCGCTTGGCTGGATTGGATTGTGTCTCTCGTCCAACTCGATTGCACAGGACTTCCCGTCCACCGCCAAGCCGCAAAGCCTCAAGCCGCTCAGCGCTCCATCGGAAACGAACAGCACGCCTGGGAAAAAAATCGACCGAACCTCAATGCGCCCAGCATTGCCGGATCCTGCAGCAACCAGCACAGTGAAGTCGCCTGGATTCACTTTCGTCGAACTCGAACCCGGCCTCGGACGGTTGCGAAAAGGGGACGAGCCTCGCAACCAAGCTGAGCTGATCTCTCTCGAAAAGCAACAAACCAAAGTCGCCGAAAAAGTCAACTTGGTCACCGTCAACTTACAACACGGTAGCACCCAGGGAAGCGGTGTTATCATCACCGGCTCCGGCTACATTCTGACCGCAGCTCATGTCGCCGGTCGCCCCAAACAAAAAATCAATATCATCTTGCATGACGGTAGCCGATTGAAAGGCGTCAGTATGGGTGTCAACCGAAATAGCGACGCTGGTCTTGTTCTCATTTCCGAAGATCGGGATACAGCTGCTAATCCTTGGCCGCATGCAGCCCTGGGTGCGTCAGCGGATTTGCAATTGGGACAGTGGGTGATCGCCACGGGACATCCCGGTGGTTGGATGGCAGACCGACCCGCAGTCGTGCGAATCGGGCGATTGCTCCGCATTTTGCCCTCAACTCTTGTTACCGATTGTGCGTTGATTGGAGGCGATAGCGGTGGACCGCTGTTTGATTTAGAAGGCAAACTGATAGGCATTCACAGTCGAATTGGAGTCGATGTCGACGACAACATGCACGTTCCGGTGGACGTATTTGATGAAAGCTGGTCGCGCCTGGTGCAAAACGAAGCATGGGGTAGCCTGCCCGGATTCAAACCAGCCATAGGTGTGCGCGGCGCTTCGGATAAAGAAAGCGAAAACATCTGCAAGATCGGTCGAGTTGAGCCGAATAATTCGGCTGACAAAGCTGGAATTCGAGCCGGCGACGTCATTCTGAAATTCGACAATGTGCCCATTAATAATTTCGATGACCTCAAAGCTGCCGTCGATTCTGTGACACCCGGCGAGCAAGTTAGCGTGGAACTTCAAAGGGAAAGCAAACAGATGACAGTCAGATTAATCGTAGGTGTCAGGGAATAATTCGTTCCACGGTCGGGCGTGCCTTTGCTATAATGGTCCCCAGAGTATCTCGAATCGAAGCAACTTAAGGCAAGCCCCGATGAAGAATAGGTTTTCTTGGATTGTTCGCGGATCTGTCGCCGGTTTAGTTGTTGGCTATGCCACGTTGGGTGATCCCCTTCTCCACACATGGGAATTGCTGCAATCCTCCGAACACTCTGCTGCGCTGGAGTTCGTCCAAGATTCGTCCCCTGATTACGAGGATCAAAATGAGGACGCGAGTGATTCTTCCTCTACTTGGAAATCGCGACTTGTCCAGCAACAGGGCTCAGGACGCTTTGGCAGAGAATCTCAAAACGATGGCAGTCGAGCACACCAACGAAACAACCAAACGACGTTGAGAGCGTTCCGTGAATCCATCGGAGACAAATGGAAATCGACCGTCCAGGTTCTAGACAAAAATCGTCAAGTTGCGTTGGGCGCGATCGTTTCCCCAGATGGATGGATCGTTTCCAAATCGAGCGAAGTCCC
>Ga0163144_10024225_pt1 | contig 11918 bp, 10 predicted proteins | sample OliLak19BULKMAT1_FD_123175 | JGI IMG/M metagenome (GOLD analysis project Ga0163144, IMG submission 123175) | Freshwater microbial mat bacterial communities from Lake Vanda, McMurdo Dry Valleys, Antarctica - Oligotrophic Lake LV.19.BULKMAT1 | ecosystem: Environmental > Aquatic > Freshwater >...
CGCTGCCGACTGCGGTGTCGTCCCGAACACGGTCACGGTCGATGCGACCAATGAGTCCAACGACCCGAGCATCACCGATGACAACAGCGCCAGCGCCAACGTCACCGTGAACTGCCCGGACCTGGACGTCGAGAAGGACGCGACCGATGGCACGATCAGTGCCGGTGAAGTCGCCGAGTTCAGCATCGTCATCAGCAACGTCGGCACCGGCGTCGCCTATGGCGTCAGCGTCGATGACGACCTCCCGAGCGGCATCGCCTGGGACCTCGACAGCGTGGCCTTCGATGGCAACGAGGTCGCCGACCCCGACGCGCTGTGCTCGATCGCCGGTTCCACGCTCACCTGCGCGGACCTTGGCGACCTGGCTCCGGGCGACGAGATCTCCATCACCATCTCGGCTGACACCGAGCTGGACGACTGCGGCAGACTGCTCAATGTCGTGACCGTCGATGCGACCAACGAGTCGAACGACGCGTCGATCATCCTCAACAACATGGACACCGCGACCATCGTGGTGGACTGCCCGGCCCTGGCCATCGACAAGGACGCTGACCACACCGATCCGGTGCTCATCGGCTCGCAGATCGGCTTCACCATCACCGTCGCCAACAACGGGGCCGGGACCGCCTTCGGCGTGACCGTCTCCGACACCCTTGATGCCGACTTCGCCTGGTCGCTTGCCGCTCCGTCCACTGGTTGGACGCTGGTCGGCAACGTCCTGAGCTTCAACGGCAACATCCCGGCCGCCGGCCAGACCTCGGTCCACGTCGTCGCGCCGACGACCATCGGTGACGCCGACCAGTGCGGTCTCGTCCCGAACACCGCCGTCCTCGATCACTCGAGCATCGATCCCACGCCGGCCTCGGCCAGCGAGGAGGTCCGCTGCCCGGACGTCGACATCGAGAAGACCGCCGATGACGACGTCGTCGAGCCGAACCAGACGGTCACCTACACGATCGGCGTGACGGTGGTCGAGGGTCCGGTCACGAACGCGGTCATCACGGACGACCTGCCCGTCGGGCAGACGTATGTGGCCGGCTCCGCCGAGTCCGACAACGTCGCTGACGAGCCCACGGTCTCGCCCGACGGTCGCACCCTGACCTGGACGTTCGCCAGCCTCGACAGCGGCGACCCGACCCTGGTCATCACCTACGACGTGACCATCGATGCCGACGCCACCGGCGCCGGCCAGCTGAACACGGTCGAGATCTGCGTCGACGAGCCCACCCCGTGTGCGGACGCCGTCGAGCTGGTCACGCCGCAGCTGCCCGACATCGAGCTCATCAAGACGGCCGGCGATGCCGCGGACGGCGACGTGCTGTCCACCACCACCGGTGACGTCACCTACAGCTATGAGGTCACCAACTCCGGCCCGCTGACGCTCTTCGACGTCACGGTCACCGACGACGCGGGCACGCCCGGCGACACCGGCGACGACTTCGAGGCTGACTGCCCCAGGACGACGCTGGCCCCGGACGAGTCCATGACCTGCACCTTCACGATCGATGTCCTGGTCGACACGACGAACGTCGCCGTCGCCAGTGGCGTCACCGTCGGTGGCAACCCGGTCGAAGACGATGATCCGGCCGAGGTCGTGATCCTCGAGTTCGGTCTGCTCATCGACAAGGCCAACGATGCGCCGCTCGAGTCCCTGGAGCTGCCGGATGGGTCCGTCGTGGACCTGCCGACGGCCGAGGAGGGCGACACGGTCACGTACACCCTCGACTACGACCTGCTCAACGACCCGGTGACGAACGGCGTCATCACGGACGAGCTGCCCGTGGGCGTCACGTACGTGAACGGATCGGCCACCAGCGATGCCCAGTTCACCTTCGTGAGCTTCAACGCCGCCACCCGGACCCTGACCTGGACCGCTCCCAGCGTGACGACCGACGGCACGCTCAGCTACCAGGCCACGGTCGACCTCGGCGCCGCCGAGCTCGCCCAGCCGCTCATCAATGTCGCGCTCATCGACTCGGCGCAGACCGAGCCCGATGAGGACGACTCCGACGTCTTCGTGCCGACCGAGCCCGAAGCGGCCACCGGGACCCCGCGGGTCACGCTGCCGCCGACGGACGTCATCGGTGGGTCCGAGACCGTGGGCAACGCAGGCTTCAGCCTGATGCTCATCCTGCTCGCCCTTGGTGGTCTCGTCCTCGCGATCGGGTTCGTCACTCCGGTGCCGGCCTCGGTCCGCGAGCGTGATCGCCGCCGCTAGGAGGTCAACGCCGGCCGGTCGGCCCTGATGGGCCGACCGGCCGTCCCAGCCTTCGTCATCCCCCTGGGGTCCCCGAGACCCGGACGGAACGCAGCACCTCGTCCGTGGTGCGTTCCGTCCTTCGTCTCATGTCCGTGTCGCTGTCCCCGAAATGGCGACCGCCGGCCGGGTCGCGTCGTCACGACGCGGCCCGGCTCCCTGATTCAGGCGAGCTCGATGGCGTCCCCCGGGACCACGAGCTGCACCGGGCCGTCGTAGGCCGACTGTACCGAGGCGATCGTGGCCTCCACGTCGTAGCCCATCTGGAGGTGGGTCAGGAGCACCCGGCCGGCGCCGGTGCGCGCCGCCAGCTGGCCGACCGTCGGCCCGTCCAGGTGGGCCGCGCCGGGCACGACCGGGCCCGGACCGAAGGACACCTCGGACAGCAGTGTGTCACCCGGCCGGATGAGCGGGTCCAGGTCCTCGGCCCGCCCGCAGTCCCCCGAGTAGACGAGCCCTGGACCGCGATCGTCTGGCGCGACCCGGAAGCCGTAGCTGTCGGCGGTGTGCTGGATGCGGGCCGCCTCCAGGGTCGCCTCGCCGATCGTCAGCCGGCCCGACGTCAGGTCCTCGATGTCCAGGGCTGCGGCAGCGAACCCCGGATCAGCGTGCAGGGCATCCAGACGTGCCCCGAGCGTACGCGGGCCGATGACGCGGACCCGGCGCGATGGCGCGAACTCCCAGCGCAGGTAGTGCCGCAGCGGCACCAGATCGATGAAGTGATCCGGGTGCAGGTGGCTGACCACGACCGCGTCGAGGCCACTGGGCTCCAGCGTGCCGGCCAGGCGTGTGAAGGCGCCCTGCCCGAGGTCCAGGCACAGCGCCGTGGCGCCGATACGCACGAGGTAGGCCGCGCCCGTGGCGCCCGGTCGGTCGGTGTAGGCGGGTCCGGCGCCGATGACGTCCAACCGGATGGACGGGCCGCTGGTGCCCTGGGCTGGCGCGTCGCTCACGCGGCCCAGCGTACCCGGTCGGGAGGGCTCAGTCGCCGTCGCTCGGCTTGCCCGGGTCGTCGGGGCCTTGACCCGGCGGTATCTGGTCGGGGGTGTGCTCCGGTCGCGGGGTCCGTTCGGCCGTGGGCGTCGGCTCTGCCGTCGGCGCCTTGGTCGGCTTGGGCTCCTTGGTCGGATCCGGCGTGGCGGGTTCGTCGGTCGGGCCGGCGCCCGGGCCGCCGCCGCCTGGGGTGGTACCGGGCTGGCCCCCGTTGCCACCGCCATTCCCGCCGCCATTCCCGCCCCCGTTGCCACCGCCATTCCCGTTCCCGTTCGCCGCGCCGTCGATGTCGTCGAGGGTCTTGTCGCTACGCTCGATGGCGCGGGTCAGGCCGTCCGTGGCGGCAGCGGGCGCGCGCTCCAGGATCGCCTGGAGGACCTCGATATTGCGGCTGACTCCGGCCTCCAGGGCGGCACTGGCCACCGGGTCGGCGGCGGCGATCGCGTCCTGTGATGCGCTGCCGAGGATGGCCGCGTACGCCTGCATCGCCGCCGTGACGGCCGCGCTGTCGCCCCGCTCGCTGGCGGCCTGGGCCTCCTGGAGCCGCGTCTCCAGGCGGCCAAGCTCGGCGATGGCGCGCTCGGAAGGATCCGTCGGGAGGAGCACGGTCTCAAGGCCCAGTCGAGCCGGGTAGAGCAGGCCGCCGGCATCGGCGGCGAGTGCGCTGCCGACCGCCAGGGATAGGCCAAGGGCAGCGGACAGCAGGATGCCGGCGACGCGCGTCGCGGGGTGCCGTGCAAGCGGCCGCCGAATGGTCGGAGGCACGGTGGTCAGGACGGTCAGCCCGGCTCCGGCCGAGGTGAGCGCGGCCTGCCTGTGGGCCGCCGCCATGACCCTCGCGCGCATGCGCGTCGCGGCGGCAGGCTCCGGGGACAGCCGAGCATCGGCGTACGCATCCAGGCGTCGCCGCAGCATCTGGTTCCCCGCCGTGAGCTCGAGCATCATGTCATCCATCAGCGGGTCCCCCGACGGCGGACCGGGCGATCGTCACGATCGACCTGGACCTCGTCATCGATCCCGAGCTGGCGCCGCAGCGCGGCGATGGCCCGGAACTGGAGCCCGCGTACCGTTCCTTCCTGCTTGCCCATGACCTCGGCCGCCTCGCGGGCGGACAGGCCGGCGAAGAAGCGCAGGGCGATGGCGTCTCGTTGTTCGTCGGTCAGCGACGTCAGAGCGTCGGCCACCTCGTCCAGCTCCAGTCGAGTGACGGTCACCTCGTCGGGACCGGCACCTGAACCGGCATGGCCGGCGGCGGCATCCAGATCCGCATGATCGTGGCGGGTCCGGACGTGATCGATGACGGTGTTCCTGGCCAGCCTGAAGAGCCAGCCCCCGAACGGGATGCCCCGCGACTCGTAGCGCGGCAGGGCTTCCAGGGCCTTGACGAAGACGAGCTGCGTCAGGTCCTCCGCGTCCGCCGGGCGATGGACGCGGCTGACGATGTAGCGATAGATCGGCAGGTGGTAGTGATCGAACAGGAGTCCGAACGCCCACGCGTCACCCGCGCGAGCTTCCCCCACCAGCCGCTCGATGGCGACGTCGTCAAGGGTCATAACGACGATCCCGCGCCGACGTTAGGTGCCAGGGGCAGGCCGATGGCAACGCGGGTTGCCCCGCCGCGCCGGAAGGTGAGCTCGGAGAAGCCCGCATCGCGGGTCGCGCCGTAGCCCTGCTCGAATGCCCAGGCCAGGTGGTCCACGAGGTGCGCGTCCGATCCGATGCTCAGGGCCCGCCCACCGAGCTCGTGGAAGCGGCCCACCACGGCCGCTGACGGGAAGGTCTCCTGGGCCGGCGAGCGCAGACCGCTCGTGTTCAGCTCCAGGCCGGTGCCGCTGTCGACGAGGGCGCGCAGGATCGGCTCGTACAGTTCGGGGGCCGCGCCGAGGTCGGCCACGGTGACATGGGGCACCAGGAACCGCTTGACGAAGTCGATGTGGCCCATGACGTCGAACAGCCCGGACCGGGCGCCGGCCACGACCTCGCCGAAGTAGGGCGCGACGATCTCGGCCAGCGACCGCCCGGCGACCCAGCCGGCGACGTTCGCGGCGGCGTACGGCGAGTCCCGATAGATGTGGACCGAGCCGATGACGAAGTCGTAGGCGCTGCGCGCCAGGTGCTCGCGGATGGCCTCGGCCCACTGGCTGTCCCAGGTGATCTCGGCCCCGAAGCGGATGGCCACGCCCTGCTCGCCCCAGCGTTCGGCGGCATCTCGGACGTAGCGCTCGCGCTGCTCGAAGGTGGTCGCGCCGAAGCCCGGCGCCGACGGGGAGAAGTCGACGTGGTCGGTGATGGCCAGCTCGTCGATACCCAGCTCCAGCGCGCGCTGGGCGTAGGCATCGATGACGACCGCGCTGTCGTGCGACAGCTCGGTGTGCAGGTGCGCATCGAGCGGCAGGTCGCGGCCCTGTCGCTCGCGGCTGGTCATCGTGCGCCCCCCGGCTGCGCGCTCATCGCCCCGGCATCTCCCTCAGCCGCCGATCAGTCCGAGCTCGTGCCCGACCGTGTCGAACGCCTCAAGGGCGCGATCGAGCTGGGGGTCGGCATGAGCGGCCGTGACGATGGTCCGGATGCGCGAACGGTCCATGGCCACCGTCGGGAAGACGACCGGCTGGGCGAACACGCCCTCGCCCATGAGCCGGTCGGAGAAGCGCATCGCCGTTTCGGGGTCGCCCATCATGACCGGCGTGATCGGCGTCTCGGACCGGCCGGTATCGAACCCCAGGCGGGCCAGCTCCGCCTTGAACCGCCGCGTGTTGGCCCACAGGCGCTCGTGCAGCTCCGGTTCGTCGTGCATGACCCGGATGGCCTCGCGGCAGGCGGCCACGACGGCCGGTGGGTGCGAGGTGGAGAACAGGAACGGCCGGGCGCGTTGGGTCAGGATCTCGCGCAGGGCCGTGGAGCCGGCCACGTATCCGCCGAGCGAGCCGACGGCCTTGCTCAACGTGCCCACCTGGATGGCCACCCGGCCGTGCAGGTCGAAGTGGTCGACCGTCCCGCGACCCTCGCGGCCCAGGACGCCGCTGGCGTGGGCGTCGTCGACGAAGACGGCGGCCCCCGCGGCCTCGGCCGCCTCGACGATGCCGGGCAGTGGCGCGATGTCGCCGTCCATGCTGAACACGCCGTCGGTGACGACGAGGATGAGCCGATACGGCTCGCCGTGGCCGTCACGACCGGTCGCAACGGCGTCCTGGAGGATGGCTCGCAGCGCCTCGACGTCGGCGTGCGGGTAGACCTTGCGGGGGGCCTTGGACAGGCGCATGCCGTCGATGATGCTGGCGTGGTTGAGGCTGTCGCTGACGATCAGGTCGGTCTCGCCGGTGATCGTCGGGATGACCCCGGTGTTGGCCGTGAAGCCGCTCTGGAAGGTCAGCACCGCCTGGGTGCCCTTGAATGTGGCGAGCTCCGCCTCCAGCGCCTCGTGCATCGACATCGTGCCCGCGATGGTCCGCACCGCGCCGGAGCCGACGCCGAACTCGCGGACGGCGGCCAGCGCCGCCTCGCGCAGCCGTGGATGGTGGGTGAGCCCCAGGTAGTCGTTGGAGCTGAGGCTGATGAGCCGCCGCTCGTCTACGGACACGATGGGACCCTGGGCACTGCTCATCACGCGCAGGGCGCGGTACAGGTGGCGCTCGCGCAGGGCCGCGACCTCGTCGGCGAGGAACGCCAGCGGGTCGGGGCGTCCGGGGGGCGCGTCCTGGGAGTGTTCAGGCGTGGTCATCGGTCCGGGTCCATGCTGGGGCAGCGCAGGTCCCCTCGTCCCTGCGTCATGTGGTCCAGTCCATGATGACTTTCCCGCTATCCCCGGCCCGGGCCGCCGCGAACGCGGCCGCATGCTCGCGATAGCTGAAGCGGTGGGTGATACAGGCCTTGATGTCCAGGCCGGACTGGAGCATCACCGTCATCTTGTACCAGGTCTCATACATCTCGCGACCGTAGATGCCGCGGACCGTGAGCATCTTCATGACCAGCTCGTTGATGTCCAGGCTGATCTCCGCGGTGGGCAGGCCGAGGATGGCCACGCCACCGCCGTGGGCCATCGCGCCGAGCGCATCACGGAGCGCCTGGGCGTTCCCGGACATCTCCATCGCGACGTCGAAGCCCTCGACCATGTCGAGTTCCTCGAAGACGCTTTCGAGCGCACGCTCGCGCGGATCGATGGCCAGCGTGGCGCCCATGCGCATGGCGAGGTCGCGGCGGTACGCGTTCGGCTCGCTGACCACGACATGGCGGGCCCCGGTGAACCGGGCGACGGCGGTGGCCATCAGCCCGATCGGTCCGGCCCCGCTGATGAGGACGTCCTCGCCCAGGGTCGGGAACGCGAGCGCGGTGTGGACGGCATTGCCGAACGGATCAAAGATCGCCGCGACCTCCGGATCCACGCCCGGCCAGTGCTGCCAGACGTTGGTCACGGGCAGGACCACGTACTCGGCGAAGGCGCCGTCGCGACCGACCCCCAGGCCGATGGTGTTGGGGCACAGGTTGCGCCGTCCGGCCAGGCAGTGGCGGCAGCGGCCACACACCACGTGCCCCTCGCCGCTGACCAGGTCGCCGGCCCCGAAGTCGGCAACGTTGCTGCCCTTATCCTCGATGACGCCGGCGAACTCGTGCCCGACGACGAGCGGTGCGTGGATCGTCCGGGCGGCCCACGGATCCCACGACTCGATGTGCAGGTCCGTGCCGCAGATGCCGGTGCGCTGCACGCGGATCAGGACGTCATTGATGCCGACCGTGGGGATCGGGACGTCGCGGAGCACGAGGCCGGGCCCCGCGTCCGCCTTGACCAGCGCGCGCATGCGTTGAGCCTACGCGCTCCCGTCGGCTTCCGTCGCGGACATGTCGTGGTCGCGCGGGTCGTCGCGCCAGTCCACGATCGGATTGCTGACCGAGCCGATGCCCTCGATCTCGCAGCGCACGCGGTCGCCGGGCTGCAGGAACACCGGCGGGTCGCGGAAGACGCCGACGCCAGAGGGCGTGCCCGTGGCGATGACGTCACCCGGCTCCAGGGTGATGGCCCGGCTGATGAACGCGATCAGAGACGGGACGTCGTGGATCAGATCCGCGGTCGAGCCGTCCTGCATGAGGTGCTCGATGCCGTCGGGGGTGATGCGCCAGCTGCGCAGGCGCAGGCCGTCGCGTGGGTCCAGCTCGTCGGCCGTGACGAAGTCCGGGCCCATCGGCAGGAACGTGTCGGAGCCCTTGGCGCGCAGCCACTGGCCGTCGCCCTTCTGGCCCTCGCGCAGGGCCTGCGGCGTGCCCTGCCAGTCGCGGGCGCTGATGTCGTTGACGACGACGTAGCCCGCGACGTGGGCCATCGCGCCGGCCACGTCGACGCGCCGGGCAGTGCGCCCGATGACCACGCCGAGCTCGACCTCCAGGTCCAGGGCTTCGGTGCCTTCGGGGCGGACGATCGGCTCGCCGTCGGCCACGACGGCATTGGCGAACTTGCTGAACAGGAGGGGATGGCTCGGGGCCGCCCGGCCACCCTCGGCGACGTGATCGGCATAGTTCAGGCCGACGCACACGATCTTGCCAGGCCACTCGATGGCGGCTGCCGGCGTGACCTCGGCCAGGGGGATGCCGCGGCCGCCCTCGAGTGCGGCGGCGCGCCGCTTGACATCCTCCAACCAGTCGTCGAGGCCGAGTGCCCCGAGGTCTGTGCCGAGCGGGATCAGTCGGTCATCCCGCCGAACGGCGAGCTCAGCGAAGGGATCGCTGTACGCATACAGGCGCATCCGGAGCGCTCCTCAGCTCGGGCTGGGCGAGGCACTCGGCGTGGCGCTCGGCACCGGTGTGGCGCTCGGCACCGGTGTGGCGCTCGGCGCGACCGAGGCGGACGGCGCGACCGAGGCGCTCGGCGCGACCGAGGCGGACGGCGCCACGCTGGCACTCGCGCTCGCCGACGGGCTGACCGTCGGGGCCGGGGTCGGCTGGCAGAACTGCTCCGGGTTGGTGCGCTCGCCGAAGACCGAGTCGAACTCGATGATCGCCTCGGCATCCAGCGACTGGAGCGGCAGGACGCGGCCCCACAGGAGGGCGGCGAACGGCCAGGCCATGTCGTCGAAGCGGGCGATGACCGGCCCGTTCGTGCCCGGCTCGAAGCTGCACACCGGGCTCGGCGGGTAGTCGTCGAAGAACGTGCGCAGGGCTGCCTGACCGACTTCGCTGGCGCCCTCGCTGTCGCCGCGGTAGAGGATGACGATGCCGCCATGCTCCAGGTTATGGATCCAGCCCGTCGGAGCCACGGTGTCGTCGGGGCCGTACAGCCGGGCGGTGATCGGGCCTGCGCCCGAGGCGTAGTGGCGGCCGGAAGCGGGCGGGCAGTAGGTGTACGTCACCTGGGTGCCGATGGCGACGTGCTCGTTGCCCATGTCCGGCTGCGGGTACCCGGGCTGCGGCGAGGCGTTGGGGCCGGGGCTGGCGGTGGGCTCGGGCTCCCAGAGGTTGGAGCAGGCGAAGGTCGGGGTGGTGGCCGCAGAGATCAGGCCGACGCCGACCAGGCCGACGACCGCGAGCACGGCGACGCCCACGATGACGCTCCGGTAGCGCTCGAAGAAGGAGACCTTGCGGACCGGGCGCGCGCGCTCGCGGCGACCGACCCTGGCCGTACCGGTCGGGCTGGTGCTGGGCAGCAGGGTAGCCGGATCGGCGCCAGCCTGGCTCGGGGCCGGTCGGCTGGCACCCGAACCGGTGCTCGAGCGCTGCGCGTTCTCCCGCGCGCGCTGTCGGGATTCCTTGCTCACGTTGACGCCTCAGTGCGGTCGATGGGGTCGTCGGGTCGCTCTCCGATCCGACGGCGACGGGGGCCGCGCCGGGTGAGGGTACCGTCCCTTGCCGATTCCGTGTTCGCGCGGGGGATCAGTCGGAGGTCACACTCGGGCTCAGGGCTCGTCCAGGTAGGTGCGGATCTCCGGCCGAAGTAGACCTCGGAAGAGAAGGACGCCGATGGCGGCGATGAAGAAGGGCGTTGCCGGATGGACCGGGCTGGTGGCCAGGAGCAGCACGCCCGGGATGGTCAGGCTGGCCAGCCCCAGGGCGAGGTTCCGGGCCGCCTGCTTGCGCTGCAGTACGAGCGTGACGGTGAAGATCGTGTACGCCAGCAGGACCATGACGATGATGCCCAGCGGGCTGATCGGCGCGGCGATGGCCTCGTCGACGACGAAGCGCATGCTCAGGCCGATGCCCACGAGGATGAGCATCGAGTAGACGAGGAAGATGCGGATGCCGCCGGGCATGGCACGCAGTCGCTGGATCATCGGGGCGAATCCTATCCGCCCGGAGCGTCCGCCGCGACCCGGGCCGCCGCGCCGCGGCCGCGTCGGGCCACCGCGCCGCGGCCGCGTCGGCCCACGCCACGAGCGGTTCAACAGGGCGCTCCTGCACGAGGGATCCATCGCGGAAGCGCTCCTGACAGGAGCGGCGCTCCCCTGAGGAGCGCGTTGGGCACAGATCCCTCGTGGACCCCGACCCAGCCAGTACGAAGGGTCCGCCTGGGCGCTCCTGCACGAGGGATCCATCGCGGAACCGCTCCTGACAGGAGCGGCGCTCCCCTGAGGAGCGCGTTGGGTACAGCATCGTCACTCAGCTGCGGGCCACCTGGATCTGCGCCGCGGCATGGGCGTAGCCTTCGAATGGCGCGGCCGTCCGGCGACCGTCGAGGCGAGTCCGGAGCAACCAGTCCGTTCGACGGCTGCGCGGGTCCACCATCGCGACCGAGCGCGCAAGCGGCGCAGCCGTCCTTCGCGCCACCGCCAGCATCTGGTCGGCCCGGCCCGGGAAGTCTCGGTCGACGACGGCACGCCGCGCCCGCAAGGCTTGATCGACCTCGTCGCTCGCCAGGGTCACGAGCCAGGTACCAACGGTCCGGGCGGTCCACCCGAGGTCGGACGCGGCCTGCACAGCGCGGTGCTCGTACCAGCCGAGCTGCCGTTCCAACGCGCCGAAGTCATCGAGGCGGGTCTTGACCTCGATGATCAGGAGCGTCCCGGTGGCCGGATCGAAGGCAAGCAGGTCGATCCAAGCGTGCACGCGCCCATCGGACACCTCGACCTCGCGGGCGATCAGCCAGGCGGCCGAGCTGAGGCGCCGATCGACGTAGCTGGAGCAGTGCGCGTGGACGAGGTCGTGGTACCGCCGATCGGTCAGGAAGATCGGAACGTCGGCGAGCAGCGAAAGCCGGAGGCCGAGCACCTGGCCGATCCGTTCGACCTGCTCGAGCGTCGGATTCGCCGTCGAGCATTCGATCCGGGCGATGTAGCCGCGCGACAGGCCGACTGCGTCGCCGAGTTGTTGCTGCGTGATGTCAAGCCGGTGGCGGGTATCGCGGCAGACTCGTGCAAAGCTCATGAGCATCGTCATGCGCGGAGTCAAGCACAAGCCGCTTAGCTGCCAGTTGTGTGCCGCTTACTTCGCGATCGGCTGCGCTCCGCCGCGGCCTCTTCGCGGCCTCTTCGCGGACGCGCCGCAGACGCGCACCTGGCCAGAAACATCCCTCCCCTGAGGAGCGCGTTGGGCACAGATCCCTCGTGGACCCCGACCCAGCCAGTACGAAGGGTCCGCCTGGGCGCTCCTGCACGAGGGATCCATCGCGGAAGCGCTCCTGACAGGAGCGGCGCTCCCCTGAGGAGCGCGTTGGGCACAGATCCCTCGTGGACCCCGACCCAGCCAGTAC
>Ga0163144_10024227_pt1 | contig 11917 bp, 9 predicted proteins | sample OliLak19BULKMAT1_FD_123175 | JGI IMG/M metagenome (GOLD analysis project Ga0163144, IMG submission 123175) | Freshwater microbial mat bacterial communities from Lake Vanda, McMurdo Dry Valleys, Antarctica - Oligotrophic Lake LV.19.BULKMAT1 | ecosystem: Environmental > Aquatic > Freshwater > Lake...
GCTGTCGTCGCCGGGGCGGTGACCGGTGGCGGACTTACTGTCATCGCCAATGCGCCGAATCCCGCCGGGCAATCTATCCTTTCGAAATATTTTGAGAACGGGGTCTCCCCGCTTTGGCTGGCGATATGGGCCATCCCACCGACGATTATTGTCGCGCTGTTTTTTATATTGATGAAGTAAGAAAACGGTGGGACGCGGAATAACCAAGTGCCATACAAAGTCCGTAATATAGATTAGTTCCTTTGTGTCCTCTCGTCCTTGCCTCCTTGGCATTGTGCGAAAGTGTAGCGACATAGGGCTGTGTGGTGGGACGGGGGTTGAGACTTTCGGCACTGCCCAAGCAAATATAAAAACACAAGCTGCCTGAATAAAAAATAATTTCATTTGGCAAACTCAAAGAAAAAAGTGTAAAGTAAGAATATTAAAAATTAACTTCCCTCATTTATGATCCCTAATATCGAGTCCCAAGGCACACCAAAAGTCAAATTCATCATCATGATTGTCGCATCCGCTGCTTTAGGCGGATTTTTATTTGGGTTTGATACAGCGGTCATTAATGGGGCGGTATTGGCTATGAAGAATTATTTTGGAATTGGTGAATGGGCGACGGGATTAGCTGTTTCCCTGGCGCTTTTAGGTTCGGCTGTGGGGGCCTTTGCCGCTGGACCTTTGGCTGACAAGATCGGGCGGGTGCGTTCCATGATGATTTGTTCGGGACTCTTTGCAGCGAGTGCGATCGGGTCAGGATTACCTTTTTCGATTTATGATTTTATTTTTTGGAGAGTATTAGGTGGGGTCGCGGTCGGGGCCGCGAGTGTTTTGGCTCCTGCCTATATCGCGGAGGTCGCCCCGGCCAGTATGCGCGGTCGGTTGGGGAGTATGCAGCAACTTGCGATTGTTACTGGTATATTTATTGCCCTTTTATTGAATTTTGTCATTGCTGATGCGGCCGGAGGATCAGCCGAGAATCCTTGGTGGTTAGGGTTGCCGGCATGGAAATGGATGTTCCTCACTGAGCTTCCCCCTGCCATCCTTTATGGGATCGCCGTAGCGTTTATTCCAGAGTCGCCGCGTTACTTGATGGCTGTGGGACGCACACAGGATGCGAAACTCGTTTTTACCCGTTTATTTGGTGATGAAAAAGTGGCCCAGGATAAAGTCCTGGAAATCCAGCAAACCTTGAATGCTGAGAGTAAACCGCACATGCGCGACCTGAGAGGGTCCGCTCTTGGGTTGTTACCGATTGTTTGGATTGGGATTGCCTTGGCGGCATTCCAGCAGCTTGTCGGGATTAATGTCATTTTCTATTACAGCAGCACACTTTGGCAGGCGGCTGGATTTGGTGAAGGCAGCGCCTTGAAAATCACGGTCATTACGGGGGCGGTCAATATCCTCACGACCCTGATTGCCATAGCCTTTATTGATAAAATAGGGCGTAAACCGCTTTTGATCGTTGGGAGTATCGGAATGGCTGCCGCCTTATTGACTATGGCCCTCTGTTTTTCGTTTGCGACAAAAGGGGCAGACGGGGCCCCTGTCTTGAGTGGATCCATGGGGATCGTGACCCTCTTGGCGGCAAATATCTATGTCTTCTTTTTTGGAGCTTCCTGGGGGCCGATTGTCTGGGTGCTCCTCGGTGAAATGTTCCCAAACAGGATACGGGCGGCGGGCTTGGCCTTAGGAGCATGCATCGGATGGGTGTCAAACTTTGCCGTGAGCACGACTTTTCCCCCGATGCTTGCCGGGATAGGACTGGGGGCGTCCTATATGATTTACGGGGGAATGTCTGTCATTTCCTTTTTCTTCGTCTGGAAATATGTCAAAGAAACCAAGGGTAAAGAGCTTGAGGCGATGTAGGTATCTTTTTTCTGTTTGAACTATTGCTCGATCCTTGGTTGGAATGGTCTTGGATATTTAAAAAGTGAACCCTCGGTTAAGTTTAAATAAAATTATGACAATGAAATACTCTTCCCTCTTGGCACTCGTTTTTTTCGGACTACTGGCTACTTCACAGGCACAGGGTACCTACCGGATTTTAACCGAAGAAGATCCCCCTTTTAATTTTACACAAAACGGAGAAGTAACCGGTTATTCAGCAGAAGCCGTTACGGAAATCATTAAACGCTCCGGGGGCACAGGCAAAATCCAAGTCATGGAATGGGATAAGGCCTATCAATTAGCAAAACAGGGGCCGAACACCATTCTTTTCAGTATGATGCGTACGGATGACCGCATGGGGGAATTCCATTGGGTCGGGCCGATCGTGATTGCCGAGCTGGTAGCATTAGTTAAATCCTCGTCGGATTTGAAAACCGTAACACTTGATGAAGCGAAGAAACTAAAAGTAGGAACGATTAATGGATGGTATTCCGAACACAGCCTCAAAAAGCTGGGGTTCAAAAACCTCCAGCTTTATCCCACCTCCAAAGATGCCGTTCAAGCCTTGATGACCGGGCAGATCGATATTCTGGCCATGACAGAGGCTAGTGCCATGGCTGAGATCAATGCAGAGGGATTAGGTCGCGAGAGTGTGCGCAAGGTCGCGACACTCGAGCAGCTGCCGCTCTATATCGCTATTTCAAAGGATGTTCCTCAGAAAGTCATTAACAAGTGGCAGGATACACTTGATGAAATGGCCCGGGACGGTACTTCGCGTAAGATTAATCAAAAATGGCTGGGCGAAGTGTTTTTGTCAGCCCCGAAAAATTAGGGGCGTTTTCTAACGCTCATTTGCTGCAATCAGGAGTTTTGTCCTGAATTGTGTCGGGCTAAGCCCGGTATATCTGCGGAAGACAGTGGCAAAATACTGGGATGAAGGAAAATTCAAGTCGATAGCCACGTCAATGACGTTTGATTTTGATTTGGTCAACCGTCTCTTGGCTTCTTCTATTTTACAACGCAGGACATATTCAGCCGGAGGAATGCCGACCTCCTCTTTAAAACGGATTTTCAAGCGCGGTAGGGAAAGGCGGATGCGTGCCGCGAGGACTCCCAAAGGAAGTGTCTGGTGGGCATTTGCCTCGATATAACGCATGAGTTGGCTGATGACTGGCGAGATGGTTTGGCGTGGATTTTCCCGGGAGCAATCGATGATTTTGAGGAGGAAATCAATGACACGGTTTTGGAGTGTGATCTTTTGGAGGGGGGATTGTATTTCAGAAACCTTGAGGATTTCATCGAGGATTTTCCCTAAAAGGGGGTGTCCGGGGAAATGCCGGTGGGGGATGGTCTGGAGCGCGTGGAGCAATTTGCGGCTATCTTCACGGCTGTAGTTCAGGAATGGCCCGGCATTTTTGGGTAATAAGATATGAAACCAATAAAGGCTGCCTTTTTCTTGCGGTGCTTCCCCTGTGCTGTGTTCTTCCCCCGGAAAGGTCATAAAGACATCACCCCCCCGCAGAGCGTAGTCATTTTTACCGACACGATATGTCTGCCGGCCTTTGGCGAGATAACAAATCTCCATGACATCACGGTGGGCATGGGTCAGGAGACCGGCCTGGGCTTGCCTGTAATCATAACGGCCCAGGACGGGGACTTCCGGGATGCCAAGGGGACGGAGATCGATGATAATGCGTTGCGACATGTATGAATTCGTATCGTGATATTAGCACAAACGCAAAGCATGTGAAGCATGTTATGTTGTTCCATCCCCAAACTAATCAAAGGTGACCCTATGAGTGAAGAAACAGTATTGATGGCTGATGAAAAAGATTTGAATGTCGAAGAGCAGAAAAGCGGCCAGGCTATTGCTTGGTACCGGACAAAAATCGATCCAAAACTCCTGCAGAAACTCCATAAACGCAGTGACTTTCTGGCTCTATCCCAGACACTCGGCTATGTCGGCCTCATGGCTCTGACAGCGGCAATCTCGCTGTGGTCATTCCACTCCGGGTGGCCGTGGTACGCGACGGTGGGTTTTGTCTTTCTGCACGGTATGGTTTGCGCTTTTATGATCAATGGTGTCCATGAGCTCTGCCATAATACCGTATTTAAAACCCAATGGATGAATTCGCTTTTTGTCCGTGTCCTGTCTTTCCTCGGCTGGATTAATTTCCCCCTGTTCGAGACGAGTCATCTGCGCCATCACCGTTATACCCTCCATCAACCTGACGATTTGGAAGTCACCCTGCCTTATCCCTGGTCTTGGGCTAACTTTTTTAAATTCGGCTTTGTGAATCTCGTCTCGCTCTATGAACATTTTAAGTATGTGATCCGTATTGCCTGCGGGAAATTCAGTGGGGAATGGGAAACAAAACTTTTTCCGGACACGGCCCCTCAAAAACAAAAAGTCCCCATTCACTGGGCCCGGACAATGTTGGTCGGACACGCTATTATCGTGATTGTCTCCCTCTATTTCGGATGGTGGCTCGTACCTGTGCTGGTGACATTAAATCAGTTTTACGGCGGCTGGCTTTTTCTGCTGTGTAACAATACCCAACATATTGGCCTGACTGACAAAGTTCCCGATTTCCGCCTTTGTTGTCGCACGATCACCCTCAATCCTGTGGTACAGTTCCTCTATTGGCACATGAATTATCATACAGAGCACCATATGTATGCGGCTGTACCTTGTTATAATCTGGGCAAATTGCACAAGGCGATCAAACATGATCTGCCCGCGACAAAGGGTTTGATCGGGACATGGCTGGAAATCAATGAGATTAGACGTAAACAAGCGATTGACCCTGCCTACCAATATACCGCTCCCTGCCCTCCGGCACAAGCGAGGCCTCCCCGCGGAGGGCAAGCTTTACAAGGTGCGTAACGCTAAGTTTATCAAAAGAAAAATGATGGGGATATTTTAGAAAATAAAATGTCCCTCATCTGTTATGGCATTCGACGGGAAGAGTAACGATTCTTCCCGTTATTTTCCGATACAAAATGAGGAAAAGATGCGGTCGAGGAGATCTTCGGTCGAGGTTTTCCCGGCGATCTCACCGATGACTGAGCATGCACTACGCAGGTCCATCGTGATGAGTTCAAGTGGCTGGTCAGCCTCGAAAGACGAGAGGACATGGTCCAATGACTTCACGGCTCGCATCAGGCAATCGCGCTGGCGGGTATTTACCAGGAATTCTTCTGCCCCAGCATCCATGGATTGGAATCCGATTTTTTCTAAGATCGTTTTTTTCAGGGTCTCGATACCTTCGCCTGTTTGCGCGGAGACAAAAATCCCATTCACATCGAGGAGTTTCTTTTGCTGGTCATCCAGCAGGTCTGATTTATTCCACACACACAAATTGCGCGGGTCAGGATTTGTGGCGACATCTGCTCCGGTCTGGACAAACTCGCGGGCATCCCGGATTTCGAGGATGAGCTCAGCGGCTTCCCTTGCTTGCTGGCTGCGCCGGATCCCCTCGGCCTCGATCACATCCTCGGTGTGCCGGATGCCGGCAGTGTCGATGAGGACGAGGGGGACCCCGTCAATACTCAAAATCTCTTCTAGCGTGTCCCGTGTGGTGCCGGCCAAAGGAGTGATAATCGCACGGTCACTGCCGAGCAGGAGGTTAAAAAGGGAAGACTTTCCGACATTGGGTTCACCCGTAATGACGGTGCGCAGGCCTTCACGCAAAATGCGCCCGTTACGGCTGGAGCGGATGAGGCTCTGAGCAAATTGCTGCGCATTGATGATTGTCCCGTGTAGTTTTGCCCTCGTGTCGGGGGAAATGTCTTCATCGGGGAAATCAATATGCGCTTCCAGGTGTGCCAGGGTTTGCATCAGCTCATCTCGGACCACCTCGATTTTCCGGGTTAAGGCACCTTGGAGCTGGGAAGCCGCCACGCGCCCGGCACGTTGGGTTTTTGCATGGATCAAATCCGCGACGGCTTCGGCTTGGGTCAAGTCGATACGCCCGTTGAGATAAGCACGGCGGGTGAATTCCCCGGCCCCGGCCAGGCGCGCGCCGTTTTGTAGGGTGAGATCGAGAATGAGGCGTGTATTGACCGGGCCGCCATGGCAATTGATCTCGATTAAATCCTCACAGGTATAACTATGGGGGCTACGGAAAAAAATGACTACGGCTTCATCGAGCAATTGGCCGGAATCATGGATTTCGCCAAAAACCGTTTTTCCTGTGGGGAAAGAATCAAAAGATATTCTCGAGTTCCTCGGACGGAAAATCCGCTGCGCAATTTGCAGCGCTATGGTGCCGCTCATGCGGATAATGGCGATACCCCCGATTCCGGGTGGGGTCGAAATCGCGGCAATCGTGGGCTCATGATCAGTCGCGAGCGGCATGGTTATTTTACAGAAAGGATTTCGCCGGTCTGCGCGGAAAAGCGCAGGGTCATGATCCGCCGTTTATTAGCGTACAGTTCGCAAATCCACGAGGGGGAAACACTATCTTCGTTTGATTTTTCTAGCGTCATTTTTACATTCTCGGGTTTGTAACCTTTTCCCAGCGCATATTCATTCGCTTTTTCCAGGATCACATCACTATCGATGGCGAGGCTTTTCTCTAAGAAAATCAATTTCTGGTTATTAGCGATGGGAGGGCTCACACTGGTCAAGACACGGGCATATTGTCCGTTTTCCCATACCACGGTTTTACGTTTTGTAGGGGAATTCTGCGTGTAATAGGTCACCCGCCAGTTTTTTGGATAATTTTCCCAGCTGGCGGTATGGGCCTCGACAGTGATGAGGTTTTCGGAAATGGTATCTTGGGTGTGGGCCTCGGAAACCCTGATGACATCTTCAAGCGTGAGTAATTTATTTGGATCCCAAGGGGAGGCTGTCGTGGCGGCATTTTGGATGGTTTGGGCGGTTGCATTTGAGCCACCGGTGGTAGCACCGGATTCATTGGTTAACCCCGATTCCCCCGCCATTTCACGGACTTCTTCACCTGTGGAAAGGGCGGCCTGTGTGACGGAATTGCTAGAAATGTCGCCAGCAGCATGGGAAATGGCTTGAGCTGTATTTGTGCTCCCCCACGTACCGGGCAAAGGCTTTGAGGGGTTTCCTGATTTAGACTCTTTAAAGATCATGATCAGTCCGGCGATCAGACAAATGGCACCCACAACAATGGCAAACACCGTATATTTGCGCATTTTTTTCACCGGAGCTTTTGGCTTATCTTCGGGAATAAAAATACTACCCTCTGAGCGGATACTAGTGGGATGATCTGCGACCACGGGTGGAATGTCCGTGTAAAGGGGGGAGATTTCTTTGAATCTTTCTTGGACGATCCCGGCTGTCTGGGGGCGATCAGCCTGCTTTTTATTCAAACACTCCATCATCAGTTTAGCTAAGGCATCTGATACATACGGAGCCTTTTCCCTCGGGTCGTCGGCCTTTGTTTCTATATGCGCTTTTTTGATCTCGTAATCAGAGAACATCTCGAAAGGAACGTGGCCCGTGACAGATTCATACAGGAGAATGCCGAGTGCATAAACGTCTGTGGCGGTCGTCACGGCGGAATTCAGGATCTGCTCCGGTGCCATGTAACGGGTGGTCCCGAGCTGGTCCTGGGCCATGGTCAGATCGGCTTGGTCATCGATGATTTTTGCGATTCCGAAATCCACGATCTTTACCTCGTCATGAGGAGTGATGATGAGATTGGAGCCTTTCAAATCCCTGTGGACGACATTTTGCCGGTGGGAAAAAGCCATGGCGTCGAGGATCTGCGTGAAAACTTTCCGTAACCTGTCCTCGCCGAGGACCCCTACGCTTAAAAGTCGGTTCAGCGGTAGCCCGTCGACATACTCCATGGAGATACAATATTGGTCACCGCTGCTGAAACAGTCATAGACCTCCGCTATATTCGGATGCCGGAGCTTGGCTTGGATTTTTGCCTCGTGGAGGAAACGTTGCTTGAAATTTGATTGCAGGGTCAAGTGGTGCGCAAGGACTTTGACCGCATCGATCCGGCCTAGGACGGAATGACGTGCACGATAGACAGACCCCATCCCACCCATCCCGATCAGGTCGAGTATTTCGTAATTTCCCAGCCGTGTGCCGACATTCAACATGCTATCGATCTCTTCTTATTCATAGTTAGGAGTGCAGTATCACCCATTTCAATGGGGAAAATAATACACATTATTTTGTACAAAGCCACGCCTTTGTATGAGCTCCCAGCCTTTTATGCAATATCGAAATACGCTTTTTGCCGCGATCAATCTTATTTCCCCGGTCTGTGCTCCCATGAGAGGGGGTTTGCAATAAAAAACCCCTGTGCAAGTGGCCCTGCACAGGGGTCGAAATCAAACGGAAGATTTTCGCTTGTTTAGTAGCGGTAATGTTCCGGTTTATAAGGACCGTCGGGATTCACCCCGATGTACTCGGCCTGCTGCTTAGAGAGCCGGGTCAAGATGACGCCGATTTTCTCAAGGTGGAGGCGGGCGACTTCTTCGTCGAGCTTTTTAGGCAGGCGGTAAACGCCGACTTTGTAGCTGTCACGGTTTTCCCAGAGGTCGATTTGAGCCAGGGCTTGGTTCGTGAAGCTATTACTCATGACAAAGCTCGGGTGGCCGGTGGCGCAACCGAGGTTGACCAGACGTCCTTCCGCAAGCATGTAAATACAATTTCCTTTGGGGAAAGTGTATTTGTCGTACTGGGGCTTGATATTCAAACGGGTGACGTCATTACGCTCATTGAGGCGGTCGACTTCGATTTCGTTGTCGAAGTGGCCGATATTACAAACAATGGCTTGGTCTTTCATCTTTTCCATGTGATCGAGGGTAATCACGCCGAGGTTACCTGTCGTGGTGACATAAATGTCGCCGACGCCGAGGGTACTTTCGACGGTATTAACTTCGAAACCTTCCATGGCTGCTTGGAGTGCATTGATCGGATCGATCTCGGTGACAATGACACGGGCACCAAATCCACGCATGGAGTGGGCGCATCCTTTACCGACATCACCGTATCCGCAGACAACGGCGACCTTACCAGCGATCATCACGTCGGTGGCACGTTTGAGACCGTCAGCGAGGGATTCGCGGCAACCGTAGAGGTTATCGAATTTTGATTTGGTCACAGAGTCATTCACATTGATGGTGGGAATGAGTAATTTGCCCTCTTCGAGCATCTTGTAGAGGCGATGGACACCCGTGGTTGTTTCTTCGGAGACACCTTTCCATTCCTTGACGAGCTCGTGCCAGCGCAGGGGATTCTCGCGGTGGATTTCCTTGAGGAGGTCTTTAATGACTTGCTCTTCATGGTTGCCGGAGGCGGTATTCACCCAATCACTACCATTTTCGAGTTCATATCCCTTGTGGATCAGGAGGGTCGCGTCACCACCGTCATCGACGATGAGCTGAGGCCCACTGGCTCCGGGGAAGTCAATGGCCTTGTACGTACACCACCAGTACTCTTCCAACGACTCGCCTTTCCAGGCGAAAACAGGGATACCGGCAGCGGCAATGGCCGAAGCAGCGTGATCCTGTGTCGAGAAGATATTACAGCTTGCCCAACGCACGGAAGCCCCGAGGGCTGTGAGTGTTTCGATCAAGACAGCTGTCTGGATCGTCATGTGGAGGGAGCCGGTGATCCGGACCCCGTTCAAGGGTTTGGTCTTACCGTATTTGGCGCGGACGGCCATCAGACCGGGCATTTCATGCTCGGCGATTTCGATTTCTTTACGACCCCATTCAGCAAGGCTCATGTCCTTGACTTTGAAGTCGTTTGTTGCGGCTACTAATGTGCTCATAGGGTTCCTTATTTTAATAGTGTAGAGAGGGTTATTTGGCCACTTGCTTGAGGGCGGCGACTTTGTCGGTCTTTTCCCAAGTGATGGAATTGAGGTCATTGGTTTTACCAAAGTGACCGTAGTTAGTTGTCTTTGAGTAGATCGGGCGCAGTAAGTTAAGCTGCTTGACGATTTCGGCGGGTTTAAAGCTGAAGACTTTTTCGACAGCCTTCGTGATTTTCACATCGGAGATCACACCGGTCCCGAAAGTATTCACATACACGGAAACGGGGTTTGGGTAACCGATCGCGTAGGCAAATTGCACTTCGGCACGGGTAGCCAGTCCGGCAGCCACGATATTTTTAGCGACGTAACGGGCCATATAAGCGGCGCTACGATCGACTTTGGAAGGATCTTTTCCGGAGAAAGCCCCACCACCGTGACGGCCCATGCCACCGTAGGTATCCACGATGATTTTGCGTCCGGTTAACCCACTGTCGCCTTCGGGTCCGCCGACGACGAAACGTCCGGTCGGGTTGATCAGGAATTCTGTTTTATTGTCGAGCAGGCGGGCAGGGAGGACCTTGCGGACGACCTCGTCGATGATGAATTTTTCAATCGTCTTGTGGCTGACGTCAGCGGTGTGCTGAGTGGAGACGACTACAGCTGTGATACGGGTGGGTTTCCCGTCGATGTATTGGACCGAGACCTGACTTTTTGCGTCGGGACGCAGCCAGTTGACTTTACCGCTCTTGCGGATCTGGGTCAGCTTTTTGCCTAAACGGTGGGCGAACATAACCGGGGCAGGCATGAGCTCGGTAGTTTCATCGCAAGCATAACCGAACATCAGGCCTTGGTCGCCAGCACCTTGTTCAGCGGTTTTTTTACCGGAAGCTTTTTTGGCATCCACCCCTTGGGAAATGTCGGGGCTTTGGCGGGTCAAGGCATTCATGATATGAACCTTGTCCGCGTGGAAAACGTCATCATCATTAATATAACCGATTTCGCGGATAGCGGCGCGGATGACTTTATTGTAGTCGAACTGGGCGCGGGTGGTGATTTCCCCGGCGACGACGACGAGGTTACTCTTGACGAGGGTCTCGCAAGCTACACGTGAGGTTTTATCCTGAGCCAAGCAAGCATCCAAAATGGCATCGGAGATTGTATCACACACTTTGTCGGGGTGACCTTCGCCGACTGACTCTGATGAAAAAATATAATTTTCTGAACTCATAACTCCCAATGGTTTGTTGTTGATGTCGCCAACTTCATATTGACGTATCATGATATGTTGATATAACTTTGCCATGTCGTCAACCCTGAAAGTGTGGAAAATTTTAACAGACCCGACTCGCCTGCGCATTTTGCGCCTGATGGAGAAGGAGGCTCTCACCGTTTCTGAGCTCCAAGAAATCCTTTCCATGGGGCAGTCCAGGATATCTACACACCTTTCACAGCTCACTAAAGCTGAGCTGCTTTCAGCAAAAAGGGAAGGCAAACGCACCTATTACGCATTAACCCCGGTCCCTGAGTCTAAACAAATTGCCCAGGTCGCTCTGCAAGCCGCCAGTGAATTACCTGAATCCGCCAAAGATCAGGCCGGATTAAACCTTGTCCTGCATAAAAGGAAGGAAACAGCGCGCCTTTATTTTAACCAAGTCGCCGGGCGATTCGGTAAAAACTACGGGCCGGGCCGGTCATGGCAGGCATTCGCCCAAATGCTCCTTCCGCTTTTGCCGGAGAATCTCGTGATCGCCGATCTCGGGGCCGGTGAGGGGCTTGTTTCCCAGTTATTGGCGCGGTCGGCAAAAAAGGTGATCGCCGTGGATCATTCAGAAAAAATGGTTCAGTTCGGGCGTGAACAAGCCAAAAAGAACGGGCTAAAGAATTTGGAATTCCGCCAAGGGGATATCGAAGAACCGCCCTTGGACGAGGAGTCCGTGGATATTGTCTTACTCAGTCAAGCCCTCCACCACGCGGCCAACCCCCGCCGTGCCTTGGCCGCTGCGCGCAAATTGCTCCGCCCGAGCGGTAAACTCGTGATTTTGGATTTGAACGAACATAACTTCGACCAGGCCCGTCAAATGTATGGGGATCACTGGCTGGGCTTTTCACAGGGTGATCTTCGTAAATGGATCGAAGAGGCTGGGTTTGAAAAAATCCGTGTGGATATCGTTTCCCGCGAAGACCAGGCCCCCCACTTCCAAACCATTCTCGCCACGGCTATCCGGCCCGCCTGAGGATTTTTCTCTTTCCCCGTCTAGTGCTTCATGGTTATTTTCTTTTTA
>Ga0163144_10024228_pt1 | contig 11917 bp, 10 predicted proteins | sample OliLak19BULKMAT1_FD_123175 | JGI IMG/M metagenome (GOLD analysis project Ga0163144, IMG submission 123175) | Freshwater microbial mat bacterial communities from Lake Vanda, McMurdo Dry Valleys, Antarctica - Oligotrophic Lake LV.19.BULKMAT1 | ecosystem: Environmental > Aquatic > Freshwater >...
ACGAACCTCAACCATGAGACGTGCACAGGCAGCATTGTAGACCTTCACGGCGTCGGTCGACTTGGCCGAGGATGCACTTTCGACGCCCCCAAACAAAGCAGCGCGGGCGCTCGCACTGTGCGTTCCGAGCCACAGCCCGTCATCCAGTTTTCGCGATCTTTAGTTTTGGAATCGCGGGGGATTTTCCGCGCATGGAATCGATGGTCAGTACCGAGCGACGAACCTCGGCCATCAGCCGTGAACAGGCCGCATTATACACCTTCACAGCGTCGGTCGCCTTGGCCGAGGATGCACTTCCGTGAAGGCCGGCCAGCCGCAGGTGTGCAAACGCAAGCTGCTCAACCAGTATCCGAACCAATGGATCGGATGGTTTGCCTAGATCTTGCAGCATTCCGTCGATGTACGCATGGAACGAGTCGGTATCAAATGCTCCACCAGCCAAGGCCTCCACCATCTGGGCCGCGAACACTCGGCCGCCTCGGAGCAGTTCGGCTCGATGTGCGGTCTGCTGGGCTCTGGCGTGCTTTGCTTCGTCCGGGCCAGGTGTTTCCGGCGGTTTGGACGAGGAGGATGCACCGGACGGCATGGCTTGCTTGTCACTTTGATTATTCGTCGGCTTTGTCATGGTTATCTCCGCTTCGGTGGTAATTGCGGGCTCGCACCAGCCAGCGATCGAAATGCTTGGACAGATTGAGCTAATACCTTTGAGAAATCCTCATCGCTCGGGCTCTTCTTTTTGGAGGATGCACTTCCCTTTCCGTTGGCGGCGTGAGCGGCTCGAAAGAACTGCCCGTATTTGCGACAGTCAGATTTGAACAACGGTGGCACATCGACACGCTTCATATCGACTTGTCTTGCCTGTTCGTAAACGTCGATGAGATTAGCCAGTTCGGAGAACGAGGCGTCTCGAAGAGCCGCTATCGTCAGTCTCACGAGTATCCGAAGTCTGGCATCCTCGTACTTTGCGTCATTTGCGAAAGTGTTCGCAATCTCTTTCGGAAACTCCCGACGTCTAAGAACTGGAAGGATCATTTCGAGTACGAGTGGTCCCAAGTTGTAAGCGAAGAGTTTGATAATTGGCCCGTCTTGCTCTGGCGGCAACCTGGTTCCGATTACCCTGGCTCGTACCCAGTCACGGGCACCAAGTCGGTCGCGAACGTGGAAAAACGCATTCTCGTACTCGGCTATCGCGGACGCCGGCAATCCAAGCCTAGCCCCGATGCTCGAATCTGACTCGCGAGCCAAAATGCGAGCCTCGATCTCGTCAGTGAGATCGCCGGGGAGAGTGCGAATCTGTAACGCTGCCTGCAACGCGGTCCAATCGGGATCTGGCCCAACATGGCGACGAGCACCTGGCTTGCGCTTTTGCGATCGTAAATAACCCAAAAGATGTGAAACGTGCGGATCGACCGGGAACAGCTTTCGACGTCGTCCTGATGCAAGGAGCTTGTTGGCCACCTGCCATCGCCAATCCAACGGACGAAAGAAGTTCGCCGATTGCATCGCGTAGTCTGCGGTAACCATAGATTTGATTCCTTTCAATCGACACTTTGGGTGATCGGGATCGCACCCGTTGGATGACGCAACATCCTAGTTCGCATTCCTACATGTGAGCGTATTTGGCTCAGCGACGCAAGACGGGCGAGCCCAAGTCAAACTGATTGGAGTCTATCACTCGCAAGTTCTTTTAAGGGCAGCCTATTCCGCATGGGAATGAAAACGTTGACGTGCATTGAAATCGGCAAGGTTGAACCATCCGGCATTGGAATACTTGAATAGGTTCTGTGGCTAAACCGCCAAGCGATGCAGGTTACCAACGCACCAAAACAAAAACGTGTTCACGTTACGCCGTTGACACGATCGTGGAAAAAAGCGATTCTGGTGTCGGGAAACATTAACACTCTGGACATACATCATGACTGACAAGGTTTTGACACTCGAAACTCTTAGACACGAACCGCGTTACCAAGCTGCCTATGAAGCTGTCGTGGGAGCAATTTTTGGTAAGGATCGCTTTGCTTTCGATCTCATAAGTGCGCGGAATGCGTTCGCTGAGTTGCTGACGCTTAATCGATCGAGACTGAATCAAATGTACGAGGCGAATTGGCGTCCAATGCAGCCCGCTTCAAAACGGCAAAATGCCCTCAATTGTCCTCCTTTCGCCGGAGCTATCGCCTCCTATAGCTGCACACGCTCCGGGTACTGCCCCTTTTGTTGGGGACGAGGCGTAGTGGAGATTTTCAGGTGTTTTGAGCGGATATTTTTTGGCCGCGGGTCCATTTATGATAAAGGAATCCAAACCACCGAAATGCCACGTCGGTGTAAGCTGATTCGATTTAATACGCTTTGGAGATTTCCAAAATTGCGACAGACAAAAGATTGGTCCAGTGCCCTCGCTTTTGTGCCAAATCAAACAAACGGCTTGAAGGCAACAAAGCGGTTTCCCAACAATATTTTCTGGCGCATCGCGTCATATCCGTCAGCAGAGGTCGATGCCCTGAACGCGGTGTTTGGCTATGTCATGCACAGGGTAGATTTTTCACCCGATGACCCAAATGTCTTGACGTTGGAACGCAGCGGATTAGCGTTAGTCCCTTACTGGGCTTCCGTGATGGATTATTACGACAGTGATCTAGCGCAGCAGCTGCGGACTCGGAGGCCAGTAAAGTCCTTTATCCAGGATCTTGGGGAACCGAACCGAATCGCACTGCTAAAGGGTGTAAGCGAGGCTTTTCACTATCCGCGTGGATTGCTCTATCACACGAAAGTGAATGAAGTAGTTTCCTTGCTTGAGCGTGTGGATCATCACATGATAACAGCTACATTTGGAGCTAGTGATCGGGATCAGCTATTGAAAGCGATCGCTGAGCCCAGCGATATAACGCACGATAACGTTTTATAGTGTATTGGCTCCTCGTTGTTCGGAGCATTGAGTGGGGGGGCGAACGCTGTTGAGCCAGCCAGCGTTCGTCAAAGCCACGCTGTAGTCGCTCAGGGAGCGAGCGGTTTGTGGGGATGAGAACGCGCTCGACCGCATACCATCGTGTCGGGGACATGGCTGAGTGCTTGCCAGACTCGCGCTGTTTGATCTTTGGACCCTGTTGCAAGCTAACGGCCGCCCGGTGACCACGAAGGGCCGCGGGAAAACCTGGCCCCTTCGTGCTTTCACAGCCAGTTGCCAGGCTGTCTCACTCTCGCTTCTCGACCGTGAGCATCGGCAACGCTTTCTTCAATTCCGCGACCCCCGCGTCCGTTACTTTGGTCTCTTCGAGTGAGAGTTGCTTGAGCGACGTCATGCCGGCGAATGCTTTCAACTCGGCGTCTGTGATATTCGACCGGAACAGCACGAGCCGCCGGAGTTTCTTGAGCGAGGCAAGATCCTTGTACCCCGCAGCCGTGAGCTCTAAACCACCCAGCGTGAGCCATTCCAAATCCTTGGCTCTGACCAGATCCCTTATCCCGGCATCGGTCGCGGCCTTTGCCCCGGACCTTAGATCCCGTAACGAGCGGATGTCCCCAACGTGCTTTAGTTCGGAATCCGTGAGAGTCGGCATCCGGCACACCCGGAGCTTAGGCAACTTGGTCACCCATTCCCCGATTTCGCCGAGCTTCCCGCGTGTTTTCCCTACCGCCAGAAGCCCGAGCGATTCGAGGTTCTCTAGCCCGGTCAGGGCCGGGAGCGCATCGTAGGTGACTCCGGACTCGTCGAGGTTCAGATCGCGAAGCGTCTTGATCTTCACCAACTCCGCGAGGCCCACGTTACCTACCTTGATCGAATCGACATGAAGTGTCTCCAATGCCGGGAGCGTCGCGAGATCCTTCATTCCCGCCCCTGTCATCTTGCTTCGGCCAAGGTCGATGTATCGCAATCCTTTTTGCCGGGCCAAGTCCTTCGCCGCCGCGTCCGTCAGCGGCTGTCCGTAGGCGAGGACGTACTGGAGGTTCCGGAACGTGGGCAACGACTTGATCTGTCCGTCGCCGACTTGCTTCTGGAGGATGAGTCCGAACGGGACGCCAGCATCCTTGAGTTCTGTGAGCTTTGTGTCCGGGGTGATGTGGAACGCAGGAATTTCACCAGCCTTCTCGGGCGGCCGGGAACGCGAGAACATCCGCCGAGTCTGGGTGGGGCTCCATTCGACCATCCCGTATTCGGCCTCCGCCGCCTCCCACGCTTTGGCCACCTTCTCGTCGGGCAAATCAGCCTTCGGCTGGCCGGGAGCGGTTGCAAAAGTTGCGAGCACGAAAGCGAATGTGGCCAGTAGTCTGATCACGGCGTCCTCCACTACAGGCGATGAATGCGATCTATGGAAGATACGCCAGCGGCATAGCGGCGAGGGCATCGGCGAAGTCATGGATGAGCGGGAAGATCATAGAGAAGGCCTTCACGCCGGGTTCAATCGTAAATGCTAGGTGCTAGTGACGTTTGCCGAAGGCAGGCCCGAAGCTGCCCAACCCTAGCACACCGATCGTCACGGGTGCAAGGCTATTCTGCGTCATCGTCACCTTCATTCCGCCGGTCCCTGATACCGGGACTCTGTTGTGTCGCAAGTTCGTCGTTACCGGCGGCAGGAGCGAACGAGTGGCCGTAGCTCCGCATATTTCGACGCTGAATGCCGAGTAGAGTCCGGTAATAACTTCGCAGAGTTCGCGGACAGCGGTATGGCATGGGGAACAGGCCGAAATCGAAAAGCCGCAGCGCCTGGTGGCGGGAGTCGAGGGCGACATTTTCGAGATATGGCGTTCCTCGTGTTTCAAAGCGGATGAACTTCGGCAGTCGCCACCCCATTGCGTCCAGCCACTGGCCGCGCTCGGTGATCATCCGTCGGTTGGCCTCCATGATCCCGCCCAGTTGGTCGTCGAGTGCAGGTGCACTGGCTAGGAGTTTAGGGGTGACCTCAACGAGGGGAATGCGGTCCTGGAGAACACAGAAGTACCCTGTCCGCGGGTCACTGACGATGCGGGTCGAGACCATGTACGGCCCAAAATAGGCAGCGCAGGTATCTAGCTCGGCATTCGCCCCGTCGAGCCGTTGGCCGAGGATTCGTCCCATTGTCTGGGCGTACACACCTTGCCGGACGTGGAAGAGGGGGAACTTGATCACTTGCGTCGTCCGCCCGCGTCGTACGACCGGACGAGACTCTGTGCCCCTACTCCGAGGATCTCCCCCACTCTGTCCGGGTCGATGTCCGGGAGGGAGCCGATCACGCGGCGTTCGAGGGCGGAGAATGACACGGGACGGGGAAGCATCGCGTACGAGTACGGAAAAGGCCAGGAACGTCCAATCTGCGCCTTCCGCACACTTGTTGTGCTTCTCATTCTGTCATCTTCTAGTTCGTCAGTGCGGTGGGCCAACGTCGAGCTACTGGCTTCGCCGTCGCCGATCTGTTTCGTCGTTGCCAAGAAGTCATGGCATTCCTTGCTGCCGTCCCGTCCTCTTATGCTTGAAATAAGGGATAGGATGCATCGGCGAGACGAAAGAATGCCACATGGCCTGCTCCTGCCTTGCCCAATCATCCGAGCCGCTCGGCGAAGCTCAACGGGCGATGGCATCGCACGCTCACGCGTCGGACACATCGACATCGGCTTGTCGGAACGGAGCAGGAAAGCTGAATTGCTTTACCCAACCCGCGCTCGGTCGCGGACCCGGTCACCGCTGCCCCTTGAGCCGCCGGACCGCCCAACGGGCCTCCTCTGTTAGCGGCGCTCCGTCGGCCCCGGCCGCCCACTCGCGGAGCAGGGCCTTTGCCTCGGGGGTCGCGACCCGCTCCAGCACCGCCACCGCCCGGACGGACCGCAGCCCGGACGGCGTCAGCTCGTCAGCCTTCCGTCCGAGCAGCTTGGTCACCCGCTCCCGGGCCTCGACCGATAGCTTGCCGCCCGCGGCCGCCTTCAGGGCCGGTACCACCAGCGGACCCAGGTCGGCCAGCGTGCGCGTGGCCGCCTCGCGGGCCGCGAACTGGTCGGCGCTCAGCCGGTCAATGAGCCCGGCCAGTTCCTCCGGTGTCGGCACGGCGGCCGGCGGGAGCTTGGCCCGGAGCGTCCGCAACGCCCCGGCCGGATCGTCCGTCAATGCCCAGGTCGCCCTGTAAGCAACAGCCGCGTCTTCCGCGGCCAAGGCGTCCCACGCGGACTCGGCGGGCGAGCCCACCGGCCGTGCGTCCCACTGGTAGACGGCCGCGTCGGACCCGGTCGACAGAATCGACCGGGCGTCCGGTCCGAAGGCCGAAAGCGTCACACGGGACGCGTGCCCGACGAGCCGGAGGGCCTCCATTCGGGTAGCCACCTCCCAGACGCGGATGGACCCGTCCCGCTCGCCGGTCAGGAGCAAGGCCCCATCCGGGGAGAAGGAAACGGCCCGCGAACCCGCATAGGTGCCGACGGTCCGCGGCGCGTGTGGCTGGGCGGGAGTCTCGGCGGGCGGGAAGGTGGCCAGCGGCCGCCCGGTCGCGGGGTCGCAGAGGTGGAAGCGGCCGTCGTCCGTCGCCGCCACCAGCTTGCGGCCGTCCGGGGAGAAGGCCAGGGCGGTGATCGGGTCGATCACGCCGTCCCGCTCGTCTCGGGGCCAGGTCGCCCTCCGCAGCTCGGCCCCGGTCTTCGGGTCGAGGAACGTCAACCCCAGCTCCTTCGACGTGACGACCACGGCCGACCCGTCCGGGTGAAACGCGGCGAGCAGGTCGTAGGCGAACGGCCGGACCAGGCCGGCGTTCCGGGCCTGCCGGTCCCAGACCAGGAGTTCGGAGCCCCGCTGCCATCGGCTACGCCGCATGAGTAGTCGGCCGTCGGGTCCGAAGGCGATCAGGTTGGCCGTGGGCATCGGCCCACCCCCGGACCGGAACTCGTCACGCTCGCCCTCGGTCCGCGCCTTCAAGATCTCGTCAAGGCCGATGTTGGCAAGGGGCCGGCCGTCCGGGTCGCACAACTCCATCCCGCGACCCCGGTCGATGGCCAGCTCCTTTCCGTCCAGGCTGAATCGCAGCTTCGGGGTGTACAGCCGGCGCTCCACGCCCGCCGGGTCGGATCGGCCGGCGGTGCCGACTCGCTTCCCGGTCGTCGTGTCCCACAGGTCGACCTCCCCGGACGGACGGCCGACGGCCAGTCGGCGACCGTCGGGCGTGGTCGCCACGGGGACGTAGCCGTTGGTGTACCCGGCCGGCTTGTCCGGCGCCTTCCCTGACTTGAGGTCGAACCGCTGGGTGAATCCGCTGTCCAGGCAGACCAGGAGGATGTCCCCGCCCGGGAGCGGGTGCATCGCGGTGACGCTAATGGCCGACCTGGGGAGCGGATGCGGGGCCGCCAGCGTGGCGACGTCCCACCACGACAGCCCCTGCGGCGTGTCCAGGAACACCCGGTCCCCGGTCGCGGAAAACGCGACCACCCCGGCCTGCGGGTTCCCGGTCAGGTCCGCGGCCCGGAGCTGCCGCCCGTCCGGGACCGACCAGAGTTCGAGCCGGTGAGACACGGTGAACGCCGCCAGGGTCCGTCCATCCGGCGAGAGGGCGAGGCCGCCCGGGTAGGGGTCCAGCTTGAGGTGGACGGTGGTCCCCTTGTGCCCCAGACCGGTAAGGGTCACGCCGCCCCGCGCCTCGCCGACCAGGATCGGGCCGACCGGGGAGTACAGCCGGCCGGAGCCGTCGGAGGTCCGGGCCTCCTTCCAGGTCCGGGTGTCCAAGAACTCGGTCGTGCCGCGCCGGGCGAGGACGAGTTGCCGGCCGTCCTGGGCGAACCCCACGACGCCGCGGAACTCGGCCTCCCGATCACGCCGGGCAGCCGCCCGGTGGACTTCCTTCCCGGTGTCAACGTCCCAGACGACCAGGTCGCCCGAGTACCCGCCACCGACCGCAAGCCAGCGGCCGTCCGGGGAGAAGGTGAGCGACATCCGGGTGGCGGCTCCCGGGGGGTCGAACCGGCGGACGGCCCCGCCGGTGGCGGTGTCCCACAAGATGACCGAACGCCAGGAGGCCGTGGCCAGCCGCTTGCCGTCCGCCGACAGGGCGGACCCGAATACCCCGCCCGGATGCCAGAAGGGGGCCTCGACGAACTGGCGGATCGCCCCCGGTGGGAGGAGGGGGTCCGGATGTGACCCGGGCCGTGGGTCGGCGGTCAAGGGAATGACGGCCAAGAGGGCGATAGGAATGACAAGGCGCGAGCGGTAGGTCACAGTGGCTCACTCAGCGGGAAAGGGCTACCGCACAGTATACCCCGACCGGCGACGCGGAGGACTGCCGGCCAGGTGGTGTCGTGAGCCAAGCGAGAGCCTCGCGGAGTGGCGGCGGAGCCGGTGAGCTGTCCGGAAACTGGCGGACGCCTTGCCCCCCCCCTCGGTCACATCGACCCCGGTGTGTCGAACCGAGGCTCGCTACGTTCTTGTCAAGGTTCTGACCCGTCCGTGACTGGCGACCGTATCCTGATTCCTATGTGTCACGCCATCCCTGTCTGTTCTGGAAGTACTCATGGGTAAGGTTCTGGTTCTATACCACTCCGCCAGCGGGAACACTGCGGCGATGGCCCGTTTGGTCGCCGAGGGAGCAGGGGTCATTCCTGGCATTGAGCTTCGCGTGCGAGAGATAGACGCCGCCACGCCGGACGACATCTACTGGTGCGATGGGCTGGCCGTCGGCAGCCCGACCAACATGGGCGTCCTGTCCTGGCAGATGAAGCGATTCTGGGACGAAACCATGTTCGACCACTGGGGAAAAGTAGACGGGAAGTTGGCGTGCGCATTCTCGTCTTCGGGTGGGTGGGGCGGCGGGGCCGAGATCGCTTGCCAGTCGCTGTACATGGTCCTGATGAACTTCGGGTTCCTGGTCTTCGGCGTCACCGACTACGCTGGGAAGATCACCACCTGCCACTACGGGGCGGTCGCGGCGAAGGAGCCGCGTGACGCGGAGGTGAAGGACGCCTGCCGGCTTCTGGGCCGGCGGCTCGCGGAGTGGGTCGCGGTGGTTGCGGACGGCCGCCGCGACCAGCACCCGCTGGCCAAGCCGGAAATGCGGACGCTGCCAGGCTGAGGGGTGAAGCAAGTTTCCCCGACCGGGCTAATTGTCCTTCAGTGCCTTTACGCCACTGTAGGGATACTTGGAGGTCGTCCCCCAGACAGCTCATCAAGAAAGTTCGAGCGGATACATGGGGCGTCGACGACGGTAATCCAGGCGAGCAAAGTCGTGGGTGTGCAGAGCCTGGGCAGTGACGGTGTAGATCGAGCCGGCAATTCCCTCGAAGCCAGACCTGAAGTGGGCTGCCGACTTCACTGCGATATAACGCATGGCCGCACAGTCGATCCCGAGTGACCGAGCAAACGCCTGATCCAGCGGTTGCATGCGGGCGTTCACCACAACCACGTTCACACCGCGATGCCGCAGCCATGCCGAAGGCCCCAGGTCGCCCGTCAGCCCCGCGTACATCGGCCCGTCGTAGGTGAACTTACCGTCGGACACGGCCATCACCTCCACGTCCAGCGGCACAGGAGAGCCTTGCACAGGGTGCGACTTGCCGCCTAGGTTCGCTCGGAAGCTGCCCCCGATTCCAACCGTGTGTGCCTGCTGGACCGCTTCGGGATCAACGAAGTAGAGCAGTAGCGATTCTTTGAGGTCGCGTTCCACGAAAGTCCGCAGAATCTCCGTCGAATCCCCCGGCGCTCCGCCGCCGGTGTTGTCGGCCATATCTGCCAGCATGATCGGATAGCGGCCCACTTCTTCGCCTAGCGCCAGGGCTTCGGCGACGGTCGGCGGCTTGCGGTGCCAGCGATCGCGCCGCTCCCAGATCCAGTCGCCAATCTCGTCCAGTGTTGTTTGAGCGAGCCTGGCATCGCCATCTGCCACGACGATGACCGAAGCGCCCATATGCGGCACATCTGCCCAGGGGAATCCGGTCGCCAGGGTGACCGACAAGATTCCCGGCCGACGTTCCGCCTCGTGAACCAGGCGAAAGGCTTCGTCGATGGGTGGGTGGGCTGTGACCTGGCTGGCCACGCTCCAGAACAACGGTAGTTCGCGTAGGGCCATGACCGGTCGAACCTCGCCTCGGATCGTTCGGACGATCAGGTCGCCAGCTTCTCGGCCGCGTTCAGCCATGTCCACGTGCGGATAAGTATCGAAGCCAATGACGGCCGTCGCCGCATCTACGCGTCGCTGTGTGTGGTTACCATGCAGATCGAAGGTTGCGATAAGGGGGCAGGCCGAACCAACAACCTGGCGTACCGCTTGGAGCAGGTCGCCTTCACCGTCGTCGATGCCCTCAACCACCATAGCCCCATGCAGGTCGAGCAGCACGCCGTCTACCGGGCCGTCTTTCCGGGCCTGCTCTAGCCGATCAAGGAACTCACCCTTGAGGGTTTGGTAGTCGGCGTTGGGGATCAAGCCGCCGGGGTAGGCAAAGGTCCACAGCAGCGGCACTAACTCGAAGCCGTGCCGTTCGGCCGCCGCAATGAAGCCACCCGTGCAGTTATTCGTGCCGCGGAATCGCTCGACGATGGCTGGCCCGCGGAACAGCCCAAACCCGGTTTCAAATTCGCGCAAGGTCGTGGGTGTCGGAGCAAACGTACTCGTCTCGTGGGAGATGCCGCCTGTAACGATTCGCATAGTTCACAGACTCCTTGTTGTTTCCGAGCATCACCCCATCGAATCCATCGTGGTCATGGAACTCCGACAGGACATCGAACCCAACGCCGTCCCGGTAGAACCGGATCACGGCGTCGAGGTCGTTCGTCGGCCGAGCCACCCGCAGCTGGGCTCCCGTCAAGCCCGTCAAACCGCCCATCCTCGTTCCCCTTGCGGTGTCGTCTCAATCCCTTCTTGTCATTTCCTGGACGCCGCGAGAGCGTCGGTGAAGAACTTCACAACGGGCGTTACGTCCTTGAGCCCGTGCGGGTGGTGGTCCTGGCCCGGCTTCACCACACGCTCGACCGGCGCGCCGAGGGCCTTGTAGCGGTCGTAGACGAGTTCCGAGTTCTCCGCGTGCGGCACGACCGTGTCTTTGTCCCCGTAAACGAGCAATAAAGGGATCTTCGCCTTCACCAGTGGGGCGAGGTTATCTACCGGGTTCAGTTTGTACCCGATCGCCTCATCATCATTCTTGAAGCCATATGCCGCGAGCACCTTCTTCCACTCGGCCGCACTGCCCTTGCCGGTGCCGAGCTTCTTCGGCTGCCCGCCGGGCCAGCTCTTGAAGTCGCACACGGCGTTGTCCAAGTACACCGCGAGCGTCTTGTCCGGGTGCGAAGCCGCCCAATTCATGCAGTACAGCCCGCCCCGCGAAAGGCCAATTAACCCCGGCTTCGGGTGCATGACGTACTCTTTGACCATCGCGTCATGGAACGCCTCCCAGTGCTTCACCGCCTTCGGCGAGCCGAACAGGTCCGGCACCGTCAGGTACGCGAGGTGCCAGCCGGCCTTCACGAGCGAGACGTCGGCATCCGCGAACGCCCCAAAGAACTCGCCTCGCCACACCCAAGGGCGGCCCGGCAGCGGCTTGTCCGGCACGACGACCGTAGCGTCGAGATCGCCAACTTTGAAGTCGTGGCGGGCGAACCCCTGCCACTTAGTCGGCGAGACGGGGAACGGCTTCGGTTCGGTAGCGAGCGTGTTGCCGGCCAGTACAGCGAGCGTGAGCACGGCGAGTGCGAAGCGAACGGTCATGCGATCAACTCCCATGGAAAAGGGCGTGGAAGAGATGTCCTGTTTGTAGATGGGAAGAGTTTAGAGATTTTGCGGCTACACACTCGCTGTCAGCCTCGCGCAGATCCCCCCCCGATTCGGAGATGTGAACCGCGATCTGATCCTTCCGATTTGCGTCATTCTGGCGAGTCTCGGTCGAGATCCTGCTCTCGTAATAACATCTCGCGTGGGGAAATGGTGGCCAAACAGGCCTCTGGGGCGATTTTTACGATTATGCGCAAAAAGGAGCGGTCCCGTGCCGATCG
>Ga0163144_10024230_pt1 | contig 11916 bp, 4 predicted proteins | sample OliLak19BULKMAT1_FD_123175 | JGI IMG/M metagenome (GOLD analysis project Ga0163144, IMG submission 123175) | Freshwater microbial mat bacterial communities from Lake Vanda, McMurdo Dry Valleys, Antarctica - Oligotrophic Lake LV.19.BULKMAT1 | ecosystem: Environmental > Aquatic > Freshwater > Lake...
GAGGAAATGGCCAATTGGATTGGCCGACGTTGTCCTGCGACGGCGGGGTCGCCGCGGGACTGGAGGGCAGGGCGGAGGCGGTGAGGAGGCTCGTGGCGGCGGCGGACGCGCCGAGGAAATCACGCCGGGTGAGAGGGCGGGTGGGGTGCATCGGAAGCTCAGCTTACCCCGGCGCCGTGGCAACGGAAGCGGGTAATGCGCGTCTTGCCGCGGGTCGGCGGCTGCCGCACACTGCCGCGATGACTTTCTTGCGGCGCATACTACTGCTCGTTCTCTCAGGGGTGATCCCGCTCGCGATGGCGACCGCTGCGGAGAATCGCCCCAACGTGATCGTGATCTTGGCCGACGATCTCGGCTACGGGGACCTCGGTTGTTACGGACATCCGAAATTCAAGACACCGAATCTCGATCGGATGGCGGCGGAGGGCGTGCGGTTCACGCAATTCAACACGCCCGCGCCGTTTTGCGCGCCGACGCGGGCGTCGCTCATGACGGGGCGGTATCCGTTTCGTTGTGGCATGACGGCGAACCCCGCGCCCGATGGCGGGCCGGTCGCGGACGATCTTGCGCTGGCGCAGTCGGAAGTCCTCCTGCCCCAGCTTTTCAAGCAGGCGGCTACGCGACGGGAATGGTGGGCAAATGGCACCTCGGCCACAAACGCCGCGAATCGCTGCCGACCAGCCGTGGCTTCGACGAATACCTCGGCATTCTTTACAGCAACGATATGCGGCCGGTCCAGTTTCAGGACGGCGAAAAGGTCGTCGAGTATCCGCTCGTGCAGGCGACCATCACGCGGCGCTACACGACGCGCGCGTTGAGCTTCATCGAGCGCAACGCGAGCAAGCCGTTCTTCCTCTATCTGGCGCACGCGATGCCGCACAAACCGCTCGCGACGACCGAACAGTATTACCAAAAAAGCGGCGCGGGGCTCTTCGGCGACGTGATGATGGATCTCGATGCGAGCGTCGGCGAAGTGCTGGCGAAAGTGAAAGCGCTCGGCCTCGATGAACGCACGCTGGTGATTTTCACCAGCGACAATGGTCCGTGGTATGGCGGCAGCTCGGGTGGGCTGCGCAATATGAAGGGCAGCAGTTGGGAAGGTGGTTACCGCGTGCCCTTCATGGTGCGGTGGCCGGGAAAAATTCCGCCGGGCCAGACCAGCGCGGCCTTGGGCGTGACGATGGACATCTTCGCCACAGCGCTCGCCGTGGCGGGCATCTCGGCGCCGGACGATCGGGTGATTGACGGGCGGAATCTCATGCCGGTGCTCACGACGAAAGCGCCGAGTCCGCACGCGGTGATTTTCGGCCACCAAGGGCCGCGGTTGGCGACGGTGCGTGACGGGCGTTGGAAACTTCACGTCCTCGCCGCCAACGAGCGCCGCGACGGCAAAGCGGGCGAACGCTGGATCGATCCGCGCGGGCCGGATGGGGTCACGATGCTCGCCCCCTACGAGCAGTATCAGCCGACTGAATATCCCGGCTTGCGCACCGGCGTCGAGGCGAAGGCCGGCCTGCTCTTCGATCTGCAAAACGATCCGGGCGAGCAGCGCGATGTGGCGGCGGAGAATCCGGAAATCGTGGCGCGGTTGCGGAAAACGTTCGAGGAGATGAACCGGCTGGTGCCGGCGGTGCCGGATGCGGGGAAGAAGGGGAAGCAGAAATAATCACGGGCTCTCGTCGGGCTGATCTAATTTTGTGGCTACGGGCGCCAGCGATTGGTTGTCCAGTCCACTCGCTGGCGCTTGCAGCTACGAATCTATCTGGCGACGGTCACAGGCAGCGCGAACGCCACATAGGCATCGTCCGATTTCGTGCCGAGTTTGCCGCCACCGCAGGCGATCACGAGATACTGGCGGCCGTCGACGGCATAGGTCGTCGGCGTGGCGTAACCAGCGGCCGGCAGTTTCGCCTGCCAGAGGATTTTTCCGGTCTTCCGATCGAAGGCGCGGATCATTTCGTCGCGCGTGGCGGCGATGAAGACGAGGCCGCCCGCGGTGACGACGGGACCGCCGTAGTTGTCGGTGCCGGTGGGCGCGACGCCCTGCGCCTTGAGCTCGGGGTATTCGCCGAGCGTGACTTTCCAGCGATACTCGCCCGTGTTCAGATCGATCGCGTTGAGTGTGCCCCACGGTGGCTTCACGTTCGGGTAACCTTCATCGTCGAGCCAGCGCCCGCCGCCGGAGCGGACGAAAGGGACGTCGAAATAACTCTGCGCGCCCGCGGCTTCCTTCGTGGCGGAGGCGGCCGCGGCGATATTCGCTTTCGGCGCGCGTGGCTTGAATACATCGAGGAGGAAGTCGGCGAGTTCTTCGCGCTGGGCGCGCGGGACGAAGGCAAACGCTGGCATCGCGCCGCGGCCTTCCGCGATCCGCGCGAGCACTTCGGCGCGAGAAAGGCGCGGTGAGAGGTTCGTGAGCGCAGGGATGTTTTGCGGAGCGTTGCCCGCGCGATCGAGGCCGTGGCAGCCGGCGCAGTAGAGCGTGTAGGTGTTGCGGCCCATCTCGGCGGCGGAGCTGACGGCGCGGCGTTCGACCAGCGGCATGACCCAAGCCATGTCGCTCGCGTTGACGTAGAGAACGCCTTCCGGATCCGCCGCGGCGCCGCCCCATTCGGCGCCGCCATCGAGGCCCGGGATGAGCAGCGAGCCTTCGCGGCTCGGCGGCTGATAGGGCATCGACGGGCGCAGGCGGGCGAAATGTTCGAGCGCCTTGCGGTGCGCGGTGGGGGTGCGCGTCGTGAGATCGGCGTGTGAAACGGTCTGGCGGGAGAAAGGCGCGGGCTTCAGCGGCAGCGGTTGCGTGCGCGCGGTGGCCTCGCCGGGAATGTCGGACGACGGCACGGGGACGTCCTCGATGGGGAAAATCGGCTCGCCGGTCTCGCGGTGAAACACGAAGACGTGGCCGGATTTCGTGACCTGTGCGACGGCGGGAATCTTTTTTCCCTCGCGCGTGACCGTGAGAAGATTCGGCGGCGCGGGCAGGTCGCGGTCCCAGATGTCGTGGCGGGTGATCTGGAAATGCCATTGGCGCTTGCCCGTGCGGGCGTCGAGGCAGAGCAGGGTGTTGCCAAAGAGGTTGTCGCCATGACGATTGCCGCCCCAGAAATCGTAGGTGGGCGAACCCGTGGGCACGAAGAGCAGCGCGCGCTCGCGGTCGACGGCCATGCCAGCCCAGCAATTGGCGCCGCCGGCGTATTTCCAGGCGTCGGGCGGCCACGTCTCGTAACCGAATTCGCCCGGGTGCGGAATCGTGCGGAAGGTCCACGCGACCTTTCCCGTGCGCACATCGAACGCGCGGACGTGGCCGGGCGCGGAGGGGCCCGGGCCCTCGTTGGTGCGGATGGAGAGCACGTAGAGGTGCTCGAAGAGGGCGCCCGGCGTCGTGGATGAATGCAGCGCCATGCGCGTCGGATCGCGCTCGAGGCCGAGGTTGAAATCAACCCGGCCGGCGTCACCGAAGCTCGCGAGGGGTTTTCCGCTGGCCGGATCGATCGCATACAGGAAGTGGCCGGCGCAGTGGAGCAGGCGGTCGCCGCGGCCGTCGGGGTTTTTCCAATACGCGACGCCGCGGCTGCGGTTGGTGAGAAACTCCGACTTCGGGCGCGAATCGCCGCGCGCGGTGGCGTCGGCTCCCGCGTCAAAACGCCAGTGCTCGCGACCGGTGGCGGCATCGAGCGCGATCAGTTTGGCGCCGGGCAGCGTGGCGAACATCACGCCGCCGACGACGAGCGGGTTGCACTGCATCTCGGAGCGCGGGTTGGCGCCGACTTCACCGGCACGATAGGTCCACACGACTGCAAGCGTGTGGACGTTGGCGGGGTTTATCTGAGCGAGGGTGGAGTAGTGGCTGCGGTCTTCGCCGCCGAGGTAGGCGGGCCAGTCGGCGGAGGCGGGTGCGGCGGCGTGGACGGCCGCAGTCGCGAGTAGAACGACACCGAGCATCGCGAGGCGGCGGTTCGAGGTGGCGCGCGTTGTCCCCCACGCGCTCGGGCTACGATATGAATCCCAAAAGCGCGTTGGGGGCAAAGCGCTCCACCTCGGAAGAGCCGACTTCAGAACGTCCCCTTCACGCCGAAAGCCCATTGGACGCCGTAGGAATTCGTCGAGCTGATCTTCGCATAGTGCGGCGTCTGCGAGCCGTAGCGCAGGAGGTTGTAGTGGACGTTGAAAACGTTTCGCCCGTTGGCGAAGAGGGAAAGGCGGCGGTTGAACTGATAGGTGAAATTCGCGTCCACGGTCGTGCGCTTTTCCTGATACTCCACGGCGTCGGGCCCGAGGGCCGGAGCCGCCGTGACGCGGCGCTGTTCGCCGCGCACGTTCCATTTTAGCTGAAAAGTGATCGGCTTGCGGGTGAACGTGAACCCCCAGTTGGCGCTCTCGGGAAGGAAACGGGTGAACGCCCGAGACCGGCTGCCCTCGAGCTTTAGCTTCGTGGCATTCGCGAAGACCGAGACCATCCGGCCCCAATTGCCGAGCGGCCTGAGCGTTTGGCGGATGTTGAACTCGAAGCCGGACACGCGCGCGTCGCCGCCGTTGATCGTCGTGTTGAGCGTCCAGCCCGCGTAGCGCGGATCGAGGCCGAGCATTTCCAAATCCTCGTCGGTGGCCAGGCGCGAGACATCGTCGTGGAAGTTGGCGATGTCCTTGCGATACACTCCTGCGCTGAACACACCGCCGCTGTCGGTGTAATACTCGCCTGACAAATCATAGTTGTCCGCCTTCCACGGTTTCAGCGCGGGATTACTCACGGTGAGGGCGCCGCGGATGATGGAGGGGTCGGCGTCCTCGGAGACGTCATTATCCATGATCGTCGTGTTGGGAATCACGTTGGTGAAGTCCGGCCGGCCAAACGTCTTCGCATAGGCGGCGCGCAGTTTCAGATTCGGCGTGATGTCGTAGGTCAGATGCAGGCTGGGATAGTAGCCGTCGTAGGTGGTATCCACTTGGTTGCCCAGCTCGGAACGAGTGAGGCGGAGCTCTTCCATCGAGCCAGCGGTGCCGGCCTCGGCGCGCCGAATGCGCGCGCCGGCGGCGTTGCGGGCAAAGGTGCCGTTGGCGTTTCGCACGAAGGCGTTGCCCGGTTCGAAGAGAGGGCCCGCGGCTTTGTCGTGAATCTTTTCGAAGCGGACACCGGTGAGCACCTGCAACCGGTTGCGGAAGAGCCGCGCTTCGCCCTGGATGTAGGCCGCGCTGGTGATTTCCTTGAACGTCTCCGATCCGACGATACGGCTTTGTTCCTGCGCCACCTGTTGGGCGGGGGTTTGCGTGAACAGACTGGGGTTCTTGCCCCACGCTTCCACCATCCGGTTGGGCGAAACCCACGGAATGTAGTCGTAGTCGAAATAATTCTGCCGGCCCTGGTAGACCTGCATCAGAAATGGCGTCGGCGTCGGATCGGCGGGGTTTGCGGGATTGTAGGTGTAGCCCTTGGACACGCGCCGATGGTGGCGATCCTGCGACTTGAAGAGGCCACCGACTTGAAGGGACGTCGGCACCGCGAGTAGGTTCAGGCTGCGCTTCACGTTCAACTCGGCGCCGGACGTGTCGTCGCGGTGATCGCGCAGGCCTCCGGTGGAGACGGTGTTCAGCCGGAAATTGCGGATATCGAGGAGATCGATCTCGCGGTTGGTGCCATCGAAGGCGCGGATGCTACCGGGACCGTCGGGCCGGATGTTGTCGAAATTTACCCGCGCCCCGGCCGGGTTGAGCAGGGCGATTGCGATCGTGTTAAAATGACCCTTGTCGGTGGTCCGCAGCCATGTCTTCGAGTTCGAGGCGTGGCCCAACGCGTCCAGCGTCCATGCGCCCGATAGATGACGAAAACGCAGGTTGCTGCCGAGGGTGCGCGCGTCGATGTGCAGCAGGTTGGCCGCAAACGTCGCGGTGCCGCGGCCGGTCGCGGAATGCGAGAAGGTCGGATCCGACGTGAGCGGCACGCCCGTCGCCGGCGTGGGGACGGCGTTGGTGCCGACGCTGGTGGCGCGGTTCACGTTGCCGTTGATGTCGATGTAATACGTGGCCTGGAGGCCGAGCGAGAGGACGGAGTTCGGCGTGACGCGCCAGTCGAGCTTCAAGCCGGTCGAATTGCGCTCATACCACTTCGGCGCGTCGATGATGTTGTGGGTTTGGAGATAGGGCTTGGCCGGAGTGGCGCCCGTGCCGGCGGCGGTGCCGTTCCAAGTGGTCTGCGAGATGTTCTGCTCGTTCCACGCCTTCGAGGAGAGCGCGGTGAAGACGATGCCGAAGTTTTTCGTGATCGGTAGCGTGTAGTCGAAATCGAAGCCCGGGTTGATCCGGCGCTCCCACGTGTCGAAAGGAAAGGGCTGCTTGTGCAGCATCATGCCGTCGCTGCTGGCCGAGACGAACACGCGGTAGTTAAGCTGTGCCTTGCTGCGCTCGAAGGCGCTTTTGCTCACCATGTTCACTGAGCCGGAGAGACCACTGGCGGAATTCGCCGGCGTCGGGACCTTGGTCACTTCGATGCGCGAAATGTTGTTGATCGACACCTGCATGAAATCGAAGCCGCGCGAGGTGGCGTTGCGCGAGGCGTTGGCCATGGTCGCGCCGTCGCTCGTCACGTTCGTCAGGTTGGGATCGAACCCGCGGACGGACACCGACACGGGCATCACGTCGGAATAATCGACCGTGATGCCGGGCAGGTTCTTCATAAACTCGGCGACGTTGCCCTCGATGACGTCACCGTAGGCATCGGTGGCGACGACGTTTTTGATATTGGCGGCGAAGCGCTGCTCGTTCGTGGCGAGCGATTCGCCCTCGGTCAGCTTCGAGGCAGACAACACGAACGCGTCGAGCTTCACCGTGCTGGATTTGTCGCCGTAAGTGGCCTTGTTGGTGAGGTTGATGTCGCGTTCGAGGCTCTGGCCGGGCGCTACATTCACCGTGACGAGCTGAGGATCGAGGCCGGAGTAGAACGCTTCGATGGTCACTGCGCCGCTGGGCACGGCGGGGAGGCGGAACGTGCCGGTCTCATCGGTAAACGCGGTGAGATTGGTGCCTTTGACCGTGATGCGTGCGTTGTTGAGATACTGATTGGTCGCTTCGTTTTGGACGCGGCCGGAGATCGAGCCCGTCGCGCCCGTTTGCGCGTGAACGAACGAGCCGAGAGACACGAGAGCAGTGATCGTCTGGACGATCGCGGCGAGGAGGCGCGAGGTGGTTTTCATCGTTGGCCGGGGTTGCGAACGGCGGGGTTGGGCCCGGGCAGGAGCCAGCAAAACCTGCGCCGCGACGCGTGCAAAAGATTTCTGCCGAGGCGCGGGTCGCTCCCATGGATGCAGAAGGCAAAGGTAGGGCGAGCCGTCCTCGGCGAGCCGCCGCGCGACGGCTCAGCGAGGACGCTTCGCCCTACCGACAAAACGTGCAGGCTTTCTAGAACGTCCCCTTCACGCCGAAGGCCCACTGCGCGCCATACGAGTTGCTCGATTGGCGGCGGGCGTATTCGGGGGTATCGAACTGATAGCGTGACGCATTGAAATGCACGTTGGTCACGTTGCGGGAATTGACGAAGACCGAGAGGCGCTTGAAGGCCTGGTAGGAGAGATTCACGTCCAGGGTCGTGCGCGCATCCTGATACGCGAACGCCAGCGGCCCGAGGCCCGTCGAGGGACCGCGGTTCTGTTCTCCGCGGTGATGCCACTTCGCCATGAAGGTGACCGGGTTCTTCGTGAACGTGAAACCCCAGTTCGCACTCTTGGGCAGGAAACGGTTGAAGTCGGCCGTGCGGTTGCCCTCGAGTTTCAGCCTGGTCGCATTGGCGAACACGCTGAAGAACCGGCCATACTTGCCGAGCGGCGCGAGGGACTGACGGACGTTGAGCTCGATGCCGGATACCCGGGCGGCGCCAGAGTTGATCGACGTGTTCAGGCGCCAGCCCACGTAACGCTCGTCGAGCCCGAGTTCCTCGATGACTTCGGCCGAAGCCCGCGGCACCTGGACGGTGCCGAAGAAGTCGGTGATGTCCTTGCGGAACACGCCGCCGGTGATCAAGCCGCCGTTGTCGGTGTAGTATTCGGCGGAGAGATCGTAGTTGTCCGCCGTCCACGGTTTGAGGCCGGTGTTGCGGATCGTGATGTCGCCAGGGCTCGCGTTCGGATCGGTCGAGAACTCGAGGTCGTTCTCGCTGATCGTCGCGTTGGGCACGATGTTGGTGAAATCGGGGCGCCCGTAGGTTTTCGCATACGCGGCGCGCAGCAGGAAATTCGTGGTCGCGTTGAAGGTGAGGTGCAGGCTCGGGTAATAGCCGTCATAGGAACGGCTGGCAAAGTTCGCGCGCTCCTGCCGGACGAGCCTTAGTTCCTGGAGGGAACCCACAGCGCCTGCCTCGGGGCGGCGGATGCGCGCGGTGCCAATATGCGCGAACGATCCATCGGGGTCGCGCACCCAGACCGCGCCGGGATCGTTGATCGGCCCGCGACCCATATCGTGGGTTTTTTCGTAACGCACCCCGGTGAGCACGGTCAGGCGGTTCTTGAGGAGTCGCGCTTCAACCTGGGAGTAAAGCCCGGTCACGCTTTCCCGCAGCCACTCGGAACCGACGATCTGCGCCTGGGCGGCAGCGACCACTTGTGCTGGTGTCTGGATGAAGAGATTGGGGTTCTGCTTCCAGGCGTCGACCGCCGCGCTGCTTGAAACCCAAGGAACGTTGTCGAAGCTGAAATAGTTCGGCCGGTTCCGGTATATTTGCGAGAGGAACGGGGCCGCCGAAAAATTGCCGTCGGGCGGATTGTAGTTCCGCTGGTTGGTCGTGGATCGACGACTGCGATCCTGCACCTTGTAGAGACCGCCGATCTGGACGCTGCTGGGGATTTTGAGGAAGCTCAGTCGCCGCCGTATATTCACATCGCCGCCGAAGACATTGTCCTTGTGATCGCGATAGTCGGACGACGTGGCGGCGTTGGTCGCATTCAGCCGGTAATTATTGATGTCGTTGAGATCGACCTCGCGATTGTTGTTGTCGAAGACGCGGATGATATTGGGCCGCTCGGGCGTGATCTGGTCGAAGGTCACCCGCACGGCCGGGTTCACCAGCCCCAGATTCAGCGCCTGGAACGTGCCTTTCTGCTCGTAGCGCCGCCAGATCTTCGAGGTGGAGCCATGCACGCCGGTGTCGATCTTCCAGTCGCCGTTGTCGAAACGGTAACGAGCATTGGTGCCGAGCGTGCGGGCGTCGATGTGGAGAAAGTTTCCGCCAAACGTGACGGCGCCGCGGCCGGTCGCGCCGTTTGTCGTGTCCTCGTCGAAGCTCAGCGCCGTGCCGCCCGCCACGCTCGGCGTCGCATTAGTGCCGGCGTTGACGGTGCGGCTCACGGCGCCGTTTTTGTCGATGTAATAGGTCGCCTGGCCGCCGATCGAGAGCACCGAGTTCCGCGTGATCCGCCAGTCGGCTTTCAGGCTGGTGGAGTGGCGCTCATACCATTTCGGCGCGTCGTTGATGGTCTGCGATTGCAGATACGGCCGCGACGTGGTCGCCCCCGTGCCGGCGGCGCTGGTGTTCCACGTCATCGTGGAGATGTTCTGCTCGTTCCACTGCTTCGACGACAGACCGGTGAACACGATCCCGAAATTCTTCGTGATCGGCAGGGTGTAATCGAAGTCGAAGCCCGGGTTTACGCGGTGGACGGTGCGGTCCCAGGGAAACGGCTGCGCACGGAGCTGCATGCCGTCGCTGCTGGCCGACACGAACACGCGGTAGTTGAACTGCGCGCGGCTGCGCTCGAAGGCGCTTTTGCTGATCATGTTCACCGTGCCGGAAATGCCGTCGGCCGGATTGGCGGGCGTCGGGACTTTCGTCACCTCGATGCGCGACGTGTTATTGATCGAGACCTGGGTGAAGAGAAAGTTGCGGTTGGCCGCGCTGCCGGACGCATTCGCCATCGAGGAGCCGTCGACGGTGACGGACGTCATGTTAGGATCGAAGCCGCGGATCGCGACGGCGTTGGGTGAGGCGTCGGAGTATTCGACCGTCACGCCGGGAAGAAACTTCATGAACTCGGCGACGTTGCCCTCGGTGACATCGCCGAACGCATCGGTCGCAACGACGTTCTTCATGTTCGCCGCGAACCGCTGCTCGTTGGTCGCGAGCGACTCGCCCTCGGTGAGCTTCGACGCGGAGAGCACATAGGCATCGAGCTTCACCGTGCTGCCGGCCTTGTCGCCGTAGGCGGCCTTGTTGGTCAGGTTGATGTCGCGCGCGGAGTTTTGTCCGGCGGAGACGGGAACCGTAACGGTAAGCGGATCGAGACCGGAGTAAAACGCCTCGACGATGGCGCTGCCGGCCGGCACGCCGCCGATGCGGAAAGTGCCGGTCTCATCGGTGAATGCGGTGAGGTCGGTGCCTTTGACGGTGACGCGCGCGTTGTTGAGATACTGGCCAGTGGCTTCGTTGTGCACGCGACCGGAGATCGATCCGGTGGCGGGCTGGGCGTGAGCGTATCCGAGGAGGACGCACAGCGGGAGGAGACTGCGGACCGCGAGGCGGCGGCACCGCGACAGGAACGTCGGGAGGGTTGGGCAGGTGTTCATAGTGGTGGTTTCGTCCGGGCGCAGCGGTCCGGAACGGGGACCGGGGTCCGCCGAGCAAAGTTCGTCGTCTTGGCGCCTGCAATGGATTTGTGCCGGCGATCCCTGCATAATAATTCGTATCCGAACGGTTACTCCGTTGCCGGGCCGGTTCCGGGAGCGCTGCGGCCGGCGCGGTCGCGCCGCACTACCCGCCGATCTTCCCGAGCATGTTCAGGTAGCCGCTGTAGATCATGATCGCGTGATAGGCGACGGTGACGGCGACGAGCATGAAGAGCAGCGCGGGGTAGAGCAGCGTGACGACGGTCAGCGCGCGCAGGGCGGAGTCCTGATACTGGGTCGCGAGCCGGTGGAGGTTGGCCTCGAGTTGCCCGGTCGCCTCGCCGCTCCGATAGAGGCCGATGAAATCGGCGGGAAAACACGGCCACGCGTGGAGATGCTCGCCGGGGGCGGCGCGCGCGGCGACGACCGCGGTCATCGCTTCGGCCGCCACTTTCAATTTGGGCGCCCGCGTGATCAGGCCGGCGGCGGCCCACGCCTGGCCGATGGGCACCCCGGACTCGAGGAGGTTGGCGAGCACGAAGGCGAAATCCGCGAGCGCCTGCTTGCGCCGATAGCCGCCGAGGGCGGGCAGCGCATCGGCGATCCGGTGGAGCACGGGATTTCCGCGGCGGGCGAGAAACCAGATGAGCGCGACCGTGCCATAGAGCGGCAAGACCAGCGACGCGAGGCCGCGCGCGTAGACGAACGCGTCCCAGTGAAAGCCCTTTTCCAAATCGATCATCCGCATCACCGGCAGCAGCAACATGCCGAGGTGCAGGACGCCGAGCGGATACAGGCAGGCGAGGATGAGTTTGAGCTTCGCGGCGCCGAGCTCCGCGTGCCGGTGCGAGAGATGGCGGAGCGTTTGCGGCAGGCGTCCACCCTCGGCTGCCGCGGAGAGCGCGAGGAGGTCACTGAGGGGGAGCCAGGCGTCCGCGGTGCGCAGGGCATCGTCAACCGAGCCACCGGCCTCGATCCGCGCGGCCATCGCGTCGAGTTTGGCGGCGGGAGCGCCGGTGCCGCGCGAGGAGCGCAGGGCGCCGGCGAGCGGCAGGCCGGCGTCGAGCTGCTGGGCGAGCTGGCGATACCAGTTGGAGAGTTGGCGATGGGACAGGGACACGCGCGGGTATCGGAGAAGGCAGCACGCGACCGGCGCGGTGGCCACCGTGAAGTTCAGCGGCGATCCGGAGGGGGCGCATCTGTCAGTTGGCAGTTCCAGCCCCGGCGCGGAGCGGAGTCCGCGCCCTACCTTTTCAAAGGTCGCGATGGGATCGGTAGGGCGGCGAGTCCCTTCGCCGCCGCGGTGCCGACCGCCGCCAACCGGCAGATGCACCC
>Ga0163144_10024231_pt1 | contig 11916 bp, 4 predicted proteins | sample OliLak19BULKMAT1_FD_123175 | JGI IMG/M metagenome (GOLD analysis project Ga0163144, IMG submission 123175) | Freshwater microbial mat bacterial communities from Lake Vanda, McMurdo Dry Valleys, Antarctica - Oligotrophic Lake LV.19.BULKMAT1 | ecosystem: Environmental > Aquatic > Freshwater > Lake...
ATTTCCGTTGCCACGGGGGGCTCGCAGACAGGTGCATTTGAGTCCGCTACCTACACCGCTCCCATGGGCCGGACCATCCGCCGCATCCGGCTGACGTACGCGGAGACCACCAATTGGACGGGCCTGACGGGCTACCTGGTGAACGTGAACACGGGTGCCGTCACAACCATTCCGGAACCGGTCAGTGGCGGTTGGTTCTACGTCCCCACGGGCACCACACAGGTCAAACTCCGCGTGCAGGATGACACCACAAATACGTCTTACAATTGTTCCGTCACTGCCAACAGTGTGGAGCTGGTGGGGCAGTCCACCGCGGACCACTATGAACTGGTGGGTGACACCGAGAGCGGCATCACCATGGCCAAGTTCAACTACTGGACCGCGGATGTTGGTAGTGTGCCCACCAAGATCCGTGAGAACCGCACGGGCGCGGTGGACTACACGGGCTACACCGGCTTTGAGTACCCGTCCACGGGCGCCAACGGCGTAGGCCCTCGTCCGTAGCCAGCCCGCGGCGCCGTCCACGGCATGACGTGGACGGCGCTGATGGAGTGCCGTGCACACGCCATTGTGGTGCTGCCCGAATATGGGTCATACACTACCCGCCAACTGGGCACAGGACACGTGGGACTTCTTTGCGTCAATCCAGTGACCCAGGCAGCGCGTGATGGTTGAAGGCAAGACCCGGCGCTGTTGTCCGCTCTCAACGCGCGCCTGACCCCGCATGAGGGGCTGCGTGCGGAACACGCGGCGTGATGTGGGCAAGAGACCCACGCGGACGATCTCCGACGTGGACCGAACGGGCGACGCTGGCCGCGCGGAGCCCACAAGAACCACGCCGCTGAAATGTCCTCCAGCCTCCGCGCCTTCTCATCAGGCTCAATGCCCGGGGTGAAACAACACCACACGGTCACGCCCCAAGTGAACTTGGACCGCGTGCATGTGCAGGGACGCCGGTTCCAACGTCACTGGCCGGCAGGAACTCTAGCCCTTCCCGGCCGTACGGCGGTGATGAGGAGAATCAGGATGACCATTTCTATGAAAGCCAAACGCAGGTTGTGTCTGCTGAACGTTGCCACCCTGCTTGCCGCGGCCTGCGCTCCTGACGGAGACGGAGCGCCGGGCACGGGTCAGAACAACACGGTGTTGAATCTGGCGGGAAGCTCATTTGAGTCCACGGACGGAGACCTGAAGGTCAACACCGGGCTGGACTGGGCCAACGCGCCCAACCTGCGCATTGGCATTGATGAGCCCTCCGGAGGCACGGACAACGCCTTTGGGCAGGGCTCCAAGGAGGATGAGCCCGTTCCCACGCTGGTGGCGGGGTCCATCCCGCCCAACAAGAGTGACCTGTCCCGGTTCTACGTTGCCAATGAGCGCCTGGGGTCAGGTGAGCACCTCTACCTGGCGTGGCAACGCTTGAACGTGCTGGGCAGCGCCAACATGGACTTTGAGCTCAACCAGTCCACCGCCGTCAGCGCCAACGGTGTGACGGACGTGCGCTCACCTGGGGACATCCTCATCACGTTTGACCTCACCAATGGTGGCAGCAGGCCTGTGCTTGGCGTTCTCAAGTGGCTCACCAGCGCCAATGGCACCGTGGCAGAGTGTTACTCCAACAACGCGCTGCCCTGCTGGGGCCAGCGCCTGAACCTCAGCGCATCCGGGTTTGCAGACGGCGCGGTGAACACCAGCACCGTGGTGGACCCTATTGCGGACCCGGACATCACGCTGGAGGGCGGCAAGGGCCCACGCTTTGGCGAGGCCGCCATCAACCTCACAGCGTCCCAGGTGCTGCCTGAAGGTGTCTGTATTACTTTTGGACGCGCCCGCCTCAACAGCCGTTCTTCAGCGTCCTTCACTGCGGAGCTCAAGGACTTCATTGGGCCCATTCCCGTCTCCATCAGCAACTGCGCGCCGGTGGATGTCATTATTGAGAAGGTGGACCCGGCGGGCATACCCCTGGCCGGCGCAGTGATGGAAATCTACCTTGACGACGGTGACGGCGTGCTGGACCCGGCCGACCTCAAGAACGGAACACCCGGGGACATCAAGGTTGGTGGTGACTGCATCACAGCCGGTGATGGGACCTGCAGCATGACCATCACGGTGGACGGAACCTACATTGTGCATGAACTGACCCCGCCGCCTGGCTTCAAGGTTGCTCCGGACCAGACGGTTGTGGTGGTGCAGGGGGACACGCCTCAGACCATCACGGTGAGGTTTGTGGACTACCCGGCCAACCGCATTGAAATCCAGAAGCTGGACGACTCAGGCGGCACATTGGGAGGCGCAGTCTTCACGTTGTACCCGGACAACGCGCCCAACGGCGGCGCACCGGACGTTGGAGATACCACCGGCCAAGGCCATCCCACGTGCACCACGGACAAGCTTGGTCAGTGTTCCTTTGAGGACATTGGCTACGGAAGTTATTGGGTGGTGGAGACAGGCACACCCCCTGGCTACGAGACGACCGGAGTGCTTCCGGCGCATGTCATTCTTGACGGCGCGGGCACACCAGAGCAGCCCCAGACGGTGTCCCTGGTGTTTGTGAACGTGCTCATCAAGGGAACCATCAACCTTCAGAAGGTGGATGACCTGGGAGGTCCGGTGGCGGGTGCGGAATTCACGCTGTACCCGGACACCTCGCCTACCGGCGGAGCACCGGATTCCGACGACACTTCCGGCACAGGACATCCGGTATGTGTGACGGATAAGCAGGGTCAGTGCACGTTTCCAGCGTTGCCGCTGGGGGCGTACTGGTTGATGGAGACTGCAGTGCCCGCGGGCTACGGCGCGCAGGGTGCGCTCTACCTGCACGTCACCGTTCAGGAGGGTACGGCGCCGGGCGTGGGCGGCATTGTCAACGTGACGTTTGTGAACCAGCTCATGCCGGGGATGATCTTTGTGCAGAAGCGGGATGCCGCCGGACGTGGCATTGGCGGTGTGGAATACACGCTGTACGAGGATGAAGCGCCCACACTTGGCAGCCCCGGCAACGAGGACACTTCCGGTGGCCGCCACCCCATGTGCGTCACAGACAAGCTGGGCGGCTGCTGGTTCCTGGACGTCCCGCTGGGCCCCTACTGGGTGGTGGAAACCTATACGCCCAAGGGTGTGGTTGCCGCCGTGCCGTCCTACCAGCCCGCGCTGATTGGCCCGGGGCCTGCACCCGGTCAGGGTGACCTGGTGATGCTGTTCTTCTGAGCTGAAAGAGTAAGCGGGGAGCGCTGGCCGCCACTTTGCTGGCCGCGCTCCCTCCAGAAGGCCGTAGGGGCGGCTCACGTCGCGAATACAACAGCACGAACCCGCCCTCATTCGACTCACCATTTCTCTGACGTCACGCGGTCAGCCTGCGAAGGCAGGCTTCGCGAACCTGTTGCTGCGACTTCAGTCGCCCGGCGCCACGACGGAGAAACACCCTTTTCACATGCAGTGAATGGACTGAGCCGCAACCGCGCGGTGTGACGGAATGGCGTCCATCCCGCCGGAGTTCTGGCGGCGGCTCACGCAAGAAGTTGCGTGTCCGCCGTGATCTCTCCGCCCTGAACAAGGCCAAACACCAACGCGTCAGGCGCCGGTGTCGTCGGAGAAATACCGGCAACAAGTGCAAACCCGCTGGGAGGGTCCATGGTGAACAGGCTGTCAGAGCGTTGGGCTGGAGCAGGCGTACGGAGTCTTGTGTTTGCCATGCTGGTCTTGTGGGGCGGCTGCAAACAACCCGGCACCACAGATGACGGAAGTGGTGAAGTGGGAACCCTGCAGCCTGCGCCCATTCCGTGCGCAACCCACAGCCAATGCCCGCTGGGCCAGACCTGCGCGCAGGGCTGGTGCTCCGCCGTGCCGGAACGCCCCACTGACGACGGATGCAACCGCGACGATGACTGCCCCACCGGCCAGCGTTGCGCCGTCTCCACCGGGCGTTGCGTGACGCCCGCTGAGTACGCGGCCATTCCGGATGATGATCCTGACCGCTGCCTGGAAGGCGAACGGCGCTTCTGCGGCAGCAAGATTGGTGCATGTGAATACGGCACCGAGGACTGTGCCAACGGCGTCTTCAGTGGCATCTGCCAGGGCGGCGTGGGTCCTACACCGGAGCTGTGTGACGGCATAGACAACGACTGTGATGCGCGCATTGATGAGGACTTCCTTGACCTGGGTGAGGCCTGCAAGGCGGGCGCGGGTGTTTGCCAGGTGACCGGCGCGCGCGTCTGCGCCAGCGACGGGCGCGGAACCACATGCAGCGCTTTGGCCGCGCTTCCTCCGCAGACGGGTGAGCTCTGCGGCAACCACCTGGATGACAACTGTGACGGGGAGACTGACGAGGGATTTGCGGTTGGCCAGGCGTGCAATGTTGGCGTGGGCATCTGCGCACAGACCGGCGAACTGACGTGCAGCGGGGACGGACTGGGCACGCAGTGCAGCGTCCAGCCATTGCCACCGGACACCTTTGGCGAACGCTGCGGCAACGGCCTGGATGATGACTGTGACGGTGAGACTGACGAGGGGTTTGCGCCCGGCGATGAATGCCCGGTGGGCGTGGGTGTCTGCCGACGGACCGGACTGATGGTGTGCAACGCCGAGGGCACCGGGTTGACCTGCAACGCCGTGGCCGGCACGCCGGGCGCAGCGGAGCTGTGTGGCAACGGCACGGATGATGATTGTGATGGCACCGTGGATGAAGGCTTTGACAACGGAGCCGCGTGCTCCGCCGGCGTGGGCGCGTGCCTGCGGCCCGGCGTCAAGCAGTGCGCTGCAGACGGTCTCTCCACGTTGTGTGGCGCGGTGCCCGGCGTTGCAGGCGGTGAACGCTGCGGGAACCGCGTGGATGATGATTGTGACGGCGCCACCGACGAGGGTTACGACGTGGGCGCGGCATGCAGCAACGGCGTGGGCATCTGCCAGCGCGCAGGCGTGAAGACCTGCAGCCCGGATGGCCTGGCCACGCTCTGCAACGCGGTGGCCGGAACTCCCGCGCCGTCTGGTGAACTCTGCGCCAACGGCCTGGATGACAACTGCAATGGCCAGGTGGATGAGGGCTTTGATGTGGGTTCCACGTGCAGCGTTGGCATTGGAGCGTGCACCGTGGGCGGCGTGAAGGTGTGCACCGCGGATGCGCTGGCCACCATGTGCAACGCCACGGCGACACAGCCCGGTGATGAGCTCTGCGGCAACTCTGTGGACGATGATTGTGACGGCCAGGTGGATGAAGGATTTGACGAGGGAATTGCCTGCCAGGCCGGCACGGGCACGTGCTCACGCAGTGGCACGCGGGTGTGCCGCGCAGATGGCCTGGGCACACAATGTTCCGCCGCTGCAGCAACCCCTGGCGCAGTTGAATTGTGCGGCAACGGCCTGGATGACGATTGCGACGGCGCCACCGACGAGGGTTTTGACAACGGTGTGATGTGCAACGCTGGCGTTGGGGTCTGTGTGCGGTCCGGTGTGAAGGTCTGCACGCCGGATGGGCTGACCACCTCCTGCAATGCGGCGCCCGGCGCTCCCAACACAACAGGTGAGTTGTGCGGCAACGGCCTGGATGATGCCTGTGATGGCGCCGTGGATGAGGGCTTCACACTGGCCGCAGCCTGCGGCGTGGGGACGGGCGTCTGCGCCCGCACCGGCATCACCGTGTGCACCGCGGACCGGTTGGCCACCACGTGCAATGCCACGCCAGGAAACCCCAACGGCGGCGGCGAGCTGTGCGGCAATCTGCTGGATGATGATTGTGACAGCGTCACGGATGAGGGCTTTGATGTGAGCGCCTCCTGCTCCACCGGGGTTGGCGCGTGCGCGGAACCCGGCATCAAGGTGTGCAGCCCGGATGGCCTTGGAACGTTGTGCAGCGCCGTATCCGGCCAGCCCGCGGGTGAGCGCTGCGGCAACGGCACGGATGATGACTGTGACGGCCAGGTGGATGAAGGCTTTGACGTGGGCGCCTCCTGCACGGCGGGCGTGGGCGTGTGCACGCGGGTGGGGGTGAAGGTCTGCCGCGCGGATGGCGTTGGCACGCAGTGTGGTGCCACGCCGGGAACACCGGACCCGCTGGGTGAAGTGTGCGGCAACAATGCAGATGATGATTGTGATGGCCAGATTGATGAGGGCTTTGACGTTGGTCTGACCTGCAGCGCCGGGACGGGCGTGTGTGTGCGGTGGGGAGCCAAGATGTGCCGCGCGGATGGACGCGGCACGCAGTGCAGCGCGGAAGGCGCCACACCGGACGCACAAGGCGAGCTCTGCGGCAACGGAACGGACGACGACTGCGACGGTCAGACCGACGAGGGCTTTGATGTGGGCAGCGGATGCAGCGCGGGCACCGGCGCCTGCCAACGCAGCGGCACCATGGCCTGCCGTGCGGACGGACTGGGCACCCAGTGCAATGCGGTGGCCGGCTTCCCCAACGCCAACGGCGAGTTGTGCGGCAACGCGCAGGATGATGACTGTGATGGGCAGGTGGATGAAGGCTTTGACACCGGGTTGACGTGCTCCAACGGCGTGGGCGCATGCAACCGGCCCGGCACCAAGGTCTGCCGCAGTGACGGCATGGGCACACTCTGCAACGCCACGCCCGCAACCCCAGACCCGCAAGGCGAGCGCTGCGGCAACGGCGCGGATGATGACTGTGACGGCGTTGTAGATGAAGGCTTTGACACAGGACTGGCGTGTATCACCGGGGTGGGCACCTGCCAGCGTGACGGCGTCAAGGTGTGCCGCGCGGATGGCCTGGCAACGGAGTGTAACGCCATTGCCGGAGGTCCGGTCCCGGCGGGCGAGCTCTGCGGCAACGGCCTGGATGATGACTGTGACGGCGTTGTGGATGAAGGATATGATAATGGTAACACCTGTGAGGCCGGCCAGGGGACCTGCCGCCGCACTGGCACCATGGCGTGTGACCCGGATGGGCTGGGGACCACCTGTGCCGCGCAACCCGCACCGCCCAATCCATCCGGAGAGCTCTGCGGCAACAATCTTGATGATGACTGTGACGCCGCCACGGATGAAGGCTACGACAACGGCTCCACCTGTGCGGTGGGCCAGGGTATCTGCCTGCGGTTGGGCAGCAGGGTGTGCAGTGCGGACCGCCTCAGCACGCGCTGTGACGTCACGCCGGGTTCACCGGATGCGCAGGGTGAACGGTGTGGCAATTCGCTGGATGATGACTGTGATGCCACCACGGATGAAGGGTATGACGTGGGCACCTCCTGCACCGTGGGGATTGGCGCGTGTCAGAGGACCGGCGCCCGGATGTGCAGCGCGGACAGACTGGGAACGGTGTGCGGCGCCACACCGGGCACGCCCAGTCCGTCCGGAGAGCAGTGCGGTAATACCATTGATGATGACTGTGACGGCCTGGTGGATGAGAACTGCGGACCGCCCGTGGCCGTGTGTACGCCGCCGGTCATACAGGCCGCTCCGCTGGACGTGGTGACGCTCAACGGCTCAGCCAGCACCAATCCCACCGGTGGTACGCTCACGTACAACTGGGTGGTTCTGGACGCGCCCATGGGGTCCACGTCTGACCCTGACTCGCCAAACAGCGCCAACAGTTCGTTCTACGTGGACCTTGCGGGCAACTTCCTGGCGCAGCTCACCGTGGCCAACGCTCTGGGACAGACGTCCAGCTGCACGGTCACCATCCAATCCGTTCCGCCGCAGCGCCTGCATGTGCAGCTTGTGTGGCAGGAGGACCATGGTGACCTGGACCTGATGGTGACCAAGACCAACTCCACGCCTCTGGGCGCGTTCTTTGATACCTCTGCTGACGAGCGGTCCTGCTGGTGGCGCAACGTGTCTACGGAGTGGGGAGCCCCCGCATCCAGCGACGGAAATGCCACGCTGGACATTGACGACACCGCGGGCAACGGACCGGAGAACATCAACATTGCAACGGAACCCGCCGTTGGTGACTACCACGTTGGTGTCCACGCCTACTGCGACCAGTCCATTGTCAGCGGCGGGCTCTCTGGTCCACGCACACCCGTCAACGCCAAGGTGCGCATCTACTGCGAGGGCCTGCTGGCGGATGAAATTCCCGTCACGTACCGCACGCTCTCTGTGGGTCAGCTCTGGCTGGTTGCCCGGGTCACCTGGAATGGCACTGGCTGCACGGTCACTCGGCTGGACAGCATGGAGTGGGGCGTCAGGTACTGCCGGGCCGCGGGCGGGTGCATTGCCACCGCAAATGATTGTGTGCCTTCCCGAGGCTGCGGCTCCAATGCGGACTGCCGAGCATTTGAATCCTGTCAGTCAGGTGTGTGCCGGCTCAACACCGCCTGCACCACCACCGCCAATTGCTCTGGCGGCATGACGTGTCAATCCCAGTACGGAAACCTGTGCGCGCGTTGAAGAGGGGGACGAGATGAAATCAAACATGCAGATGAGGCCCATCCGTGGATGTGGCGTGCTGGCCGCCCTGACGCTTCTGGCAGGCTGCGAGCAAGATGACCTGGCTGTGCAGAACCCACGCATCACCGTGTGTCCGGGTACGGACCGCGGGAACATGCAATGTAATGTGGGCGCTGCCCTTGGTGAACAACCGGTGGGCGTGGCCCAGACACTCACGTTGCACGTCTTCAACGACGGAGACGGCACACTGAAGATTCAAAGTGTCACCAGCCGTGACCCGGAACTGCTGGCGGTGCGTGAGGTGCCCGGAGAGATTGGGTTTGGTGGCCACGGTGAGCTGACACTTGAGCTCACGGCCCGGGAGTTGGGTCCCACAGCCGTGGTGTTGTCCGTGGAGAGCAATGACGAGCGACGCTCGCCACTGGACCTCATCATTGACTGGGTTGGCGTACCGCCGCCTGCGCCACGGATTGTCATCTGCCCTGAGGGCGCAGTCCAGGCGCAATGTGGTGCGGAGGCGGTGGTTCGTTTTGACGGAGTCCGACGTGGGCGGGTGGGAAGCCGTGGACTCACAGTGACCAACGTGGGGAACGCAAGCCTGGACCTCATGCAGGCGGAATGGCGGGGCAGCACCGCGCAGATGGGTGAGCTTGCCGTTGGCACATCCATCAGCACCGGCAGCATTGCTCCGGGCTCATCCATCCCGGTGGTTCTCATCTACACGCCTGCTGACGGCGTGGCGGATGAAGCCTTCCTGGTCATTCGTACCAATGACCCGGAGCACCCGGAAGCACGCATCCACGTGTTGGCCAACAGCTTTGATGACCGGGCGCCGCAGGCCGTTGCCAGGGCGATTATGTATGACACTGTTGGTGGTGCGGCCGTGGTGGGCCGTGACGTCTGGCTTGACGGCTCTGAATCCTCAGACCCGCAGTTGGACCCCATCTCATTCTCATGGTCACTGGCGTCTCCACCGGGAAGCCTGGCGGGTCTGGCGGGCGCCAGCGCAACCGCGGCCAGCTTTGTCCCTGACGTTGTGGGGAACTACCTGGCCACACTGGTGGTGACGGATTCTCTGGGGCAGACAAGCGCACCGGCAACAGTCAGCGTGGTGGCGCGCAAGCGCTATGCATTGCGCGCAGTGCTGGACTGGGACTCTGGTGGTGACGTGGACGTCCACCTGCTGGGGCCGGGCGGCGCGCTCTTTGCGGATGGGGACTGCTACTTTGCTGACCCACGTCCTCGCTGGGGTTCCAGCATGACCAGCGACGACGATCCCTGGCTCATCCAGGACGCCGAGACCGCGCCCGGCCACGAGGAGATTGCCATGGTGGAGCCGGCGCCGGGGACCTACGCGCTCTTTGCGCACTACCTTGAGGACTATGGACAAGGCGCAACCGCTGCCCGCGCCACGCTCATTCTTGACGAGCAGACGGAGGCCGCGTCCCAGTGGAACGTGATCCTTCCCACCGGGTGTACGCTCTGGCACGTGGCTGACGTGACCTTCCCGGGACGCGTGGTTGTGCCCGTCACGGATGGCGTGAGTACGCGCTGCTTCTGAGCGGTGCCTCTCGGTTCGGGAGGGCTTGCGCCGGGTTCCTTTGCCGTGGATTGGTCTGTGCGGGTGCGTGAGAAACATTTGCACGCGGCCGCACATGCCAACCTTGGAACCAACCATGAAGCCAGGTCTTGCCGCGCTGATTCACCCCGCTCCCGCCCCGCAGTTCTTTTTGGAGTACCTGGCCAACAAGCCCTTTGTGATGCACGGGCTCAAAGCCACGGTGAAGACGCTGACGGCGCTGCCATTCCTGCAATCTCTGGATGCGCTGTTGAACTCCTGGCCCAACCAGGTCCAGGCGCACCTGCCGGACGTCAGGGATGAGGCCAGCGCCGTAGAGGCCTCCACGCAGGACGCACGGAAACTCTTTGCCAACGGCATGGGGCTGCTGTTTGACAACGCGCATGCACACGTCCCGTTGCTGGGTCAGTGGCTTGACGCCATCCGCGCGGACCTTGGGCTCTCCGCGCTGACCTACGGACGGTGTCTCATCTACGCAACGCCAAAGGGCGGCGGCACTGCGCCGCACTGTGATCAGAATGTGAACTTTGTGCTGCAGCTCCATGGCACCAAGACGTGGTGGATTGCGCCCAACCGCCATGTGGAGAATCCGCTGACCAGGCACACCATGGGGCAGCCCGCTGATCCGGAGCTGCAGACGTACGCGCGCGTGCCGCTGCCCACCCGTATGCCGGCGGGGAGCCGGGCGGTGGTGTTGAAGCCGGGTTCGCTGTTGTGTGTGCCGCGCGGCGCCTGGCATTCCACGCGCGCAACCACAGACGCACTCTCCTTGAACTTCACGTACGCGGCGCCCACGTGGCTGGACCTGCTGACCGCGGCATTGCGCAGCCGCCTGGCGCTCTCAAGTGCGTGGCGTGAGACCGCGTTGCCGGCGTCACCTGAAGCGTTTGACATGTTGCTGCGGGAGTTGGCGTACGACGTGCCGCATTGGACCGCGGCAGACATTCTGGATGCAACCGAAGGCCGCTGAACAGACTGGACCTGCGTGAAGACGGGACGGATCACGTGGGACAGAGGACGCGCCAGAATCAAACGTCATACACAATCTTGCAGAATGCGCCTCCAGCGCAAGGTTCACAACGGTTCCCGGTCAGGAGAGAAGAGCGGCAGATGAAATCTGCACCAACAACATCACCAAACATGCCTGCGCATGTTTCCTGTCCTCCCGGTCAACTTCACCGTGCGCCGCGGGGCAGTACACCCTGCGCGTGCTCCAGGCCGGTCTGGCGCGCCCCAATGCGGCGGCGCAGGCCGCAATCCGGCTGGACGTCATGGCGGACCTGGTGGCTGCCGCGGCAAAGGGCTTCTGAGTTCCCGCATCCGCTGCCAATCCAATCCGCCGATTCCACCCGATGATCCGCACTGCCGCAGCCGCCGCGGACTCCGTATCTCTGCCGCATGGAAAACAACGACGTGGTCATCATTGGCGGCGGGCCCGCGGGTCTGTCCGCCGCACTTCTCCTTGGACGCGGGCTGAAGAAGGTCTTGGTCTGTGATTCCGGTCCGCCGCGCAACGCAGCCGCACAACACGTGCACAACTTCTTCACGCGGGACGGCACGCCGCCGGCACAGCTCCGGAAGATTGGAGCGCAGCAGCTGGAGCCCTACGGCGGTGAGGTGCGTCAGGCACGCGTGACGGGCGTGGGGCGTGGCGAGGGAACGCTGCGGGTGGAGTTGGCGGGCGCGCCCGCGGTCATCACCCGTGCCGTCCTGCTTGCCACCGGCATGGTGGACGAACTTCCAGCGATTCCCGGTCTCAAGGAAATCTGGGGTAGCACGGCGTTCACCTGCCCGTATTGCCACGGCTGGGAGCTTCGGAAACGTCCGTGGGGCGTCCTGGCGCCCAACCTCCAGGTGCTGGAACACGCGCTCCTCATGACCGGCTGGAGCGACGAGCTGACGGCCTTCACCGAAGGGCACCTGGACGTGCCGCCACCGCTTGCGCAGGCGCTTGAGCGCTTGGGAGTGCGTGTGGAACCACGCAAGATCCA
>Ga0163144_10024232_pt1 | contig 11916 bp, 10 predicted proteins | sample OliLak19BULKMAT1_FD_123175 | JGI IMG/M metagenome (GOLD analysis project Ga0163144, IMG submission 123175) | Freshwater microbial mat bacterial communities from Lake Vanda, McMurdo Dry Valleys, Antarctica - Oligotrophic Lake LV.19.BULKMAT1 | ecosystem: Environmental > Aquatic > Freshwater >...
CACGGAATCTCTTGCGAGTTAATGCGAATGATGTGCATGAGATAAGTCCTTATTCCCATGTCAATAGGCTTCCTCGCCTCACGTCTCAAGCGTTGCTTGACACGTTGTAGGATTTTTACGGGGAGCAAAACCGTAACCATCTCTTGGATAGCGGCATTGACAATAGCTACTCCAAGACCATGTAGGTCCAGTGCCGTAATATCGGTTGGCGCTTGCATAGCAACTAAATGCGCTGCGAGTCTATTAGCTCTAGCAACGTCTGTTCCGTCATCATTGTCCACGGCGGATTGAGCGCTAGCAACTGCTTGGAACCTCGTAGGTGTAGCAAGCTGTGCTACGCCAGCGTTGAATCCACTCAAGGCAGATCCACGTGCAAACTGTTGCATCATTTGCTTACGCAATGTGCCAGTGTTGCTGTTGAGTCCTGCAAAGGCTCGTTCCACGTTTTGCATCCACTGGATGACTTCACATGCCATTTCGGTTCCACCTTCTAAAACCTTGAAGGCAAACTTGACTTTTGTTGAGTTAGCATCAGTTGGGTTGCTGAGGAGATCGACTTGAGCAAGATCTTCTTTCTTGTTCACTGTCGTCGTTTTGGGTACCAATGGACGCACAGGCTTCTTGGCAGTGCCAAAGTCTTTGGGAACAGAAACTTTCATTGTTGAATAAATTCAAAGTAAAGAAATTGTTTTGCAACACAACGATTTGTGGTTTGATATCAAAATGCACTAAGCTAAAAGCTACAGGCCTTTTGAGTTGTTTGTAAATGTAAATTACAAGCTTTAGAATGAAGCTAAAATGAATGCATTATTTGAGAGAGGTTCAGCTCGAGATCCTCGGCGTAGTCCTCTCTCCACTGAGGTGAACGATGCTTCTATGTGAAGAATCGGCGTGCCAGTTGTGTAGTTTGTTATGACTTTGTTTACAACGATAGCTCGTGCTAAACAATCCAGAACAAAACGTGTTCTAATTGCACGTAACGGTTTAAAATATATTGCCGCTATACTTACATAGACCAGCGTCTCTGACGGTGGTTCGTCATTCTCTTAAGCGATGTTTTACACTACTTGTGAGTGTTAGGGCTAGCAGCAACTAGTCCCACACGCTGAGAAGCGTGTCTTCCGTGACTGAGTCCTGGATGAATGAGCCCTGTGTGAGGATACTCTATTGGATATCTTATTTACGTAGGGTGTTGGAAGCACAAACCCTGCCGTACAAGACACAAAGCCTGCCCCAGAAGAAGTGAAGCCTGCCGCAGATGCTGCACAAGTTCCCAAACCGCCTGCCCCAAAAGAAGCGAGTCTGCGGCAGATTCCGCACAACTTCCCAATCAGTTTGAAAATCAGAGTCCCAAGCCTGCCTCATAAGAAGCAAAGCTTGCCGCACAAGCCGCACAACTTCCCAAGCCCACTGATAATCAGAACGCCATTCCCGCCTCCACCGATAAGCAGCAGCTTCCCGACAAGGAGCAAAAATCCAAATCCGGTGTCACCAAAGAGAACTCTGGCACCACAAACAAGGAAACATCTGTCATAGAAGAAGCTGCGAAAGTGAACTCTGACAAAACTGTTGATTCTAGTTCTGCGCCCCAACATGAAGATGGCGTTCCCAACACCATCACGCTTGCTCACCTTGGTCAAGCGCACTCTTGACATGAGTGATGACAATGATGACGATGTCATTAACAAAAATGCAAAGAAGGCTAAGCATGCTCACATTGCAGATGATGATGATGCCAATGTTGACCCTCTCAAAGATGCAACAGAAGACATTGACTCTGTTCTCCTCGATGCTGATGCAGAAGACAACAAAGAGGACGATGAAAACAGCTTCCATGATTTGTCCCATGATTTGTCGCAACAGAATGTGGATGATTCAGATGGTCACAACGATGACATGTCAAACGCTGTCAAACGCTGGCAACTAACGGGTTCTTCTTCTTTTCTTTCAGGTACCATGAGTTTCCTATCTGCTGCCTAACACGTTGTCACATTTATTTTTCAAGTTGTGCAACAATGCGCTGCATTTACATTTCTGACTCGCTGCCACGGTGCGCGATGCGCGATAACACGCTGCATTTGTAACGCATTTGTAACGCATGATGTCTCTTCTAATCTATAACATAAAGCGTCCCATAAATTTTATGCTTGCATGCAATCATAGTTGCAACGCGCAGAGGCAGGTGGGAGACGCGTTCCCTTCCCCTCAATTTCCGAGTGCTCATAACCCACCTTAAACTGTTACCGCTATTGAAGCGGAGCAAGGAAGAAAAGTTGACACCTTTGAGGCACAGAGCCAATGCCCGGTCTGAGAGTTTGACCATGACGGCTAGTAGTGGTGCTGCATCGGATACGAGTGATTTTTTTGTCGATGACGATGAGGAGACTTTGCTGTACATCGTTGCAGGCGAGTCTTTTGCTGGAGACCTGACTTCTCGCCTCGAATCACTGTCAAAAAGATTCAACGATGATCATGCACATCACAAGTACGGGGGAAAGTGGAATGCATGGGTGGACAAAGCAAAATCGGTTGGTTTTGGCTTTTCTGAATCACTGACTGACTCTTCGCCGTCGCCTGGTGCGTTGGCATCCCTGCCATCGGCGTTTGGGTCGGAAGATGGCAGAAAGCACTTGAAAGCAGCTTCGTCGTTTTTGAGCTTATCGGAATCCCGAGCCGCCCAAATGACCATGAGCGCCCTTCGCAGCCTAAACGAACCCACTCACTTTCAATCTCTCTTGGGAACTCGAGCGTTTCTTTGGCGGGTCATGGAATACCATTTTAGGCAACGATCCTCTCGAATCTCCGCTATCGCAGAGTGCCTTCGCCAGGAGCAAGCTTCCGACGAGAGTTGCTTTGGAAAAATCTTGGACTCCCTCGATGCCACGTACACCAATTGCGGCAACAATCGGGGGCTGTTTCGATATCTTTTGTCGATTGCTTGTCAAAATGATGCCTGCAAACAGTTAGCAAACCGTGATGAGCTACTGGCAGCAAAGGCGTTACGGAACGACACGTCGACAACACTGGAAGAATCGTTTCACCGTCCGTCCGACGAAGTCGCGTGGCATGACTTCGTAGCCAAAGCCAGTGAGCTGAAAAGAAGTTTTCTGCAACAAGAACGGATCCTAGCCATGGAAGCACTAGTAGCTCTACTCTATCAGCGTCTTCAGGACGTTCGACGAGCAGATTTTATGGTTGTGATTACTGCCATGCAGTCCACGAATTTTTCCTTGGCAGCAACAGCTGATGATGAAGTCAAAAAGTTTTCTCAACTTACAGGTAAGTCCATCCGTGCAGTTGAATGGCCACGCGCATTATTGACACATGGTTCCGACGTCGTTTGATCCTGTGTCATTCATTATTGATGCTGGTTAATCGATGCTTCCTCACAAGACTTCCCTTTAATGGCTTTGCAGGTCTCGTGTGTGCTGAGTGCATGGGACTGTGGCGGGTTGAGGAGGGGAGATCGTCAGACCTTCTGCAGAGCCACCCTTTGCTTGAGGGGCTTCTTCCTGGGAATCCTGGCCATGTAACCACTGCCCAATCTGCGCAAGCAGAGGCCGAAATTGAGGTGCTCCGAAATATGGTCCTGCAATGTTCTCGAGAACTATGCAAAAACGGAGGGTCGCCACAATCGATCGCTCTACTATCATTCGGACTGTTATATGCTGTAACATACAACAGCGTTTTGGCTTCGCCTTCTGGATCAGATGGGGACGGATACTGGAATGTAAGGCTTTTTTCTATAGATTGTATCCTTGCCGTGCCTGTATCTCGAGTAGTTCTCTTATTTTGCGTTGATACATCTTAGACATGTTTTGAAAAAGGACGCGAAATGGTTGCAATTGCGTCGGACAAACTGTCGGCGTTGGACTTTCTCTCTGAGACTCTGGAACTACTTGTGTGTTCACGTCCCTCCATAGAGAGCAATGTCGAACCTGTCGGACTTCCTTATGACTGGATTTTTCCTGGAGAAGATAAGACAGATTTTATGGACATTGATTCAGCTGACAGGATTGAAATTGATGCTGCATCCTTGACGTATGCGAGCATAGGGCAAGAAATTTTGATTGCACTCATACGCGCTTTTGGAGATTCCATCTTGTCGGTCCATCATCAAGCAGCATGCCAGAACTTGGCTATTGTTTGTGATCTGGCTTCAAAGATATATCGGAACAGTCGCACACTCTGCGAGTCGTTTTGGCTTGAATGGGAAAATGCAATTTCGGTATCAACCGCTAACAGGATCGTAGAAGCGGAAGTAGTCCTCCCTCCTTTGGCGCAGGTGCTTAACTCCACTCATTTGTTGGTAAGCAACATTGCTCAGAAAATTATAGCGACGCCGGTGTCAAAGGAGCAGCTGCTAGCAACGCTTGTTCCGCTGACACAGCTTCTAGCGACAATCTGCTACCTCCCTAAAAATGTGGAAACGGCACTCTCCTTTCTGCCACCTGTGTTACTTCAACAAGCACTTTGCGCATCTACCAATCACGGCGACGATATTGTGTTTGCCGAGAATAGAGTGAGATTCCTTGAAGCGTTGGGGACTTTAAGCAGGTACGTAGAGAAAAAGGACTTATTTTAATGGGATTACTGGTCTGTGCGTCTTGAAATTCTGTATTCGGGGTCCCTATGATGAATCTGTTCGACAAATTACACGGAAAAATATGGGAAATATTGTACTGGTGAAGAGTTTGGATACTGTTGAATTCCTGGTGAGAAATCACTTTGGAATGTCAAAGCCAGTCCGCCAGCCAGTCACTCATCACTCATCTACTACCTGACTTGTTTGCAGAGTTGGCGACTCCAACATCTGTCGTGGTTTGATTCGTGGAGTTATGGAACCGGCAATGCTCTTGAACGCCCTTGCTGTGTCGGATACTCGGGGCAAGGAGCTTGTGTTGCATATTGCTGCAGACTTGTTAGTTGATGCTCCGGTCAGATGGGTAGTGCCATATGCTCACGGTTTACAACGATTGACAGCCCACAACTCGTTTGACGGCAAACTGGAAATATTTCCGTTGGCAAAATCCTATGGTGCACTGGCGAAACGAGTAGGTGCCGTCGCCTTCACAGAGGACGAAAAAACAGCCGCTTCGTTTTTGGACAGTTTGTGGAGCGCTGTCGTCAAATTGTCTCCCGTTGTCACCGCAGCTTTGTCCAATGTATCAAAAGACCAGGTTCCACTGAGTACTGTTGCCACCATTTTCAGCTTTTTTTCCATGCTAATGGAAGGCATCTGCCCTATCCTGGCTCTACACAGCTCCGCAATAGTGCGGTCGGCAGCGGTGGGCATCCGTGATGCCATGCTTGATATGCTTGCAACAAGAAGCATTGGAGAAGGTGTTCTTTACTACGCCTTGCTTCCTATATCATTGAGTATTGGATACAAGTTGGAAAGCTATGCTGAAGAAATGTCCATTCTCCAATTTGCTTCAACGCAGGAAGATAGTACAAATAGTAAATATGGACCTTGGCACTCGGCTGCTACGCGGAGCTCCTCGTATCCGGCGAAGGATTCGCAGACACAATTCCAGGCGCGTGAAATCGTCGAGAAGTCCGGCGTGGATTTCGATATGATTGAGGAGAAGAGCGGTCTGGATAGCGAGGACTTGACATCAGTTGTGGCCCAGGCCTTTCGGCTCATTAGGTTGTGGGTAATTCATCTCGTTGGGAGTTGGTCTAGCGGTCTTGTCACAGATGTCTTGCTTGACCACGAACAAAGAAACCGAATCTTGTCACTGAGCCCTCAAAGGCATTTGACTTTTGCTGCCTCCATGCCTCAGCCTCTGCGGAGTAGGGGAAACGTGAAGGCTCTTTGGGATTCCGCCGGCCCAACGAACTTCCAATTGATCACTAGGTACCTCGACATCAATTTCGATTCTATTACGTGGCCGCTCCTTTTTCCGGCTACCACTCTTGATGTCATAAATGCCTGTGTCTCGCACGTAAGAATCGGGTGCCCCCAACAAAGCTTAGCGGATTCTCCGCTGGGCAAGTCCGTTTGGAGATCGACTTTTCTTGTTGTCTTAACTACTCTGTCGCAGAAAGCATTGGCCATTGATGCTGGTACTGGAGGAGGTAGAGAGACGAAGGGGTTGAAGACACTGGGTATCTTGTCCTTGAGAATTCTCTGTAATTGTTCTCTTGAATCTTTCTTGGCGAACTATGACCTGCCGGTTGAAAACCTCATCGTTGCAGCCTTTCGGAAAATTCGAGACACCTCTGAAAAGCTGCACAAATTGAAGGAGGCGGACGGGGGGCAACTAGCTGTCGACGACGCACTTCTCGATGGCCTTCAGATTGGGAGCTGGGGCTTGGCGTTCCTTCGTGTTTGTTGGCGTCGTGAAGGGAAGCTTGAGTTGGCAAAGTACTACGACACAGAGAGTTCTTCATTTGCCAGCTTGGCAAAGCTAATCCTTCAGCACGCGACCATCGATGCTGCACCAAACCATGAGAAACCGAGCCAATCTGGTTACATCTTTACTTTTGTGGCCAATGCGATCGACTTCCTCTGTCATGCGACTGACTACGCCTTCAACTCCGACAGCTCGGCAGATAGTGAGCTGATGAGCATGTGGCGCGAGGATTCTTTCAAATTGATCTCTGTGCCGAAGAACTTTACATCAGTTGAAGCTTGCATGGACGTTGCTAGTGCTACGAAGGATTTTTCAGTGTGCGCATCAAATCTGTCGAGCAAGATCTCGGACTCAAGTCCTCCAATTAATCTTTTGAACTACTGTCCCGCAGCCGTAGCTGGCGATAAAAAAACAGAATTGTTCAGCGTTGACGTCTCAGCGTTTACCAAGCATCTTGCATTGATATCTGAAGCGCCCCAGTCTTTGGAAGAACACAAAGCGCTTGCTATATCCCTCTATGCGTCTTTTCATGCCCTGCATGGTCAGCTTGCGCTCAGTCAACGTTGGAGGAAATTTAATGACGTCTTAATTCAATTGTTCTCGAAAAATTCGCAATCGCCGGGTGTTCTCCCCCAAAATTTGTTGCCTAGGGTCGTGGACACCGGCAGCTTGTTCCTGTCGAGCGCCTTGGAGGCTCTTCGAGTATTTCGTGACAATTTGTTGACAGTGGAACTTTCCAGAGCGGATGGCACCAAGTTTGATTTTGGATTGAGCCGCATGCCGCGCACAATGACAGGACTCAGTTTACAGCTCATTGCGGAGGGGATTGAGCGCGTCAACAAAGCCAGCCCGGATGATTTGATTGATATCCTGTGGTTTATTAGCCACTGCGCGGTCAAAGTTTTTAATGTGTTGGAGAATGATGCGGATGAATGTTGCCTTCAGCAAGAGCACCTACTGGGGGGTGCTATCGGTGTATTGCATGCTCTCGAATTCACGGGAGTTACTTTGTGGGGCGGTGCCGAAGCAACAAAGGTACAATCCATAGTCGACCAGCTCGTGGGGATTGTAAGCCAGCTGTTAAAGCTGAATCGGACTGGTCCCGCAGGAGACAATTCAATTGATTGTGTTAAGACTTGCGTGGTACTGCTTGCTGTATTGGTTGGTGACAGTAATGCATCTTCGCTTGCCAAGACTTTTGAAGAACTTGAAATCGTGGAGGCATTGGTGGCCGAAACCAGTTCTTACTCGAGACTCGCTCTGTCCGAGGAAACCGGCAGTTTACGCCCTAACAATTGCGACTCAGCCGCGGAAAGATACCTAAATCTTCTTTGGACTTTGTTCGACCTCTTCCTTGGTCTTTCGCAAGCTAAAAATATGCACGAGACCCTGTTTAACAGCGGCGCCGTCGAAATGCTAACCAGAAACCCTCTCTTTGACCAGTCACGAAACCTTTGGAGTTATCCAGAGCATCTTCGTGGTGAGACCTCATCAAATTCGCCGCTGTTTCCATTAAGAGGGTACATTTCCAGCAGGAATTTTGCTGGCAAAGAGGACCCGGTTCATGCGCTTTGGTGCAAAATGCTACGATGCTTCGTATCTCTTAAACGGTCTTCGAAAAACGACCCTTTACTAGGAGCCTCCAAAAAGAAACAAATTGATCGTCTGTTTGCTGATTTTATTGTGTCCCACAACGAGATGATAAAGGGGTCTCTACAAACCGTGCAGTCATCAGCTTTTACCAGAATAAATGTTGAAGAGGCAACTGTGATAATTGAGGTTCTTGCAGAAATTTGTGCAAGGCCGTGCAGTAATCGGAGAATTTACCAGCTCACCACCGAGGAATACCTACCGATTGTGACATTGCTTGTTGCACAAATATCCTCTTTTCTTGGAAGTTCTTCGGCTTCCCGAGAATTGTTTAAAACAGTGGACGACACTGATGAATCTGAGGACGAAGAAGTCGAAGTGGGGGCTAGGTTGTCTCCTTTTGGGAAAAGCCGCGTCCATAATGCTCGGCATGAGGCCATACGTTATTCTCACTACGCATCACGGTCGTGCACAGCGGTAACCGAAGAGGATTTTGATATGTCATCTGGGTCGGATGACCGTCGTTCAGCGTCAGCGCTGGAAAAGAATGGGAAAGCGTCGATCACCTCGGGCTTTGCGAAGGCAATTGAAAGGTCTGCAGCTGAATGCCTCTTTGCTGCCGCCTCTCTTATTTGGGAAACCTACCCCAGTTGTCAATGCTTCTCTTTCTTCGAGAGGAATGAGCAATTGAAGATAGATGCCATGCCTCTGGTCAAAGCAGGGATGATAATTGCTTATTCGTCTGACAGGGAGAGTCGAAGGCCTCAACGATCTGGCCTTTATCCGTCGTCGTACATTCACTTCGCCCAAGTAATGGTAGGAACAGCTTGTTGTCAGAGTTGATGTTAAGAGATGCCGAATCACTTTGAAATTGGACTCATTGCGTATTATTTTCAATCTTGCTCATTTAGCACTGCAACACGCTGGATCGAGCTTGGTATGTTCGCGACTTGGAAGAACCATGGCAATCCGAAGTAGTCCAGGCCGATCACATTGCCGGCATCGAAGATACTTCGAAACGCCGATGCATCCTCGAGTTCACGCCTGCCCCTGAATCGGCCTCTGATCTCGAGTGTGCCGTCAGATCGCCTTCAGTGGGGCATCTGTTCCTTGCTCTGCGCTGGTGCGCTTGCGCACCATCGATCTCACCTATGGTCAGGCGATTGGCAGGGCTACTTTCGGCCTTGCTTGGAGCTGAACTGAGTATGCACAACGAAATTGGAAGCTCGCTGAACAAACCGATCGACGAAATGATGCTCCTTGATGCCCAACTGCTACAAATCCTGTCAAGCTTGAAGCCTGTTCTCGGCCAAAGCTGTATGGCTGCTATTCGCCGGCAGCTTAAAGGTCAACTTGAGAGAGCTGAGCAAACAGAGAACTCTCTTTCTTCAAAGAATGAGATGATGGCAGTTGAAGACGGGCTGTTTTTGCGAAGCAGTGGTCGCAGTCCATTTCATGATCTTCGCATGAATTACGACTAACACAGCACGGGGTAGGCTTGCCATTGTAGCAAGCTGAAGTATTGATTCTTCGTGGCGGCGAGTAGTGTTGAGCTACGGATGTGGGGATTGGCGTTTTTGAAACCACGAGCTATTGCTAGTTTTGAAATCAAATCGTTGAATTGGTTCTCCGCACACTTTTTGTTCGTATTGACTCCAGCTTATCTGCATGTAAGACTGCACTGCACTCTTCCTACCGGCATGATTATTAGTAATTGGCTTGGCCACTTTTTTCTCATGAGTGAAATTAGGAGGTACCGGACGTCAACACCGCAAAGACCTATTTATCCTAGCTAGTAGCCTCCATGCACTAGCTAGACCTACTGTCTTGAGCAACCTTCTTCACTTGGAGTGAGTGTTAGAACAGTTACTGTACTAACATCAGTCAATCCCGTCGCACTAAGGAGCGCCAGTTGGAGCGCCAGTTCCGCGAACCAATCACGAACATGAGTCCCGTTTGAGGATACTCTTGATTATACCGTATTTGGGGTATTGCACTTTGGATCACTTGAACTTATTGAAGGGCAGCGGCACCCTGAGGAAGGATGAAGAGGAAGCTGTGTTCGCATTGTTAATGGTGTTGTTAAGGTCATTGGAATTTGGCATGGGGGTTGGTGGAAGCGGGGCAGGAATGACAATTGTGGAGAATGTTGAGTCTCCAGAATTGACAGTTGTGTCATGTCTCCGTGCAGGGAGGGCAGACTTCCCTTGGTGCTAAGGCAAGACATAGGAGTAGTGCAAATGACTCTTTTTGGATCAGTCTTAAGTTCAAAGGATGCAACCTAGTCTTAATCATGCTAGATGTTGAGTCATGTATGTAAAAGTCGTTGTCGCAGACTGAAACATTTCCACCATCTTGGGATCCAAAAGAGGCATAGGTCCCCTGTTTCTGTCCCTAGTGCAAGTTGTCTCGGTCAGTGGTTTAGCGGTAGGAGGAACAACAACAATTAACCCATTGTCAGACCCATCCTCAGAGCCGGGACATTGATATTGTCCCTCTTTTGTCTCTTGCACTAGCACCTCTTTGTCTGCTACATCTGCCAGTTCCTCTTCCTTGTCTAGATCTGCACATAAGTTATCCACATTTGCCGTTGGTAAACTTAGGTTGGCTAGTAGCCCTACCACCCATTGTGGCAAGCAAGTCATGACAGTGTTCAAATATGTTTGTTAGTGCTTCTTCCAAGGAATGTCACTGTCACGTTCCAAGATGTTTGCTCCAGTCTCGCCTGTAGACCATTTGTGTGTCTTTCTACTGTAAAGTCTGCTTTCATGTGAACTATCTTAGAATGCACATTTTCCCCAGTCCCGGTAACTGAAGCATGTTGGAAGTATTTTTCACTGACAGTTTGTTTTGGTTTAGTCTTAACCTTTGAGTCACATTTAATGTTTAAATTAATAATGTTCAATTTCATCACAACCATGGTAAAAAGCTGTGAAGCCACATTCATCATGATGGACCTCTTTAAAGAGCATTTTCATGGTGAGAAAATTAAAGGGAGTTTTAAAGTACATTGTCATAGACTTTGTGTAGGGCTAGTACTAAAAAGTAGTGACAAATTAACAGCAGAACGCACTCTTCCCCGGATTGGGAAAAGTGCTGCTCAGCCAACTATGCTTCCTTGGCCATCACAAAAAATAACAAGACTGGTTGCATAGAGCACCACTTGTGTGTCTAGAGAGACCAATCTGACTTGTGCGGAACAAAGGTTCTAACTCTAGGCTATGATTTGAGCTTCCTTCCTTGACTCACTTTTTTTTTGCAAGGTCAAGCCTTTAGCACTCTCAAAGCTCTTACATCAAAACTGAACCCCGCATGTCAAAACTTGTCAGCTCTCTTGAAGGCAATTGCTCATGCACTCAATCCATCTGTGCGCAGAGTTTGACCAAGGTTGAGCTCATTGCAGCCGATGCTCCCACAAAGGTCACCAAGCACCTTCAATTTGTTCTTCATGAACTCAGGCATGCTCAACATGAGCCTACTGCTGCATATGAACGCTACGGTCACTACCTCTTCACACAGTGGTTTGAGGTTTGGGACCAGAGGAATCTGGATTGCCATTGCCATGATTGCCAGGGTCGTGCCAACAAGTTGAAAGATGTAGCATTCAGAGAGATTACCCATCTGTGCACATTCAAGGAAAGAGTCCCTGAACAAACGCATGTGCCTATGGTCAACTACTTCTAACTAGATCTACAGAGTAACAAAAGAGTGAATGTGAATTATGGCTACAGTAAATTAGAAGACTGCATTCACTACTGGCAGGTTGCACGTCATCTGAGGACGCACATGGTCCCCTCAGTCCCCTCGGTTGACACTCCCTCTGAGTCGCAGAGTCGATTGGTTCAAATAGCACAGAATCACGCAGTCAAACCAGACGAAGCAGAGCGGCCAGAGGTTCGAGTCTTGGTCAGCATGATCACACACGAGGAGAGACCTGGTAGCACAGTGAAGTCAACATGAAACAAAG
>Ga0163144_10024234_pt1 | contig 11916 bp, 9 predicted proteins | sample OliLak19BULKMAT1_FD_123175 | JGI IMG/M metagenome (GOLD analysis project Ga0163144, IMG submission 123175) | Freshwater microbial mat bacterial communities from Lake Vanda, McMurdo Dry Valleys, Antarctica - Oligotrophic Lake LV.19.BULKMAT1 | ecosystem: Environmental > Aquatic > Freshwater > Lake...
AACTCGGCGGCGACCATCGGAGCCAGTCCGGGCGCGGCGATCGCAAACGCGGCGCGACGCGAGGGAAGGCTCGCGTCCGCCGGTAGATCAGACCGCGGTCGCGACGCCATGGCGACGACGCAGGGTCTCCTTTACGCGAGTGCCGCGCACGCGCATCAGCACACTCAAGTCGTCGGCACTGAGCGGCGGCGCAAACAGGAAGCCCTGCCCGAACGCACAGCCAAGTTCCATGAGCATACCGCGCTGCGCTTCGGTCTCGATGCCCTCGGCCACGGTGTCGAGACGCAACGTCTCACCCAGCGCGACGATGGCACTGGCCAACACCGCGCCGTCTCCGCCTTTGTCGATCGTGTCCACGAACGCCTTGTCGATCTTGAGAATGTCGATGGGATATCGCTGCAGATAGCTGAGTGAGGAATATCCGGTACCGAAGTCGTCGATCGCAAGCGATACGCCCAATTCCTTGAGCTGCGTGAGTCGCAGCAGCGACACGTCCACATGATGCATGAGGATACTTTCGGTGATCTCCAGCACCAGATCAGCCGGTGTGAACTGTGATTCCAGCAAGGCGTTGTGCACATCGTCCACAATCGCCGGATCCTGCAGCTGCCGTCCCGAGAGATTCACCGTCACACGGACCGGCGCGCCGCGTTCCTGCGCCCAGCGAGCGCCCTGTCGGCAGGCTTCGCGCAAGACCCAGCGCCCGATCTCCACAATCAGACCGGTTTCTTCCGCCACCGGAATGAACATGATCGGTGGCACCGTGCCACGACCGGCGCGACGCCAGCGTACCAGTGCTTCCGTGCCACACACCTCGCCGCCATCCAGCGCGATGATAGGTTGATACTCAAGGAAGAACTCCCCGCGTTCGGTAGCGCGCCGCAGATCGGCTTCAAGATCCAGCCGCTCGAGCGCGGCGGCGTGCATTGCTGGCTCAAATAGCACGTAGCGCCCTTTGCCCCGCGTTTTGGCGATGTACATGGCCACGTCCGCGTTGCGCACGAGTTCGTCGGACGTTTCGCCCTGCGCCGTGCAGGCGATACCGATGGACGCACTCACGAAGACCTCCTTCCCGTTGAGCACGAACGCGCGACCAAGTGAGGCCACAACGCGCTCGGCCATGTTGAGCACCTCGTCCACACTGTCGGTGCTTTCGATCAGCACCGCAAACTCGTCGCCGCCAAGTCGCGCAATGAGATCGCTGTCGCGTACGCACGCCGACAAGCGACGTGCGGCCTCCACCAGCAGCCGGTCTCCTGCTGCGTGCCCTAGCGAATCGTTGACGTTCTTGAAGTTGTCGAGATCGAGAAAGAGCACCGTGACCGACTCGCCGTGGCGCACACCGCGCGCCAGCGCGTGGCCCACCTGATACAGGAACAGCGAACGATTGGCGAGATCGGTGAGCGGATCGTGGAAGGCCTGATGCATGTACTGTTCTTCCATGATGCGTCGCTCGGTCACGTCGCGCGTATTGAGCACCAACCCCTGCACGGTGAGTTCGTCGAGGAGGTTGGTGCCCACGTTATCGACGGTGAGCCAGCTGCCATTCGCGTGCGCCAGCCGCCACTCACGCGCCAACGAACCGCGGGAGCCGGAAGGACCGCCGGATGCGAGTTCGGCCATGAACTGGCGTGCGCCGGGTTCGTCTTCGGGATGCAGGAGGTCGAGCAGGCGCGTCCCGACAAGCTTGCGCGGATCGTGGCCGAGCACCGTCCGAGCCGAGGGCGAGAGAAAACGAATCGTGCTGTCGGGCGCCAGAATCGAGATCACGTCGCTCGAGTTCTGAACCAGAGCGCGAAAGCGCGCTTCACTCTCACGGGCTGAGGCTTCGGCCAGCACGCGCACGGTCTCACGCGTGGACGCGACCTGTCGACCGAAGGCGATGGCGGTGACGACCACCGCACCCACCACCAGTCCCGCAAGCGGTTGCACACCGCTCTCACTCGCGGCCTTGAGCAGGAGCCCGAAACCGGGCAGCACTGCGACAAATGGAATCACGCTGATGCCAGCGAGCGTACCCGGCAGCGTGGTCAATGTCCGGGGCTCGACCGAGGCTGACGTCGTTCGCTGTAACCACGCGGCGCCGGCCACGAGGCACGCCGCCGCCGGTGCCGCGGCCAGCAACCACAGCGGTCGCTGACCACTCTGATGCAACTTCACGATCGCGGCGATATCCGCGAGGAAGTACACCAGAAGCCCGAGCGCGAGTACCACCAGCACGTTGGCGCGGCTCTGGCTGGTGGTGCGTCGCCAGATAATCGACGCAGTCAGGAGCAGGATGAGATCGCCGATCGCCGCGGCGTGCGCCGCCACAAGGTCAACGGGGCGCATGAAGACGCCGTCGATGAGCGGACGGCGCAAATCGTACCAGATCACGAGCAGTCCACCGCCGGTTATCGTGGCCACATCGAGGGCGAACTTCGTGCGGTCAAGCGCCGATCGCGGCGCGCTCGCGAGTTGGAGCAGGCCGGCGAGTAACAGCGGCTGGCTGGCGATGGCGCCAAGCGTGAGCAAGCGCGCGGCCATCACCGCATCGCCTTGGCGCCACGCGAAAAACGACAGGACCGCGGCGACGATCAGCATGGCCTGACTGGCCGACGCGAAGGCCCAGCAGCGGCGCGTCCCGGCGTCCAGGAACTTGGCCGAGGCGGAGTGTCCCGCCAGCGCGACGGCGACGAGCTGGATCACGACCGGTGCAAAGCCGACCAGCGGATGCGTGGGGTCGAGCCGATCCGCATTAATCGCCAGCCAGGTTACCACCATCGCCGACGCGCCGACGAGACCGGCCAGGAGCCACACCTCCTCCCGCGTCGGTTCCGCCGGCGCGGGAATCGCGGGCACGCCCTGCGACGGCGTGCGAGCGCCGAGGACAGGGTATGGTCCGGAAAAGCGGGGCGAGGGTCGCTCCGCAACAGATGATGTCATGCTGGCGGGAAGGACCCCGGCACGTGCGTGTGGTTGAGCACGACGGCCGGAAGCGGGCGTAACGACAGTGCGCGAGGCCGAAAGCGATCGGCCACGCACGCGGCGGGGGCAGCTACTCCGAGACGCGTGGCGCATCCGAAGCGTCACGCTGCGCCTGGCGGGGACACGGCGCTGGCAGCCGCCTCAACGCGACTCCTTTCTGGGCGGCATTTGGCTCTTTGACGGCTCTATGATGCAGCGATGGTGCCGCGGTCTTTTACCGCTTTTTCGACTCGCCGTCGCCTGTACATAAAGAGGCGAAATCCGAGTAGGAGGCCAACCGCGATGAAGTACACAATTGGAAGCGTGATATCCAGCTTCACTGCCCAGAGGTAGTGCGTGATGGCCGCCAGCATCGCCACGTACACCAGCCGGTGCAGCTTATTCCAGCGCGCGCCGCCCAGCCGCTTGACCCAGCCCTTGGTCGAGGTGACCGCCAGCGGTGCGAGGAGCGCGATCGCCAGCATCCCGATCGTGATGTAGCGACGCTTGACGACGTCTTCGAGGAACAACTCAAAGTCGAAGAACAAATCGAGGCCCACGTACACGCACAGGTGCACGATCGCCCAGCCGAACGCCGCCAGACCGAGCGTCCGGCGACTGACCACCAGCCAACCCCATCCGGTGAGCGTACGCAGCGGCGTAATGGCCAGCGAAGCGGCCAGCAGCCGAATGGCGTAATGACCCGTACGATGCTGCAGGGACTCGATGGGGTTCGCGCCGAGCCCGCCGGACACGAATAGCCACACCAGCCACGGCACCGGACTGAGCACGGCCAGCCACACCAACCCGCGCACAATTCGCCGCCCCGTGGGGGTGGAACGCGAAGCGGTCATGGGAACAGCAGTCTGCCGCTCAGTAAAACTTGCGCAGGTCCATGCCCGCGTAGAGCGAGGCCACTTCGTTCTGGTAACCGTTGAACAGGAGCGTATTGCGCCGCAGGAACTCGCCGATGCGGCGCTCCTTGGCCTGCGTCCAGCGCGGATGATCCACCGTCGGGTTCACGTTGGCGAAGAAGCCGTACTCGCTCCGGTTCGCGTCGCTCCAGCTCGTGCTGGGCTGCGTGGCCGAGAACTTGATGCTGACAATCGACTTGATACCCTTGAATCCATACTTCCACGGCACCACTAGCCGTACCGGCGCGCCATTCTGATTGGGCAACGTCTTGCCGTACATGCCCGTGGCGAGCAGCGTGAGCGGATGCATGGCTTCGTCCATGCGCAGCCCCTCCTTGTACGGCCAGTCGAGCGAGTTGCTGCGCTGCCCCGGCATCTGGCGCGGGTCGAGCAACGTGGTGAACTCGACGTACTTCGCACCCGCCGTTGGCTCAAGTCGCGCGATCACATCACGCAGCCGCACACCGCGCCAGGGAATCACCATCGACCACGCCTCCACGCAGCGGTGGCGATACACCCGGTCCTCGACCGCGAGCCCCGCCAGCAGCGCGTTCAAGTCCCAGCGCTTGGGGGCCTTGACCAAACCATCCACATTGACGGTCCACGGCGACGTGACGAGCGAGCCGGCGTTGCGCTTGGGATCGTCCTTCCCCAGCCCGAACTCGTAGAAGTTGTTGTAGCTGGTCGCGTCTTCTTCCGGGGTCACCTTGTCGTCCTGCGACAAACCCACAGCCGCCGAGAGCGCCGACGGTGCCGCCAGTCCGGCCAGTGCGAGCGCGCCCGCGGTGCCCAAAAAGGCCCGACGGTTCACATACTGGGACTCGGGCGTGATCTCCGAGGAGGGGATGTCGGACGGGCGTCGGATGAGCATGGGCAGGCGTCTGAGTGAAGGATCTGTACCAACCTACTAGACCGGACCGCCTCAGGTTCCCGAAAAGCCGTTGACCGCCCGCGTTCGAACCGCTTGCATTCGGTATGCCCACCACGCTGCCGCCCTCTATCACGCGCACCCTCGAGCGTTTCCAGGTCATGGACCGGGAAACGCGCATGCAGGCGTTGCTCAGCCACGCGAAAAAACTCGAGCCGCTCCCGGAGCGGTTCGCCGCCCTCGACCGGGACGCGTTTACCGTGCCGGAGTGCCAGACGCGCGTGGATTTGTTCCCGGAGGTACAGCCCGATGGCACCATGCATTACTGGGCCGACGTCAACGCGCGGCAATCCCCCACCGTCGCGGCGGTCTTGTCGATTACCTTTTCGGCGGTGAATGACCAGCCGCCGGAAGTCGCGCTCGCACTGCCCGCCGACTTTGTGCGCACCCTGATGCAGAGCATCGGGCTGGGCGCACGCGAGGCTGGTTTATCGGCGATGGTGCGACGCATTCAGCGTCACGCCGTTGATGCCATCACGCAGCGCGAACCGTTCGCCAATCCTTCGTGATCGCCGTCCGTTTCCGGATAGCGTCACCTTCCCTCACGCTCCACGACATGCCGATTACGATCACCGTCCGGAAGACCGGTTCTTTGTTCATCACTGCGGAAGACGCCACCCAGGTGCGCCTTGTGGACCACGAGGGTAACGAGATCCCGATGCCCCCCGAAGGCAAACCGTTGTCGCTGTGCCGCTGTGGCGCGTCGTCACGCAAACCGTTTTGCGACGGCACACATTCCAAGATCGGCTTCCTGGCGGGCGATATCGCGCGCGAGCTGTCGGACGCTCGGGACTGAATCGAGGCACACATGCTCGCCACGCTCGGCAGCTGGTGGACGTGGTTCAGTACCGTGGTGATCGTCATCATCGGCACGCCGATCGTGGCGCTCATCTATGCGGTGACGCGCCCGTTTGATGCCGGTCGGTACGCCGCGGGACGCGCGTTTCGTCTCGTGGCCGTGACCACGCTCAAGCTCAATCCGTTCTGGCACTTCGGGACACGCGGTGTGGCGCCTGCCGATCCGCGCCGACCGTATGTCGTGGTGGCCAATCACGAGTCGTATGCCGACGTGTTTCTCATCAGCAAGTTCCCGTGGGAAATGAAGTGGCTCAGCAAGGACACCATGTTCAGGATTCCGTTCATGGGTTGGATGATGCAGATGGCCGGCGATATCGAGCTCACGCGCGGCAATCGCGACAGCGCGGTGCAGGCACTCGCCCAGTGCCGTGACCGCCTCGAGAAGCGCGTCTCGGTGATGATCTTCCCCGAAGGCACGCGCTCGCGCGACGGCGCCATGCTCCCATTCAAGGAAGGCGCCTTTCGGTTGGCCATCAAGGAGCGCGTGCCCATTCTCCCGATTGCCGTGGCGGGCACACGCCACGCGATGGCCAAAGGCAGTTTCCGGTTTCGCCGGGCGCGCGCGTTGGCCGTGGTGCTGGAGCCGGTGTCCACCGAAGGACTCACGCTCAAAGATGCGGCACGTTTGCGTGAAGACGTGCGTCAGCGCATCGACGCGGCACGACGCGAGCTCGCGCGTGAACTCGGGCTCGACGCCCCACCGCCGCTCGACAGCGGCGAGTTACCGCGCACGCCCGATTCGAGGCTGCGCGAAGGCGAACCGGGCGACGGCGAATCACGCGAAGGCACGCTGACCGCGGACGCCCGGTAGTGCAAACCGCACCAGTCGACGAAGCGGCGCTCGAACGAGCGCTCTCACGCCCCCGCACTGCCGCGCGCAACGCGCTGATGACGCTGACGGGCGACGTGATGATTCTGGGAGCGGGCGGCAAGATGGGCCCCTCACTCGCCCGCATGGCGCGACGCGCACTCGATGCGGCCGGTGTGCCGCGCGAGGGCGAGGGTGCGCGCCGTGTGTACGCCGTGGCGCGATTCACTGATACCACGTTGCCCGACCTGCTGCACGCCAACGGCGTGATCCCGATCCGCGCCGACCTCGCCGATCGAGGGGCGCTCGCGCAGTTACCCGACGCAGAGAACGTGTTGTATCTGGTGGGTCAAAAGTTCGGCACGCAGGCCGATCCCGTTGGCACGTGGACCCAGAACGTCGTGGCGGCGGTGCACTGTGCCGAACGCTTCGCGTCTTCGCGCATTGTCGCGTTTTCCACCGGCAACGTGTATCCACGGACGCTCGTGCGCGATGGTGGAGCCCGTGAATCGCAGGCGCTCGTACCCGATGGTGAGTACTCGGCGAGTTGCATCGGGCGCGAACGTGTGTTTCAGCACGCGGCCGCGCGAAACGGTACGCGCGTGTTGCTCCTGCGCTTGTGCTACGCGTGCGATCTCCGCTACGGCGTGCTCACCGACCTCGCCACGCGCATCTATGCCGGCCAGCCGGTCCCACTGGCCACCGGGTACGCCAACGTGATCTGGCAAGGCGATGCGAATGCGTTTGCGTTGCGCGCGCTCACGCTCGCGAGCACGAACGCACCGGCACTCAATCTCTCCGGGCCGATCGTGTCGGTACGCGCGCTCGCACAAATGCTCGCGCAGCGGCTGGGAGTGCCGGCACAGTTCAGCGGCACTGAAGCGGCCGACGCGCTGCTCGTCAATATCGAGACGCTGCAAGCGCGGCTGCCCGACGAACCCATGCCACTCGGCATGCTCGTGGACTGGTGCGCCTCGTGGGTACAGCGCGGTGGCCGGTTGCTCAACAAGCCCACCCGGTTCGACGTACGCAGCGGAGCGTACTGACGTGAATGTGCGTGCCCACCTGCTCGACGGGCAGGTCATTCCCGCACATCCGCTCGCGCTGACACCGTCGCGTACGCTCGATGAACGACATCAGGTCGCGCTCACGCGCTACTACGTGGAGTCCGGCGCCGGTGGTATGGCGGTGGGCGTGCACACGACCGGTTTTCGCATTCACGATGCGGACGTCGGTCTGTATCGCCCGGTGCTCGAACTGGCCGCGCGTTCGGCCGATGAATGGCTGGCGCGGACCGGGGCGCGACCCTTCGTGCGTGTGGCCGGACTCGTCGGCCGCAGCGATCAGGCACTGCGTGAAGCAGCGACCGCACGCAGCCTCGGGTATGACTGCGGCCTGCTCTCGCTCGGTGCGTGGCGCGAGGCATCGGACGACGCGATCCTCGCGCATTGCCGACGCGTGGCCGACGCCATCCCGTTGTTCGGATTCTACCTGCAGCCCGCAGTCGGCGGACGCGTGCTCTCATACCGATTCTGGCGGGAGTTTGCCGAGATTGCGGGTGTGGTCGCGATCAAGGTCGCGCCGTTCGATCGGTACGCCACGCTCGATGTGGTCCATGCCATCGCGGACAGTGGTCGTCGCGACATCGCGTTGTACACCGGCAACGATGACGCCATCGTAGCCGATCTTGTGACCGACGTGCCGGTGCGCGTGGGCGGCTCCGCGTCCGGGTACACATTTGTCGGCGGACTGCTCGGCCAGTGGGCGGTGTGGACGCGCCGTGCCGTGGAACTGCTTGACACCATCAAACAGTGGCGAGCCGGCGGCGGCGATGTGCCGCGCCCACTACTGTCGTACGGCGCGACGCTCACGTCAGCAAACGCCGCCGTGTTTGATGTAGCCCACAACTTCGCGGGTTGTTTGCCCGGTATTCTTGAAGTGCTGCGCCGTCAGGGACTGGTCCGTGGCTGCTGGACACTCGAGCCACACGAACGATTGAGTGCCGGTCAGGCGGACGCCATCGCGCGAATCACGTCCCAGTTTCCTGAACTTTCGGATGATGCGTGGGTGGCGCAGCATCTCGACGCGTGGCTTACGGCGTAGGTTTGGCCGACGGCGCGCGGCGCGATTCGAGCAGATCCGCCAAGCTCGCCAGCGAGAACGGTTTCTCGAGCACCGGACAGCGTACCGACTCCAGAAACGACGCCACATCCGGCGACGCAACGTCGCCGGTTGCGAAGATCCAGCGCTCGAGGATTTCCGGTTGATGAACTTCCAGATGCTGATACAACTGAATGCCTGACATGCCTGGCATCTTGAGGTCACACACGATCGCATCATAGCGCTGCGCCTCTTCCGCGTCCATCAGTCGGTCCCGCGCTTCGAGACCGGTGGCGCAGGTCTCCACGAGCCAGCCGCGGCGCGTCAGAAAACGCTGCAGCGCCATGCGGATCGCGGCTTCGTCGTCGATGAGCAGCAGGCAAGGAGGGTGCGTCATGGCAGGTATGGCGAGCGGTGGAGTATTGGCAGCAGGCATGCTGAAGATCGCCTCGATGGCGGGCGAGGCGTCTTCGTCAGGTAAAGCGGCCAGTGCGGCGGGCAGCCACACGGTAAAGCTGGCGCCCGTCGACGCGTCGTCGAGTGCCTCGTCGAGGACGAGCGAGCCGCAGTGCTGGTCAACGATACCCTGCGACACCGCCAGCCCGAGCCCCGTTCCCTCTCCGACCGCGCGCGTGGTGAAGAACGGCTCGAACAGGTGCGCGCGCACATGATCGGGGACACCGGGTCCGACGTCGGCGATGGTAATCACCCAGCCCCGCGCATCCCAGCCGAGATGCACGGACACCTCACTGGCCGGCGGAGAGGCCAGCAGCGCGTTGCGCAGGATATTGTCGATGACTTGCGCCATCCCGACCGGATCAACCACGGCGCGCGGTGCGTTCGATGCGTACGTCGGCACAACGCGCACTCCGCGTTGCACGAACGCGGGACGCAGTGCATCGATCGATGCCGACACCAGTGACTCGAGATCGGTGGGCATGCGTTCACGCTCGCCGCGATCGCGCACGACCTGCAGCAGGTCGCGCACAATCGCCCGCGCACGTCCCGCCTGGGCGTGTACCACGCCGAGGACCTCCCGGGTGTCGGCGTCGTGTCCCTCGTGCAGCAACTGCTCCGTGAACGACATCACCGCCGCCAGCGGATTATTCAGCTCGTGCGCGACGCCGGAGACCAGACGCCCGACCAGCTGCATCCGCCGGGATTCGGCCAGCTCGCGCTGCAATGCGTCGTTGGCCAATGCCGCCGCACGCTCGCGTGTGATGTCGCGGGCGATCGCGAGCACTGACCGGTCGGCCAAGTTCGAGTCGATCGGAGAGTAGGTGACATCGAACCAGCGCCGGGTGCCGTCGCCGCACTCGAAGCTGTGCTCGAAGTGCACTACCTCGCCGCGCAGCGACCGCTCGAACATCTCGAGAATCAGCGGGCGCATCTCCTGCGGCACATGCATGAGCATGCTCTTGCCGATCACCTCGTCGGCGCTGAAGGCCGTCATGTGCAGCGATGCCGGGTTCGCTTCCCGCACGTTTCCATCGGCGCCGAGGGTGAAGGTGGCGTACGGCGACGCTTCCACCATGCGCCGGTATGAATTGAGGGTACGGCGTGAACGGCCCACCTGTGCCCGCAGCATCACCCACATGCCGACGATGGAGAGCAAGCCGAAGACGTACTGCGTCACCAGCACTTCGGGGTCGTCCGACACCTGCGGCAGTGCCCTCCACTTGCCCGGCGACCTGATGCCGAATGTTGGCAAGGCAAGTACCACCGTCCATCCGAGCAGCGTGGAGGCAAACACGATGCGCCCGTAGACGCGTGGCAGCGAGGTTGCGCCCATCGCGGCGACAATGCCGAAGAAGGGCACGCCGAGCCACCAGCCGCCGCCCCAGTTGTGCATCTGCAGCGTGATGAAGGCAGAGTCGAGCACACACGCGGTCGTGCTCCAGAAGAGCACGACATCGCGCTCAACCAGTCTGCGACGGATGATCTCAAGTGACGCGATGGTCATCATCCACCAGACGTTGCCGAACAGCACCGTCGACGAGGACCATTCCAGACCTGCCGAGAACATGACGCTGTTGATCAACAACCCGGCGCCAATCAGCGCAAATCGACGTCGATTGAGTTGCGCGAATTCCTGCGACCAGAACTGGGCGCGGAAATCCCGCGCGACCCGTGCGATGTGCTGCGCTGTTGATGGCATCTTGTCAGCGCGCATCCGCAGGAGCGGCGAGCTGCTCGAGCAACTGCGTCAGCTGCAGCAGACCGAACGGCTTCTCCAGCACCGGTACGACCACCGCGGCGAGAAACGCCGCCACGTCCGCACTGGCCACGTCGCCCGTTGTGATGATGAGCCGACCGAGTAACGCGGGCGCAGTGCGTTCAAGCGTCGCGTACACCTGCATTCCCGATGTGCCGGGCATCTTGAGGTCACACAGAATTGCGTCAAAGGCGGGACCATCGGCGAGCAGGCGTTCGAGGGCCGCGGCACCGTCCGCGCATTCTTCGACGTGCCAACCCTGCCGCGTGAACCAACGTCGCAGCGCGATGCGGATCGCGCGCTCGTCGTCAATCACGAAGACGCGGCGGAGCAACGAAACGTCTCCGACGGCAGCGGGCTCAAAAAGCGGCGCCGCCCGTGTGGCAGTCACGATTGGTTCGCGTGAAATCGCAGGAGTACTCCGAATGTTCTGTCCCGGCTGGATCGTCGTCTCTCGCGGAAGCGTCACGGTGAATCGTGCGCCGCGTGGCGATGTCCGGATCGACTCTGCGGTCAGCGAGCCACTGTGCCGCTCAATGATGGCGCGCGACACGGCGAGTCCGAGTCCCGTGCCTTGCCCGGGAGAGCGCGTGGTAAAGAAGGGCTCGAAGAGCTGCGCGGACGTCTCGGCATCAAAGCCGTGACCGAAGTCTCGAACCGAGATGTGCACCATCGCCGCGTCGCCGCTGACGGCAATCTCAATCGGTCCATCCGCTGATGTCGCCTGCAGCGCATTCACGACCAGGTTCGTGATGACCTGACCGATCGTGCCCTCTTCGGCGGACACATACATCGGCGAGTCGGGAAGATGCATATCGAAACGCACGCGCCCGGCTTCAGGCCGCGTGCGGAGTGCATCCAACGCACCGGTCACGGTGTCGCGCATGTCTTCCAATGCACGACTCCCGTGCGCCGGCGCGCGCACGACTTGCAGCAAATCCCGCACGATCGTCCGCGCGCGTCTGGCTTGCTCATGAATGATGCGCGCTTCACCGGCGACTCCGTTGGTGTTCTCCTGCTCCAGCTGCTCGGCCAACGCGAGGATCGCCGACAGCGGGTTATTGAGTTCATGCGCGACTCCGGAAACGAGACGCCCCACCAACTCAAGTCGGCGGGCCGCCTCGAGTTCTCGGGCGAGCCGGGCCCG
>Ga0163144_10024240_pt1 | contig 11913 bp, 13 predicted proteins | sample OliLak19BULKMAT1_FD_123175 | JGI IMG/M metagenome (GOLD analysis project Ga0163144, IMG submission 123175) | Freshwater microbial mat bacterial communities from Lake Vanda, McMurdo Dry Valleys, Antarctica - Oligotrophic Lake LV.19.BULKMAT1 | ecosystem: Environmental > Aquatic > Freshwater >...
ACGAACGGTCCCGCCGCCCAAAGCGGCACTTGTAACGGCAGCGCCCCAAAGCACATTGTTCAGCCCCCATTTCTCAACGAAAGAGTGTCCTATGAAAACTTCACCTCTCAGCACCGGTGTTTTTGAAGTCCGAACGCTCCCCATCGAGCTACTGTTCCCTGCCAAGTACAACCCACGCAAGGTTCTCAAGAAGACCGACAAGGCTTACAAGAAGCTTGAAAAGTCCTTGCGTGAATTCGGCCTCGTGGAACCACTGATCTGGAATGAACGCACGGGCCACGTGGTCGGCGGTCACGCACGGCTTGCGATTCTGCGGTCGATGGGCGTGAGCGAAGTCCCCGTCTCGGTCGTCAACCTCAGCGATACGCGAGAAAAAGCGCTCAACGTCGTGCTCAACAATCAGGAAGCCCAGAGCCGCTACGACCCGACGCGATTGGCCGACCTGCTCGATGAACTCGACGATCTACCCGAACTGGAAATGACCGGCTTCGACCCGGACAATCTGCCGCCGCTACGACTGGAAAAACTCGAAGGCCTGGCACCATTGGAAACGGCCGACCTCGTGACCATCACGCTGGAAACGAACGAGGCGATCTTCGGCAAGCTCGGTCCGAAGTTGGATGCCCTCGTGGCCGAGTTCGACTTGACGAGCCATGTGCAGCGGGGGTGAAGTTAAGAATCGCGTAAGAATAAGTTGCCGATTTTCAGCGATCAAGAAGTGGCGATGCGAGGCGGAGCCTGAAGCGTCAGCAAAGCGACGCCTCGTAAATTCGGCGAGAGGGAACGGCGTCCCTTCGCTCACGCTTCAGGCTCCGCCGTTCCCTGTCGCCGACTTCGGCAAGTGATTGTTGCGCGAGTCTTTACTCTCCACGGCGAAGCCATTGAATCCGAATCTCTGCGAGGAGATAAGGGTTCATGTCTATTACAATGAGAGAATGGACTCGAAGGAGGGGCTATCATGATTAACGTTTTGGCCGTGTACGAGAACGGCGTTTTTCGGCCGGCTGAACCACTTGAACTCGGCGAAGGCGAGAAGGTTCAACTCGCCGTTTATCCCCAACGAGAGTTGCCCTCGGCCAGACTGCCCACTCCGGAAGAGGAAGCCTATGTTCGCCGGCTCAAGGCTGCCAAGTCGCTGACGGACATGTTCGAGGTGATGCAGACGGCTCCGGCGCGCCCCGAGGACGATTACGATATTGTCAGGATGATCAACGAGAGTCGTCGGCTCACCGGCTTCCGAGTTCCAGATCCAGAGCCCCAGGAGGAGCAGTCTCCGTGAATGCCACCGTAGTTCTGGACTCCACGCCACTCGGCATCCTATGTCATCCGCGCAACCCGCCACATGTCTTGGCCTGTCGCCAGTGGGTTGCCGATCTGTTGCGAGTTGGCAGGCGGGTAATTCTTCCCGAGATAGCGGATTACGAAATCCGGCGCGACTTCATCCTGAGAAATGCGATGCTTGCACAGGCGAACCTTAATGCCTACTCCAGCCAACTCGAGTATCTACCATTGACCACGGCAACCATGCAGCACGCGGCCGAGCTTTGGGCGCAGGTTCGCCGGGTGGGCAAGCCGACCGCAGCCGATCATGCCTTGGATGGGGACGTGATCCTCGCGGCGCAGGCATTGTCGCTAGGCGTGCCCATTATCGTCGCCACGGGAAATCCAGCGCACTTATCGCGCTTCGTTCCGACCGACGACTGGCGGAACATACCTCCATGACTGAGGTCACAAAACTCGTGACACACGAAGAGCGGCGTCTCATGGGCCTGACTGTGATTGATTCAGCAACTTGAATGGCAAGGCGTCCGTGATAGGGACAGTCATACTCAATGACGTCGACCTGAATCCATACACGGACTACGGGGTCACGGCGGACACGGTCCTTCGCTACACGCGATTTGCGAACGGCGCGAAAGTGTAGAGCTTGAGCGACCCCGCCGCCGGCATTGTGGATGAAGTGGGGAATTACTAACTGACGATCGGATGATGACGACTGTGGTGCGCCTTTCGGTCTTATAATGTCGCGATGGACATTCTCTTTGAAGATCATCATCTCATTGCCGTCAACAAGCCAGCCCCTTTGATGACGCAGGCTCCGGAAGGCGTTCCGTCGCTCGAAGCGATGGTGAAGGCGTACATCAAGGAGAAGTACGCCAAACCCGCCGGCGTCTACCTGGGCATTCCGCATCGATTGGATCGGCCCGTTTCCGGTGCGGTCATTTTCTGTCGCAACACCAAGGCGGCCTCGCGTGTGGCCGAGCAGTTTCAGATGCACAAGGTCACGAAGGTGTATTGGGCACTCGTCGAAGGCGTGGTTGCCGACGAGGCAGGCGAATGGCGGGATCATCTTCTGAAAGTCGCAAACGAAGCACGGTCCGAGATCGTTACGGCGGAGACCGAGGGAGCGAAAGAGTCGGTCACGTTATTTCGGGTGCTGCGTCGAGATGCGGACACGACGTTGTTGGAGTTGTCCCCAAAAACGGGCCGCATGCATCAACTGCGTGTGCAGGCAGCAAAACGAGGACATCCGGTGATGGGAGATGAACTCTACGGAAGTACTCGAACATTTGGCCCGAATGGCGAGTTGTCACGCGACCGAGTGATCGGGCTTCACGCCAGAACGCTCAAGCTCGAACATCCGTTTCGAGGGGCGGCGGTGGAAGTTGAAGCGGCGCTGCCGGAGTACTGGGGCGTTCAAGAGGGGATTGAGCTTAACCGGTCCATGATCTAGAATTCAGAAAAATGGAGGGCAACCGATGACAGCCGTAACGAACGAACCGCTGGCAGTGACGATAGAGGAACTATCGGCCTCGACTGCTGACCTTCTAAATCAAGTAAAAGAGTCGCGGCAACCGCTTACAGTGAATGGCGACTGGGTTGTATTGGATGCCGCCACCTACGAGCGGTTGCTCGATGGTGCCGATCGATTGTCGACCCTGAGTGGAGTATTGAAAGGCATCCGCGAGGTCGATGCGGGGCTTGGCCGCCCTGCGGAGGAAGTTTTGGAGCGAATTCGGCACAAGCACTTTGGAGTGACGACGTGAACTTTCGCGTCATTCTCTAGGTCATGGCCGATGAGGACATCGACGCTGCGGTGGAGTGGCTTGCCTCCCGCGATGTCGAGTACGCGTTGCGCTGGCACACAGAACTAACGGCTGCCATCTTGTCACTTCGCACTCAGCCTGATCGATTTCCAATGTCTTCCGATGAAGACCTCGAAAGACTCGGAGTGCGGGAGTTGCCGTTTGGGCGTGGACGGAACAAGTATCGCATCCTCTTTACAGTAACGAATGATACCGTCCGAGTGGTGACAGTCCGCCATGCGAGTCGGCGCCCGCTGAATGTTGAAGATCTACCTCTCTGAACTATGCCGCTTTTCCCAAGCATCCGCCGCAGCGCCTATCAGAAACACCCAGGCGAGGCCCGCACTCATTCCCGCCAATACATCGCTGAAATAATGCACGCCGAGCATCATTCGGCTCAGGGCCACGAGCGGAATGATCGCCCAGATCGGGCAGGCGAACCAGAGCCGCCAGCGAGAGCCTTGCCAGATTCGCAGCACCAGGATGCTCAGCAACCCGTAGACGACGGCGGAGCCAAAGGCATGGCCACTCGGAAAACTCAGGCCGCCAATATCCGCGAATTCAGGCCGGGGACGTTGAAACTGGTCTTTCAGGAATGGCACAATCTCATGTGTCGAGATCGATCCCGCGGTCCAAATCAGTCCCCGGATCCAATCGCGCCGAACAAGCAGAAGGAGGATGGTGGCAGCCCCAACCCAGTTTAGGAATCGGCCCCAGCCAAGGTCCGTGACCGAGAGAAAGAAGTTGTGGACACTCGGATGATCGATTGAGTAGCGGTAGCAACGATCGGCCAGCCGGTTGTCCATGCGAACGAGAAAGGAATCGGCAACGAGCAGCAAGGCCAGCAATGCGAAGAGCATTGAGCCGATGAAAGCCAGCAACAAATAGCGGCGGGGATTGGGGGTCACCTGGTTGCGAGTACATCCGGCCAGGATTCCGCATCAAACAGCTTGCCGATCATTCGTTGAAGTCGCTCAACGTCGGTCACTTTGGCGAGCGTTTGCTGGATTTTCTTGGAAGGTGCTCCCAACCGATCACCGCCTAGAGAAAGCAGCATCTCTCTGGCACCCTTGACACGGCCAAGGGATTCACCCTGTGCGAGGCCTTTCTCAATTCCTCGTTCGATCCCCTTTTCGATGATGAGTTGATAAGTCGTTGATTCTTCCATGTGCAGCACCCGTTCGAGAATGACCTTGGCGACCTCACGCGGAACGCGCAACCCCAGCAACACACCAACAGCCGACTTCAATTCATTTGCTTCGCTCGAGGTTAATTCTACTCGAAATCTGCGCTCCAGTTCGTGCAAAACATCGGTGATTCCGGCTAGCAGATTCTTTCGCTCGGACAGCTTGCCTAGCACCGCCAAGCTGGCCGCTCCGATACCGGCATCCAACAAGTCCGTGGCAGGGATCTCCCACAAGCGAATCATCTCGTAGCGAAAGTCCATCTTACCACGGCCCTGGCTTGTCTCATAGAGGACAGAGCCGGTCATCGTGGGACGAAACGCATCCGGCCTCAGCAAAAGTACAAGGCTGTGGATGGGGAGATGATAGCGATGCCGCAGAATCCCCTGGTACATTAGAATTCGGTCGTCGATAGCCGGATCGTTGCCCGATTGGAAATCGAGTGTGACGAGTTGCGATTGAGGCGGGTTCGCGTCGGCAAGGACGATGTCGGTAGCCGCGCTGACCGTGGAAAGATCCACATCGAGTAGTGTGTTCACTTCAGGAAGATGAAATGCCTCGCGGAAGTCCGGCACATGTCGCCGAACCATGTTCTTGAGCGAAGCATCAAAGGGCATCGACATGTTAGACGTCCTTGCGCGAGAACCCCAACATGCCCACGATCGCGAGGCCAATTGCGGTCACAATCCCGCCGAAGACCCAGTCGGTCAAGGCGTGCAAGTTATATTCGCCCTGGAGAACGTAGGGCAGCCGGGCCAAAACTTTCTCCGGTGTCGGCAGCGAGTAGGGCAAGAGGGCCATCAGCAAGCCCGAGCCATAGAGGAAGATCCACAAGGCGGTAATGCCGACGACGGTGCTGTTGCTGAGCGAACCGACGGCCACGCCCGCGGCAACCACGGCAGCAAGTAGTGCGGAGATGGTAACGACCGCCGCCACGCAGCCGCCGAAGGTGAGATCATCGGTAAGCAGAAAATGAAACAGCCCGAGCATCGCGAAGGCCATGGCCGCGAAAGTGGTGACAACCACCAGCGTTCGCGCATGCCATTTGGCCAGGAAATATTGGTAGCGACTGATACCACGGCTGAGCACGGAATCGGCCAGTGTGCCGCGTTCGGACGAGATGCTGCTGACACTGAGAATAACGATCAACGCGAGACTGCCAAGCGCAATGGCTCGCAAGAGATCGCTCGTATGCACAGCCGCCGGTTGAGCGATGCCCGCCTCACGATGAACTCCAAAGCGATAGAGCAGGAACCCGCCGGCTGCCAGGATCGTGACGACCACCCAGAGCCGATAGACCCAGCTACGCAACGTCTGCCGGATGTCGGTCCGCAGGACGGCCCAGTAAGGCATCCAGCGACGGTATTTGAACGGGGCGGTGATTGTGGCTTGTACGTCCATGATTCAAATGCCAAATGTGAAATGATAAATGATAAATGAAGGCAGAACACCGGCCCTTATTATCATTTCGCATTTATCATTGCGTCGCTAGGCCGCTTCCGCGGGCGAATACAGCCGCGTGAAGCCTCGCGATTCTTCCTTCTCGACCAGGTCCAGGTAGGCCTGTTCCGTCTGCTGGCCGACACTGCGAACACTCACGAGGGCAACCTTGTTTTCGTTCAGAACGTTAAACACTTTCCCCAGCACGCCGGTGTTTAGCGTCTCTTCGTTCAACATGATCTCCATGCGGCGTTGGCGCAGGATCACTTGCTTCACGTCGTTGAAGCTCTTGATTTGCTGGACGCACTTGCTGATCGACTTTTGATCGCCTTCAAGGTCGAGTTCGTAGTGGTTCTTGCGGATACGCCCCTTCAGATCCTGGAGCGAACCCTGGAAGATGAGTTGTCCCTGGCTGAGGACCGCTGCGTGATTGCAGACTTCGTCCACGTCGCTGAGATTGTGGCTGCAAATAATCAGCGTCTTCTCATGAGCGAGTGTCTTGATCAGTTCGAGCATCGAACGCCGGGCTTCGATATCGAGGCCATGCGTGGGTTCGTCCCAGATGAGCAAGTCGGGCTGATTGATCAGACTGGCGGCAACTGCGAGTCGAGCGGTCATGCCGGCCGAGAACTGGCCGATGTCGGTTCCGGCATGGCTCAGCAGATCGACGGCGCGAATCAGGGCGGCGAGTCGTGGTTTGCGCACATTCAGCGGCAGGCCGAATAGCCGGCCCATGTAATCGAGATAGTTGATCGGCGTCATCCCGCCCGGAAACTGCGGGTTCGTGGGGATATAGCCAATTCGGCGTCGCAACGTGGCGGCGTTCGGGTTCATCGGGCGGCCGAACACTTTCACACGGCCAGCCGTGGGGCGATGCAGACCGAGAACCAACCGCAGAAACGTGGTTTTGCCGGCCCCGTTCGGACCCAGCAGGCCGAGGACGCACCCTTGTTCGATGGTCAAGGACACATCGTTGAGCGCAATCTGGCGATTCTGGTAAATCTTGGTGAGATGCTCGGTCGCGACGACGTGCTCGCTGTCGGACCCGTTCACGGCAAATCCTCCATGGACCCGGACCCTCCGGGAAAGAGCGGGCCGTATAAACCGGGTGGCCGGGAAAGTCCAGAGGGATTTCGGGAGAAAGTCGGGGTATGTCCGCCGTAACTTGCGGCTCCTCACCTCAACGTCCGTTGAGATTTACTACGACATCACCAATCACATCAAGAATTGACAAGGTGAAAAGCCGATGCCCGGAGAAACCAACCTTGCTGCACTGATCCGACACATGCAGCCCACGCTTCAGTCCGGGACGTTCTGCTTCTGCAACTGGCCTGACGAGCGATTTCCCGCATTTTCGGTTCTCGGTTCCTTCCACGAGGCCGAGGGTTTGAGCGTGATTGTCGCGGAATCAGATGCGATTCATCACGGACTGATCCCTGTCTTGCGCTCCGCATGGATCACGCTGAACGTTCATTCTGATCTCCAAGTAGTAGGGTTCCTGGCTGCTATATCGCGAGCCCTTGCGGACGCGGGCATTCCCAGTAATGTGGTATCGGCCATCTACCACGATCATCTGTTCGTGCCGATTGAACTCGCGGCACGGGCGATGGCAGTTCTGGAAACATTGATGCGAACATCCGGCGAGCCGCTTGATGCCGCTTGAAAGAAGTCCATGCAGAACAAGCCCCTCCTGTTTATTTCCGGCATCGCGACCGCAATAGTTGGCGGCGTTCTCTTCTGGTGGATCAACGACACCCATCGAGTGAACGGCGTCGGCTTCTTACGGCGTCAGCCCTGGCCCATCAGCGAACTTTGGACATGGATCATCGTGGGCTTCTTCGTCGGCGTGGTTGTCACGTCGATTCGCCTCAGGCGTCGTGCGGATCACGCTCTTCGTTCTCGAGAATTGGCAGAAGAACTCGGCCACAGTTTTAGCGAAACCATCGACCGGCCCGATGCCGCGAGTTCGATCCCGATCTTCACGAGCTGGAGCGAGGGCCGTAATGCGATGAGCGGCACTCAAGATGGCGTCGCGATGACGATTCTGGACTACACCACTGTCACGAAAGGAAGTGATTCCGACAACGTGGTACATGGCACCGTCGCCCTCGTCGCGGCCGCTGGGTTGCCGGAGTTCGACCTACGGGCGCGAACCCTTGGCTGGCGTCTTCTCGGCGTCGCAGGCTATGAAGGGCTGACGTTCGATCCGAGTGCGATGCCAAGCGAGGTCGAGACCATTACTCGCTTCGGGGAATTATTCCATCTCTCCACTCCGGGTGGCCTCATGTCGCAACTCGGCGGCGAAGGCACAGAGCAGGATGCGACGAGCGAGAATGCCCTTCGGCGTTTTTTTCAACCCGCGTTGATGGCGAAGCTAATCGAACATCCCGGCTACTCACTCCAGTCGCGTGCGGGACAGTTAGCTGTTTGGTTGGGAAGAGGAACGCTCCATGCGAATCGCCGTGCCGACCTGTGGGACGCGGCAATCGCCTTACGTGAGGCACTTAGCCAGCCGTCGCCCGAAAGCCCGTCAATCATCCCGTCCCGGCCCGAATGTACTTCAGGTCGCCAGGCGAAACGAGTGCGAAATGCACTGGTCGGCGGTGTGTGCGGAGTGCTAGTCGGCTTCTTCGGCTCGGCCGCGCTCATGGGGATCTTGTTCTTCAACCGTGCGCCGGGCGAAGCACGGGCAATCCCTTTCATTATCGAGGGATTCATATTCGTCGCCATCATTCTCGGCGTGGCAGCACTCGGCGCTTGGCTTGGCTCGCGTATTCAGGTTCGCGAGCCGTTGCCACTGGAAGTCCAGGAAGATCCGGTTTTCAAGAAGAAGCGACAAAAGCGCGTCGGGTGTGCTGGTGGCGTCGGGTTCTTCGGCGGCTTCATGGGCGGCCCGATTCTCTTCGGAGTCAGCATAATATTTCTCGACTGGAAGCTGGAAAACTTCGGTTGGGTAGCCGCAATCTTTTTCGGAAGTGCAGGTGTTGGAGCAATTGGCGGGGCGGTGGTGATGAGCGTGATCGCGGATCGAGTGTTGCGGAGACGCTAACGCCTCTGTATTTTTCAAACCATCGCCGTGGTGTCTTCGCTGCCCGAGATGAGGCGTTCGTTCTCTCCTTGAATGATTCCGCTCGTGGGAGCGACACCCGCCGGCCAGATAATTCCCAACGCCGAAATCATCGTTCGAAATGCCGATTTTGCTTAGAATATCCGTTATCCGCCCTGGAGAGTTCGATGACCCCTTCCACAACACTTTGGTTGCTCACCACACTCTCAACCGTGCCGACACCCGCCAACATCAAGGCGTCCGTGGACCGTGCGCTGCCGTTGCTGATGAAGGCCGCGGAAGGGCATATCGGCAAGCAGACCTGTTTCGCGTGCCACAATCAGGCACTTCCCATGCTGGCGTTCCATGCCGCACGCGAGCGCGGCATCACGGTGAAGGACGGCGACATCAAGGAACAGACCGATTTCGTCTACGCCTTTTTGAAAACGAACAAGGCCAAATTCGTTAAGGGTGAGGGGACCGGCGGGCAGGTGGACACGGCTGGCTACGCGATGCTGACACTGGAACTCGGCGGTCAGAAACCGGACGAGGTCACCGAGGCCGTGGCCGGATACCTGCTGAAATATCAACCCAACAACGATTATTGGCGAACCGTTTCCAACCGCCCGCCCTCGGAGGCGAGTAACTTTACGACCACTTACCTGGCCCTGCGTGGCCTACGCGTGTGGGGCAGTAAGGATCAAAAAGACGCGATCGCGAAGCGGGTCGAAGCAACGCATGGCTGGCTTCTCAAGACGCTTCCGAAGGACACGGAGGACCGCGTGTTCCGCTTGTTGGCCATGAAAGAGGCCGGCGTAGAAGACAACGTGATTCGATTGGCCGCGAAATTGTTGCGAGAGTCCCAGCGCGACGATGGCGGCTGGTCGCAGGTCGATGGCGGTCCATCGGATTCGTATGCCACGGGCAGTGCGCTGGTCGCGCTCGATCGTGTGGGCGGATTGAACGTGAAGGAGCCGGATTATCTGCGCGGGCTGGGCTTCTTGCTGCGAACGCAAAAGGCCGACGGCTCCTGGATGATCAAGTCGCGAAGCAAGCCGTTTCAGCCGTATTACGAGAGCGGCTTTCCGCATGGGAAGGATCAATTCATCTCGGTGGCCGCGAGCGGCTGGGCAACGGCGGCGCTCGCGGCGGCGTTGAAATGAGCGGGTTTGCTTTTTGGACCGTGCTCTTTGGTAGGCCAAAAAGTTGCACCTCGATTCGCGAGTTCTCACGCGTCTTTCACTACACTGGCCGTGCGGGTGTAGAGTAGCAGACAGCTCGTCAGGCTAATCCCCTGGAGGCGTGGGTGCGAATCCCACCGCCCGCGTTCCGTCACAAATCTACCGGAATAATCCGAGAATAGCCTGACCATTGCAGCGTGGACGCGGTAGTATTAGTCGAACGGTTGATGCGCACGTCGCGCTTTGACCGACATCCATCAAGGATCGTTGATCCTTCAGAACGAGGATGGAACCGTTTTTTTCTTTAGCGAGGATTGCATCATGGCGAAGGGTAACAACTCACAGGGCAAGGACAAGAAGAAGGCTAAAGCCGCTCCGAAGAAGCCAGCCGTAGCAGCAGCCAAGAAGCCAGCCGGCAAGAAGTAGCGTGACCTCGACGAACGACCATTTGCATGGATCGTTTCCGTCCACGCAAAACCCGGCCTGCATTCTGCCAGGCCGGGCTACATATCTTCAAAAGCAATCCAATTTGAAATCCTAGCAGCCGCTTACTCCGCATGGGGGTTGTGACGATCGTTTCCAGAGCTTTAGAGCGAGTGCGAAAATAACGTTCCAGCGAGCGTCGAGGCGTAAGCCCGACGTGTCGTTGACCACACGTCGGACTTACGCCTCGACGCTCGCCATTCGGTTACTTATGCAGTCCGTTCCTTAGGGAACCGCACCGAACTCCCGCGTTTCCACCGACAGGAAGTCGATCGGTTTGTGAATCGCGAAGAAGTACGTGCCCGACAACACGCCCGGTGGTGGATTGAGGAGCGGGGCACCCGATTGCGTGGTGTCCACCCGGAGCCGATCGGTCCCGGTTCCGCCGTTGAAGACGATCTTCGTGTTCGTCGACGGGACCACCTTCGCGAAGTCGTTCCCCGCGTCGCCGAACAACTCTAATAATGCAAGCCCCACTGGCAGGCCGATGCCGGCCACAAACGTATCCGCACCGTTCCCACCACGGACCGCGATATTCTCCATGGCCGAGTGCTTGATCGTTCGACCGTTGACAGCAATCGTGCCGACGACGATCGAGAACGAATCCGCTACCGCCGTGCCGATCACGTTAATCGAGTCCGAGCCACCTGCACCATTCAACGTCAGTCCGGCCGAGCCAATGGGAACTCCGGCCGAGAAATCGACGTTGTAAGCATCCGTGGCGGCATTACCGAACATCTGCTCGAAACCGGTGAGGTACAGCGTCTCCCCCGTGGTCGTTCGTCGATAGTAAGTTTGATTGGCTCCTGCTTTCACCTGCCAGGCAGATGCGACACCGAGCCCCACGACCTGATCGTTGTTCTTCGACGTGGCCACGATTTGATCCAGTCCTTTGGCGAGTCCCATGCCGGCGAGCGACGCCGAGAAACCCTCGCTGTTGGACCCGGTGAGGAAAACAGCTTGGGCGACCGTCTGTGGTGAGAGGTCGGCCGTGTCCGATCCACCGCGACCATCGAACGTACCCGACAGCGATCCCGACGGCGAGCGAACCAGACTATCCGGGCCGCTGCCCGCAACGAGATTTTCGATCCCGGTGAAGGCACTTAAGCCTACCACCGTGCCGGCATCGGATCCCGTGACCGAGTACGTGCGTCCCACGTTGTCGCCCGTGAGCGTGTCATTCCCAGCCCCGCCTGCGACAGTCCCAGATAGCGCACTTCCAGGGCCGAACGTGAACGTGTCCACGGCCGAGCCGCCCTGGAGGTTTTCCACTTTCGTGAAACCAGTCCCCAGTAGTGTGCCGATCGTTCCCGCATTTGCGCCAGTGATATTAAAGTTTCGGGCGGCATTGTCACCGAGGATCGTGTCGGCATCTGCTCCGCCATTGACTGCTCCGCTCAAAGCCCCACGGTTCTTGAACGGGAAGTGATCTTTCCCATTTCCTTCTGTCGAGACGGCGACCACCGAGAATCCGTTCACCAGGATCGCGCTCA